>Ga0194132_10007828_pt1 | contig 15655 bp, 16 predicted proteins | sample TA2KigOf80mmetaG_FD_148612 | JGI IMG/M metagenome (GOLD analysis project Ga0194132, IMG submission 148612) | Freshwater microbial communities from Lake Tanganyika, Tanzania - TA2015054 Kigoma Offshore 80m | ecosystem: Environmental > Aquatic > Freshwater > Lake | place: Tanzania: Lake...
CTCAGACCCTCAATCCGAACCGCATGGCGGACCTGCCTGTAAAGTTCCACGCCCTTCATCCCTCCGCCCTCTGCCAAAACCGCAAAGAGCTATCTGCTGCCGGATTTTTACTCCGGCGCAACCGGAAAATCCGGCCGCTTCAGTGAGGGATTTTTGCTCCGGCGCTTACACACCGAGCTGTTCAAGGAATGGTTCCAGGCCTTCGCGCAATCCGCCGGCGTCACGCTACACGTCGAGAATCTCTACGGCGAGAACAACCACCACATCGTCGAGAGCTGCTTCAAGGGCCTGGCCAGGAGCCTGCGCGCCGCGATCGCGATCGATCCGCGCAAGGCCGACGCGGTGCCGTCGACCAAGGGCACGCTCAGTGCTTGAGCATGCGCGCATGAGCCCGCTCCCATGGCCCGGCTGAAGCTCTACACCGTCCATCTGCGCGCCTGGTCGGGCGCGCCCGACCGCGACGCGGTGTTCGTGCGCGAGGGGTTCTGCTGGCCGGCCTTCTTCTTCTCGTTCGCCTGGGCGCTGTGGCACCGGATGTGGTTCGTGGCGTTGGTGCTGCTCGCGTCGCTGCTCGGCCTCGCGGCGATCGGCGACGTGCTCGACATCGACGACTTCATCGTCGAAACGATCGGCCTCGCGGCAAGCGTCTGGATCGGCTTCGAGGCGAATGACTGGCGGCGCGCCGCGCTGCGACGCAAGGGCTATGCCGAGGCCGGCCTGGTCGCGGCCCCCGCCCTGGAGATCGCGGAACATCGCTTCTTCGAGAGGCACGCGCGCGGGCGCGCCGGCGCGGCCTGACCGCCATGCAGGTCACGATCATCGATTTCGGATCGGGTAATCTCCGCTCCGCGGCCAAGGCGTTCGAGCATGCCGCGCGCGACACCGGGATCGGTTGTCGCGTCGTCGTCGGCAGCGCGCCGGCCGATGTCGCGGCGGCGACGCATCTGGTGCTGCCGGGCGACGGCGCATTCGCCGACTGCAAGCGCGGGCTGCTGGCGCTGCCGGGCGTACTCGACACGCTGAGCCGCGTCGTGCGCGAGGAGGGCCGTCCGTTCCTCGGCATCTGCGTCGGCATGCAGCTGCTCGCCACGCGCGGCACCGAGCATGGCATCACGCCGGGCTTCGATTGGATTCCGGGGGAGTGCGTCGCGCTCGCGCCTTCGGACCCGAACCTGAAGATCCCGCACATGGGCTGGAACGACCTGGTCGTGCGCCGCGCCCATCCGCTGCTCCAGGGCATCGAGCCCACGGCGCATGCCTATTTCGTCCACTCCTATCACCTGAAGACGCACGACCCCGAGGCGGTGATCGCCACCGCCGACTACGGCGGCGACGTCACCGCGATCGTGGCGCAGGCCAACATCGCCGGCACCCAGTTCCATCCCGAGAAGAGCCAGGCCGCCGGCCTGCGCCTCTGCGCCAACTTCCTCCGCTGGCGCCCATGAGCGCCGAGGCGTTGCGCGCGTCCTCTGCGGTTCAAACATCCTCGGTCCGGCCGGGAGCGACATCCGAGGTCGCCTCGACATGATCGTGTTTCCGGCGATCGATCTGAAGGACGGGCGCTGCGTGCGGCTGGTGCGCGGCGAGATGGGCGCCGCGACGGTGTTCAACGACGACCCGGGCGATCAGGCGCGGCAGTTCCTGCGCGCCGGCGCGCGGTTCCTGCACGTCGTCGATCTCAACGGCGCCTTCGAGGGCCGCGCCGCCAACGCGCCGGCGGTCGAGGCGATCGTTGCCGAGGTGCGCAGTGCCGGCGCGCAGGTGCAGCTCGGCGGTGGCATCCGCAGCGCGGCGGACATCGCGCGCTGGCTCGACGTCGGCGTGACGCGGGTGATCCTCGGCACCCAGGCGCTGCGCGATCCTCCTTTCGTGATCGAGGCGTGCAGGCGCTGGCCCGGCCGCATCGTCGTCGGCATCGATGCGCGTGGCGGTCGAGTCGCCGTCGCGGGCTGGGCCGAGACCAGCGAAGTCACCGCGACCGAACTCGCGCAGCGCTTCCGCGATGCCGGCGTGGCGGCGATCGTCTACACCGACATCGATCGCGACGGCGCGCTGCAGGGCGTCAATGTCGAGGCGACCGCGGCCCTCGCCCGGGCCTGCGGCGTCCCCGTCATCGCCTCGGGCGGCGTCGCCTCGCTCGACGATCTGCGCGCCGTCGCCGCACGCCGCGCCGACGGCGTCATCGGCGCCATCACCGGCCGCGCCCTCTACGACGGCCGCATCTCCCTCCCCGACGCGTTGTGCCTGGCAGCGGCGTCGTAGATGGAACCGCGGAGGTCGCAGAGGGCGGCAGAGGTCGCAGAGAGGAAGCGATGCACGACATGCGGCGCAATTCATGTTCCCAATGGATTGCGCGCTCCGCGCGCAGGCTTGATCTCAGCGACCTTCGCCTCCCTCTGTGCGCTCTGCGGTTCCAACAATTCCTACCCACCTGTGCGACGCATGAGGGCTGCATGCTGAAGACGAGGATCATTCCGTGTCTGGACGTGCATGCGGGGCGCGTGGTGAAGGGCGTGAACTTCGTGAACCTCGTCGATGCCGGCGATCCCGTGGAGCAGGCGCAGCTCTACGACAAGGCGGGTGCGGACGAGCTCACCTTCCTCGACATCACCGCGAGCTCCGACAACCGCGAGACGATCTTCGACGTGATCGCGAGCACGGCCGAGCATTGCTTCATGCCGCTGACGGTCGGCGGCGGCGTGCGCACGCTCGAAGACGTTCGCAAGCTCCTGCTCGCCGGCGCCGACAAGGTGTCGATCAACACCGCCGCGGTGGCGCGGCCGGAATTCGTGTCCGAGGCGGCGGAGAAGGTCGGCAGCCAGGCCGTCGTCGTCGCGGTCGACGCGAGGCGCATCGCGCCCGGCCGCTTCGAGGTCTTCACCCATGGCGGCCGCAAGCCCACCGGCCTCGACGCCGTCGAATGGGCGCGCGAGATGGCGCGGCGGGGTGCGGGCGAGATCCTCCTCACCTCGATGGACCGCGACGGCACCAAGCAGGGCTTCGACTGCGAGTTGACCCGCGCGGTGTCCGATGCGGTGAAGGTGCCGGTGATCGCGTCGGGCGGCGTGGGCGCGCTCGCGCATTTCGTCGCCGGCGTGCGCGAGGGCCATGCGAGCGCGCTGCTCGCCGCCTCGGTCTTCCACTTCGGCACCTTCTCGATCGCCGAGGTGAAGGCAGCGCTCGCCGCCGCCGGAATCCCCGTCCGTCCGGTGACGAGTTGCTAGCGCATGTAGCCCATCAGCCGCGGCAGGGTCAGGCTCAGGACGGGAACATAGGTGATCAGCAGGAGCGCTCCGATCAGGGCCAGGGTGAAGGGCGTGACCGCGCGAAAGACGCGCTCGACTCGCAGGCCGCTGACCGCGGAGACGACGTAGACGACGGTGCCCAGCGGCGGCGTGACCGTCCCGATCATGAGATTGACGATGATCACGATGGCGAAGTGCAGCGGTTCGATCCCGAGCGCGAGGGCGATCGGCGAGAAGATCGGCACGAAGATCAGCATCGCCGCCGTGATGTCCATGAACGTCCCGACGACGAGCATGCAGACGTTGACGAGCAGGAGGAACATCCAGGGCGCGCTCGACCATGCGGTGAAGAGCTTCGCGAGGGTCTGTGGAACCTGCTGCGTGGCGAGCAGCCAGGACATCGCGTTGGCCATGCCGATGATCAGCAGCACGGTCGCGGTCGTGACCCCGGTCCGCACGAGCAGCTCGGGCAGCGCCGCGAGCTTAAGCGTGCGCAGGACGAACAGGCCGATGACCAGCGCATAGACGACCGCCGCCGCACCCGCCTCGGTCGCGGTGAAGACGCCGCCGAGGATGCCGCCGAGGATGATCGCCGGCATGACCAGCGCCACGAAGCCGTCGATCGTCGCGCGGGCGACCTCCGTCAGCGTCGCGATGCGCTGCGACACGGGGTAGTTCCGCCGCCGCGCGGTCAAATGGCAGACGATCATCAACGCCAGCGCCATCAGCACGCCCGGCACGAAGCCGGTCATGAACAGCCCGCCGATCGACACCTTCGGCTCGACCACCGCGTAGATGACCATCAGGATGCTGGGCGGGATGATCGGGCCCACCGTCGCGGAAGCGGCGGTCACGGCGGCGCTGAACTCCGCGTCGTAGCCTGCCTTCTGCATCATGCGGATCTCGATCTTGCCGAGACCGGCCGCGTCGGCCAGCGCCGAGCCGCTGATGCCGGCGAAGAAGACGCTCGCCAGGACGTTGACATGCGCGAGTCCGCCGCGGACATGGCCGACCAGCACCTGGGCGAAGCGCACGAGGCGCTCGGCGATGCCGGCTTCCAGCATCAGCTCGCCGGCAAGGATGAAGAACGGGATGGCGAGGAGCGGAAAGCTGTCCATGCCGAACATGACGCGCTGCACGACGACGAAGGTCGGCACGGTCTCGGCGAGCAGGACGGGGATGTAGGCGCTCAGGCCGATCACGAACGCGACCGGCATGCCGATCGCGAGCCCGATCACGAACACCACCGCCATCACGAGAATCATGGGTGCGGCCTCGCCTCGACCTGCTCGTCCGGCCCCGACCGGAGGATCTCGCGTACCGTCTCCGCCAGCTGCGCCGCGAAATTGATCGCCATCAGCGCGAAGCCGATCGGCGCCGCGGCATAGACCCAGGCGACCGAGATCCGCATCGCCGCCGAACGCTGCAGCCAGACGCGGTCGGTGAGGATCCAGGACTCGCGCACCAGGACGACCAGGAACGCGACCAGGATCGCCAGCATCGCCGCCGTCACGATGCGGCCGATCCGGCGCGGCAGCGCGTTGACGAGCATCTCGATGCAGATGTGCGAGCGGCTCCGCGCCGCAACCACCGCGCCGAGAAAGCCGATCCACACCAGCAGGTAGCGGGCGATCTCGTCGACCCAGGCGAAGGACTGCCCGACGACGTAGCGCATGAAGACCTGGGTGGCGACGAGGGTCACCGTCGCGGCGACGCAGATGCCGAGGAGCACCCGCGTCGCCGCGTTCATCGCCGCCAGCGACTGCTGCGCCGCCTTCATCGCGCGGTGGTCACGTCCGGGCCTGCCGCGGCACGCCGCCTACTTGCGGCGCTCCGCCTCGACGGCCTTGACGACGCGGTCCACCCAGGCGGCGTCCTGCTTGAGCTCGCCGCGCAACCAGGTGAGCACCGGCTCCTGGGACAGCTTGCGAAAGCTCGCCATCTGCTCGGCGGTCGGCGCGTAGAGCTTCATTCCCTTCTTGGTGAGTTCCTCGGCGCCGAGCGCGGAGTTGAGCGCCTCGATCGCGCGTCCGGCGGTCGCGCCGACCTGGCCGGCTTCGAGCACGACGTTCTGGTGCATCTTGGGCAGCGACTGGAACTTCCGCTCGTTGATCAGCAGGAAGTCGGTGGAGAAGGTGTGCCCGTCCAGCACCATGAACTTCTGCACCTCGTAGAGCTTCACCATGAGCACCGAGCCGATCGGCAGCTCCATGCCGTCGACGACGCCCTGCTGCGCCGCGGAATAGACCTCGGGCCACGGCACCGGCGTGGGGCTCGCGCCGAGCGAGTTGACCATGGTCATGTAGAGCGGCGACTGCATCACCCGGATCTTCAGGCCCTTCATGTCCTCGGGCGAGCGGACCTCGCGCTTGGCGTTCATGAAGTGGCGGAACCCGGTCTGCGCGTAGCCCAGCGTGCGCATGCCCGTGCGCGCGAGCATATCCTTGGCCAGCGCAGTGCCGAATTCGCCGTCGAGCACCTTCCACGCCTCCTCGTAGCCGCCGAACAGATACGGGATCGAGAGCACCATGCTCGGCGGATAGAAACCCGACAGACCGCCGTCGGACGTCAGCGCGATGTCGAGCGTGCCGAGATTGACGCCCTCGACGATCTCGCGCTCGCCGCCGAGCTGGTTGGCAGGAAACACCTGGACCTGGACCTGCCCCTGGGTCTTAGCCTCGACGATGTTCTTGAACATCAGCGCGAAGGCGTGCTTCTTCGAATTGTAGGTGTCGGGCGAATCGGTGTGGGCAAGGCGCAGGGTGATCGGCGTCTGGGCGACCGATGGCGCCGCTGCGAGCAAGCCCGCAATCCCCGCGGCCGCCAAGACGAGAGCTGCTCTCCTGGTTGTACGCATGACATCGCTCCTTTCGTTTTCCGGTTGAAGAACAAGTCGATCCCGCATCGTTCAGCCGAACACCAGTCGCGGCAGGAAGAGAACGAGGGCGGGGAAGTAGGCGAGCGCGAACAGGATCGCGAGGATCGCGAGCAGGAAGGGCCACAGGAACACGAGCGTCTCGCGCATCGAGGTCTGGGCGATCGTCATCGTGACGAACAGCAGGATCCCGACCGGCGGCGTCAGGCCGCCGATCACGAAGCCCAGGCACAGCACGAACGCGTAGTGCACCGGATCGAAGCCGAATTGCTGGCCGAGCGGATAGAGCACCGGGATCATCATGATCGCGGCCGCCGTCACGTCGACGAAGCAGCCGACGAGCAGGACGAGCAGCAGCGCCAGCAGCATCACGATCGCGGGATCGCGGGTGAACTCGCCGATCGCCGCCGCGGCATCCTGCGGCGCCCGCTCGACGGCGAGCAGCCAGCCGAATATCCCGGCGGCGGCGATGATCAGCATGACCGATGCGGTGACCAGCGCTGCCCTGAGGATGATCGCGTAGAGGTCGCGCCAACCGATCTCCCGGTACACGAACATGGCGATGACCCAGGCATAGACGACGGCCACGACGCCGGCCTCGGTCGCCGTGAACACGCCGAACACGATCCCGCCGATGATGATGACCGGCGCGATCAGCGCCCAGAGCGCCGCGCGCATGCTGCGCAAGATCGGGGCGAATCCTCCCCAGGGCTCCCCCTGCCAGCCGCGGCGCACGGCAAACAGATAGGTGATGCCCATCAGCGCCATGCCGATGGCCAATCCCGGGATCACCCCGGCGAGGAAGAGCTGGCCGATCGACACGCCGGTGATCGATCCGTAGATGATCATGATGATCGATGGCGGGATGATCGGCCCGATCGACGCCGCGCAGGCCTGGACGGCCGCGGTGAAGCCGCGCGGAAAACCCTTGCGGATCATCGCCGGCTGCATGATCGAGCCGACCGCGGTCGCGTCGGCCACCGACGAGCCCGAGATGCCGGCGAAGATCATGCTGCTGACGATCGACACGTGCGCCAGGCCGCCGCGCAGATGCCCGACCAGCGAATGCGCGAAGCCGATCAGTCGCGCCGAGATGCCACCGCGCTCCATGATCTCGCCGGCGAGGATGAAGAACGGGATGGCGAGCAGCGGAAACGAATCGACCATCACGAACATCCGCTGCGGCAGCACCTCGAGCGGGTAGAACGAGTCGCCGAGCGTCAGCGCCAGCAGGGCCGACACCCCCATGGCGAAGGCCACCGGCATGCCGAGCGCCAAACCGAGGAAGAACGCCACGCCGAGGATCAGCAGCATGCTCCGCTCATCCGCGCCGCAGATCGCGCACGCGCCGCAGGATGCCGCGCGCGGTATAGAGCAGCATCAGCACCATGCCGATCGGCATCGCCATCTGCACGAGCCCGAGAGGCACGCCGCTGGCCGGCGCGCGCTCGATCATCGCGAGGCGTGCGAGGCTGAGGGACTTCCAGGTCACGACGACGAGGAAGACGCCGATGCAGACCCCGAGCGCGATCTGCAGGACCGCCCGGGCACGCTCGCCCAGCGCGCCCTGCAGCGAGTCGACGGCGATGTGGCTGCCCTTGTCGACCGCGATCGCGGCGGCGAGGAACACGATCCAGACGAAGAGGTAGCGCGACACCTCCTCGGCCCATGACAGCGAATTGCCGAGGGCGTAGCGGAACACGACCTGCGCGAAGGCGACGACGACCAGCGCCACGAAGGCGAACACCACGACGGCCTCGAGAGTCCGGCCGAGGAGGGCGAAGCCGCGTCCCTCGACGGCCTTCGCGGCTTCCGATCGCGCCGGTGGCGACATCGCGGCGATCGCCCGTCAGGCCTGGACGGCAGCTATTTGCTCGACGATCCGGACCGCCTCCGGACCGGCGCTCTCGGCGAGCTCCTTCCACACCGGCTGCACGATGGAGCGGAACGCGGCGACATCGACGTCGACCACGCGCACGCCGCCCGCCTTGAGCTGGCCGATCGCCTCAGCATTCTCCTCGGCCGAGAGCTTGCGCTGCAGCGCCATCGCCTCGCCCATCGACTCGGTGACGACCTGCTGCAGCTTCGGCGACAGGGTCGCGTAGACGCGCTCGCTGATCAGGATCTGGTACGGGTTGAACAGGTGGGTCGTCAGCGCGAAGTTCTTGGCGACCTCGAAGAACTTCATCTGGATCATCGCCGCCGGCGAGCCTTCGCAGGCCTCGACGACGTTGGTCTGCAAGGCCGTGTACACCTCGGCATAAGGCACCGGTGTCGGGTTCGCGCCGAGCAGCTGGAACGGGCGGACATGGAGCTTGGCCTCGGGGACGCGGATCTTCATCCCCTTGAGATCGGCCGGCGCGGTCACCGGCCGCTTCGACAGCGTCGACCGGAAGCCCTGGTGCCCCCAGGTCAGGATGCGCAAGCCCGCTCCCGCGGCGAGCGCCTCGCTGAGCCGGGCGCCGACCGGCCCCTCGAGCGTCTTGGTCACGTGCTCGGGGCTTCGCCACAGGTAGTACAGGCTGGCCGTGATCATCAGCGGCACGAGGTTCGAGGTGTAGTCGGGCCCCGTGCTGGTGATCTCGATCGTCCCCACGCGCAGGCCCTCGACCACGTCGCGGATGTTGCCGAGCTGGCTCGCCGGGAAGACGCGGATGTCGAGCTCGCCGCCGCTGCGCTGTTCCGCCAGCTCCTTGAACCGCTCGAATCCCTTGTGCAGGCTGTTCGTCGTCTGGTCGAAATGGGCGATCTTCAGCACCCGCTTGCCCTGCGCCGCGGCGGTGCGGACGGTCGGGCCGGCCAGGCACGCCGCCGCTGCCCCCGCACCGCCGATGAGCCGCAACAGGTGGCGCCGCTTCGTGCCGTCCGCTCCAGCAATACTCATGTCGACCTCCTTGATCAGGTTTTCGGTGGCATCGCCCCTGCCGTTGCGTTTCCAGCCTGCCTGCGCAAGCGTGCCGTCGCCGTGGGATCGACGATCAGCCGGACCGGATCGATGACGACGCCGTAGTCGCGCCGCGCGCCTTCGATCGAGACCTTCTCGTCGAGGACATCCTCGAGGACGCGCTCGGGATCGCGCTGCAGCGGATCGCCCCAGCCGCCGCCGCCCGGCGCGGTGGCGGAGAAGGTCTCGCCGCCGTGCAGCCAGCGATGACCCTTGCCGCGCAGCGCTTCTTCGCCTTGGCGTCCGGCGTTGATCACCCAGCGACCCGATGCGGCGGGCTTGCCGCCGGCGAGGCCGTAGGGCCGCGTCACGATCCGCTCGGATGACGAGACGCACAGCACCTTGGTGGCGTCGTCGCCGAGGATGCGGATGGTGCGCGAGAGGCCGCAGCCGCCGCGATGGAGTCCGGCGCCGCCGGTGTCGCAGGCCAGCTCGTAGTGGTCCGTGACCAGCGGATACTCGACCTCGAGCACCTCCACCGGGACATTGGTCGCGTTGCCGACACCGGTGCGCATGCCGTCGATGCCGTCCTTGGTCGGGCGCGCGCCGAAGCCGCCGGCCAGGCATTCGTAGAGGAAGTAGATCTTCGACCGGTCGTCGGGATCCGTGCTCCCCGCCATGATCATGATCGAGCTGGTGCCGTGCATCGCCGCGGGCACGCGATCGGGCACGGCCTTGGCGAGCGCGCCGAGCACGACGTCGATCACGCGATGGCCGGTCTCGTGCGTGCTGTGCTGACGCGGCGCCGGGTGGCGCGCATTGAGCCAGGTCCCTTCCGGGATGATGAGCTCGAGCGGCCGGTACACGCCCTCGTTGATGGGGATGCGCGGGTCGGTGACGCCGCGGATGGCGAAGTTGACGCCCGCCCACACCGTCCACGGCGTCGCGTTGATCGGGCCCTGCACCTGCGGATCGGACCCGGTGAAGTCGCAGACGATGCTGTCGTCGCGCACGGTGACCTGGACCTTGATGTCGACCGGCGTCTCGGTGATGCCGTCGTTGTCCATCTGGTCCGCGAAGCTGTAGATGCCGTTCGGGATGCCGCGGATCTCGTGACGCACGCGCTTCTCGGTGTAGTCGATATACGCGGAGAAGAATCGCCTGACGTGATCGACCCCGTACTTCGCGATCAGCTCGCGGATGCGCGCTTGGCCGCGATGCACCGCGGCGGCCTGCGCCCGGATGTCGCCGAGGCGCTCATCGGGCGAGCGCACGTTCTCGAGCACGAAGGCGACGGTCTCGCCGTCGAGCTCGCCGTTGCGATAGAGGCGGACCGGAGGGATCAGCAGCCCTTCCTGGTAGATCTCCGTCGCGCAGACATAGCCGCCCGCGTGCGCGCCGCCGACATCCGGCCAATGCGCGCAATTCGCGACCCAGGCCACGATCTCGCCGTCGTGGAACACCGGCCCGATCGCCTTGACGTCGCTGAGATGCGAGCCGCCGACATTGAGGTGATTGGTGAAGAAGATGTCGCCGGGATCGACGCTCCTCGTCTTGCCCACCATCTCCCGCAGCCGCAACACGGCGTGCCGCGCCAGGCTGGCGAGCGCCGGCAGGGTGTTGCTCTGCGCCACCAGCTGTCCCGTCGCGTCGTGCAGCGTGCAGGCCATGTCGCCCGATTCGCGCAGCACCGGCGAGCGCGCCGTGCTGCCAAGGACGATGTGCATCTCGTCGCAGATCGAGAGCACCGCGCTGCCCAGCACCTCCATCGTGATCGGATCGATCGCCCCGACGCCGCGGTCCAGCGATTCAGGCATTGCCGCTCTCCACTTCCTTCACCAGCAGCGCGCCCGAGCGATGGACCGTCAGGACCTGTCCCGGCCCGACGACGACATTGGTCTCGAGCTGCTCGACGATCGCCGGCCCCTGCACGATCGCGGACCCGTCCAGGCGCTCGCGCGCGTAGACCGGGCACTCCACGAAGCCGCCGATCTCGGCGAAATGCGCCCGCCGCGTGCCCTTGCGCGCGTCGCCGGCGGCTCGCTGGCCGCGCCCCCATGCCACCGGCGCGCCCAGATTGCGCATCGTCCCGACGCGCAGATCGACCACGTCGATCGGTTCCTCCGTCGCGTAGCCGTAGAGGCGCCGGTGCTCCGCGTAGAACCGCTGCTGGATCTCCGTGATGCCGGGCATCTCGGAACCCATCTCGATCGTGCACTGCTTGATCTGCCGGCGGTAGCGCAGGTTGATCGCGCGACGATGCTCGATCCCGGCGGTTCCGCTGCCCGACCGGATCATCTGCTCGCGGCCGCGCTGCTCGAGCTCGGCGAAGTTCGCTTCCAGCGCCGCGCCATCGATGTCGCCGAGGCGCCTCAGGATCGTCTTCGAGAACTGGTATTCGAGCGTCGACTCGACCAGGCCGCAGGCCGAGAGCAGGCCGGGATGGATCGGCACGATCACGCGCCGCATCCCGAGTTCGCGCGCGAGCTGCCAGGCATGGAGCGCGCCGGCGCCGCCGAAGGGGACGAGGCTGAAATCCCGCACGTCGTGTCCGCGCTCGATCGACACGCGCTTGATCGCGCGGATCATGTTGGCATTGGCGATCCGCAGCACGCCCTGCGCCGCGTCCTCGACGGAGATGCCGAGCGGTCGCGCGACGGAGACCTCGATCGCGCGGCGCGCGCGATCGGCATCGAGCCGGATCTCGCCGCCGAGGAAGAACTCCGGCGCGATGAAGCCGAGCACGACATTGGCGTCGGTCACGGTGGCGAAATCGCCGCGCCCGTAGCACGCCGGCCCCGGGTCGGCGCCGGCGCTCTGCGGGCCGACCTTCAGGGCGCCTCCGGAATCGATCGCGGCGATGCTGCCACCGCCGGCGCCGATGGTAACGATGTCGATCATCGGGATGCGCAGGTGATGCCCGAGATCGCGGGTCTCCTCGACGATGCGGTAGTTGCCGTCCTTGACCAGCGCGACATCGGTGCTGGTGCCGCCCATGTCGAAGCCGACGAAGTTGCCCTCCTCGGCCAGCCCCGCCGCCCGGATCGCGCCGATGACGCCGGCTGCCGGGCCCGAGAGCACCGTGCGGATCGCGTTCTCCTGCACGGCATCGGCGGTCATCGCGCCGCCGCTCGCCTGCATCACGTGCAGCGTCGCCTTCACGCCGACGCTCTGGAGCATGTCCTCGATCGACGCGACGTAGCGGCTGACGCGTGGGCCGACATAGGCGCTCAGCACGGTCGTGCTGGTGCGCTCGTACTCCTTGTGCTGGGGATTCACCTCGCTGGACAGGCAGACGTAGAGGTCGGGACGGATCGCCAGCGCGATCTCGCGCACGCGTCGCTCGTGGTCGGGGTTGGCGTAGGAATTGATCAGCGCCACCGAGAGCGATTCGATCCCGGCATCGACCAGCTTGCGCACCGTCGCCGCCGTCGCCGCCTCGTCGAGCGGCTCGACGACGGCGCCGCTCGCCGCGATACGCTCCGGCACGCCGAGACGCAGACGCCGCGGCACCAGTGGCGCCAGCCGGTCGAGCTGGAGATTGTAGAGATCGAGAGGCGGCCGCTCCGTCCTCCCGACCTCGAGGATGTCGCGGAATCCGGCGGTGCAGACCAGACCGGTGCGCGCGCCCTTGCGCTCGAGCACCGTGTTCGTCGCGACCGTCGTCCCATGGAAGAAGAGGTCGACATCTGCCGTCGACCAGCGCTCGCGCGCGAACAGCTTCTCGACGCCGTTCTTGATGCCCAGCATGTAGTTCGCCGGCGTCGACGGCACCTTGAGGATCCGGTACTCGCCCAGGGCCTCGTTCACGGCCACCAGATCGGTGAACGTGCCGCCGATATCCACGCCGATTCGGATCCCCGCCATCGATGGTGCCCCCGCCCCAACCGCGATGCCACGGAACCGCGCCTATTGAGTCGCCAGCACCCGCATCACTATAGTAACATTGTCATACAATCGGATGCGAAGCAACGGCGCGTCGCTGCGAGCGACCATGGCGATGCGCGACGCGCCTTCGATGGCTGCCCATCGCGTGCTCCGCCGTATCATGCGCTTGGGATCGGACAGCCGGTCCGACAGGGAGATGCAATGGCCCTCGAACTCGAACCGCCTCGCCGGACGCCGCTTGCCAGCATGGTGTTCGAGCAGCTGCTGGCCCAGATCGAAGACGGCCGACTGAGTCCGGGCGACCGCCTGCCTACCGAACTCGAGCTGACGCGCATCCTCGAGGTCGGCCGGTCGAGTGTTCGCGAAGCACTGCACGGCCTGATCGCGCTCGGCGTGATCGAGACGCGGCCGGGCCGTGGCGCCGTGGTCGTCGATGCCACGCCCGACGTCTTCGGCGGTCTCGGTCGCATGCAGAAGATCGAGGCCGGGATGCACGCCGCGGCCCTGTCCGACCTGCTCGAGGTGCGCGAAAGCCTCGAGGGCAAGGCGGCCTACCTCGCCGCCGAACGGGCGAGCGCTGATGACGTAGCGATGATCGTGCGCGCGGCGTCCGCGATCGGCAGGCGCCCGTCGAGTCGGGCCGCATACTTCAAGGCCAATGCGGCCTTCCACGTCGCCATCGCGCGCGCCTCGCGCAACCGGATGCTCGAGAAGGCCCTCGCGTCCGTGATCGGCCAGGTGCGCGCGTTTCGCGAGCGGCTGATCGGCGAGGCCGAGGCCGCGACGGCCAACGACGACAAGGAGCACCGCGAGATCGTCGCGGCGATCCGGGCTCGCGATCCGGCAAGGGCACAGCGCGCGGCGATCGACCACGTCCGCAGCTTCATCACGCTGACGGGGTCGCTTCAAGCCAGCCTGAGGGCCACTCCCGTCGACTCCAGACCCCAGCGATCTTCCCTGAGGAGGAACCCACGATGACCGTTGCGACGAAGCCCCGGCGGTCGGCTCGCATCGCCTGCGATCCGGCGGAGTGGGAGATGCGGATCCAGCTCGCGGCCTGCTATCGCATGATCGATCACCTCGGCTGGACCGAGCTGATCTGGAGCCATGTCACGGCGCGCGTGCCCGGGCGGGAGGATCACTTCCTCATCAATCCCTACGGCCTGCGCTACGACGAGATCACGGCCTCGAGTCTCGTGAAGGTCGACCACCAAGGCGAGGTCGTCGGCACGAGCGAATGGCCCATCAATCCGGCCGGATTCGTGATCCACTCCGCGATCCACATGGCGCGGCCCGACGTGCAATGCGTGCTGCACACCCACACGCCCGCCGGGATGGCGGCGTCGACGCTGGCCTGCGGGATCAAGCCGATCCACATGTACGCCGTCGGCTATGACGGGCTGATCGCGTATCACGACTACGAAGGCCCGAGCCTCGACAACGACGAGCGCCAGCGCCTGGGCCGCAGCCTCGGCGACAGCAATCTGCTGGTGCTGCGCAACCACGGCCTGATCACCTGCGGCCGCACGATCGCCGAAGCGCTGGTCCACATGTACCGGCTCGAACGTGCCTGCCAGATCCAGCTGATGGCGCAGGCGACGGGCGAGCGCCTCGCGGAGGTCCCGGAGGCGGTGCGGCGGGAGTCGGTCCAGCGTAACCACCGCTTCCTCTCCTTCGCCGGCAAGGGCACCTACGGCGAACTCGAGTTCGCGGCCCTGCAGCGCCTGATGGACCACAAGGACCCGGACTACCGCAACTGACGGGAATACCGAAGCCGGCCACTCGACAATCGAAACGATGGAGCGATCGTGATCAACCTCAGCGGCAAGCGCATTCTGGTGACCGGAGTCGCGACCGGCATCGGCAGAGCCGTCGCGCTCAAGGTCGCCGCGGCAGGGGCCAAGGTCGCCGGCTTCGACGTCGATCGGACGAAGGGCACGGCGACGATGGCGGAGGCCGGCGCGGCGGCGACTCGATTCTGGCAGGTGGACGTCACCGATGAAGCCGCTGTCGTGCGCGCGATCGACGAGTCCGCGCAGTGGCTCGGCGGCCTCGACGTGTTGCTGCACGTCGCCGGCGTCATCCACGGGGTGATGGCCGATATCGACGATCTCACTACCGACATCTGGACCAAGGTCATCGACGTCAACCTGACCGGCTCGTTCCTGGTGGCGCGCGAAGCGGCGCGGATCATGAAGCGCGCCGGCCGCGGCGCGATCGTTCTGACGGCGTCGGGCGCGGGCGTGACGGGCGGGAGCGCGTCGATCCCCTATGCGCCGAGCAAGGGCGGCGTACACGGCCTGACGATGGTGCTCGCGATGCATCTCGCGAAATACGGGATCCGGGTCAACGACGTCTGTCCGGGAAAGGTCGACACGCCGATGGTCGCCGCTGGTCGCGAGCAGGTGCTGCGTCACACCGGACGCCGCCCCGCCCCGCCCCTACCGGACGGCAGCGGCTCGCCGTTTCTCTATGAAGGCGGACTGTCGTCGCCGGACGGTGTCGCAGAGGTCTATGCATTCCTCGCCAGCGACATGGCCGACTACGTTCGCGGCTCGATCTTCACGCGCTGAGAATCGTGCATGACAGCCTGAAACCGCCGCCCGAGAGTTAACACGCGGTCGTCAATCGCAGGCTGACCCGCTGCGCGGCGGGATGGCGAACTGTCAACGCCGGAGTAAAAATGCATCGTCTGGCCGGAGTAAAAATGCATCACGGCTGACGGCAGGAAGGCCCCCCGCGGGGGGCCTTCCTGGGCCCTCG
>Ga0194132_10007829_pt1 | contig 15653 bp, 14 predicted proteins | sample TA2KigOf80mmetaG_FD_148612 | JGI IMG/M metagenome (GOLD analysis project Ga0194132, IMG submission 148612) | Freshwater microbial communities from Lake Tanganyika, Tanzania - TA2015054 Kigoma Offshore 80m | ecosystem: Environmental > Aquatic > Freshwater > Lake | place: Tanzania: Lake...
TTCCAAGTTTGGTGATTAGCCTCACAGTAGCAGTGCTTCTAGATGCGAACCCCTTTTTTAAAAATCTGTTTAGAACGCTTTTTTTGCTTCCTGTCGCGATTTCATCGAGCATGGCAGCGATGCTTTGGATCTTTATCTATAATCCGACGGCCGGATTTTTGAATTATGCTTTAGATGTTCTAGGAATTCACGGCCCTAATTGGTTAGCCGATCCTGATTGGGCGTTGGTCGCAGTGGCTGTGGCGACTGTTTGGAAAGAGATCGGATTTAATATTATTTTCTTTTTGGCTGGCTTAACTTCAATTCCTCTTGAACTCAAAGAAGCGGCCGAGCTGGACGGGGCTAATAGTTGGCAAGTTTTTCGCTATGTCACCCTCCCTCTTCTTTCTCCTACCCTTTTTTTTGTGAGTGTTGTTTCGGTGATAAATTCTCTTCAAAGTTTCGGTCAAATCCATATTCTCACTACCGGTGGTCCGATGGGAGAAACGACTACACTGGTTTATAACCTTTACCGAGATGCTTTTGTTAAATTTAGAACCGGGCTTGCTTCGAGTGAGGCAGTGATTCTCTTTGGGTTAATTCTTTTGGCCACGATGGTTCAGTTTCGAATGGCAAAAAAGAGGGTTCACTATGGTTAGCCGTTTTAAAGATCGAAAACTGAAACAACGTTGGATTGCGACTCTCGTTTTATTATTGCCCGCATTGATTCAAGTCTTCCCTCTGTTTTATTTGCTTTGCGTCTCATGGAAAGAAGGGGCGGAAGTGATTCAATACCCTCCTAAATTATTTCCGAAAGCTATCCAGTGGTTCAATTACCATGAGGCTTTGGCTTCGGCACCGCTCTTAAGATTTTTATTGAATTCCGCTATTGTGGCAAGCTTCATTACGTTTTGCCAGTTATTCACTTCGGTCTTAGCCGCCTACGCACTTTCTCGGCTTGAATTTAAAGGACAAAAATGGGTGATGGCACTCATCGTGGGCACGATGATGATACCGGGTGAGGTTACCATTATCCCCAACTACTTCACTCTGGCGAGTTGGAATTGGCTTAATACCTATCCCGCTCTCATTGTCCCCTTTTCAGCAAGTGGCTTTGGGATCTTTTTTCTTTATCAGTTTTTTAAGACCATTCCGAAAGAACTAGAAGAGGCCGCTTATCTTGAAGGGTGCTCTAGACTCAGATTTCTTTTTAAGTTTGCCGTTCCCCTATCGCTTCCGGCCATTACCGCTTTTGGGATTTATGCTTTTGTGGGGGCATGGAATCAATACTTGTGGCCTCTCATCACGACTCAAACCACACAGATGCAAACGGCCCAAATTGGAATCGGAATGTTTCGCTCTCAAAATGAGTCGATGAGCTGGGGAGTGATCATGGCGGCAACGGCTATGTTGATTTCGCCGACCGTTTTACTCTTTATTGCTACCCAAAGACAGTTTGTGAAAGGGATGACCATGAGCGGGATTAAAGGCTAGTCATGAAGTGTTTATTATTGATCGTATTCATTCAAGTTCAGTTATTGGGCGCTCCCGGCAAGCTTACATTTTGGCACTCGATGACTGGAGAGAAGGGAAAGCTTCTCGTTAGACTCGTGGAAGAGTTTAATCGGCTTCCAGAAAATGTCGGTCAAGTTGAAGTGTTGCCTCAATTCGCCGGAAGTTATGAAGAAGGGCTAAATAAAATTCGAACCGCCCTTTTAGCAAAACAAGGGCCTCATATTGCTCAAATTACCGATATCGGTACTCAAGTGATGATTGACACAAGGGCGGTGGCACCTCTGCAGGAATTTATCGATCAGGATCCTTCATTTCCGCTAAAGCAACTTCTTCCCCCTATCAAGCGTTACTATGAAGTGAATGGAAAGCTATTTTCGCTGCCTTTTGCGACCTCTAATCCCATTCTTTATTACAATGTAGAGGCTTTCGAAAAAGTCGGATTGGATCGCCCCCCCAAAACCTTTTCAGAGCTAAAAGAATGGGCGCGGCGTTTAACAGACCGCAAACAAGGTAAAACCGGACTTACTTGGCCTCTGACTTCGTGGTTTTTTGAGCAGTTTATCGCAAGACAGGGGCAGGTTTTGGTGAACCAAGCCAACGGTCGTCAAGCAAGAGCGACCGAGGCGTTATATTTAACTCCTGAAGCGATTCGCTTTGCGACTCTATGGAAGGAAATGGCGGATGCTGGAATCTTTACCAATGTTGGAAGAGGTTGGGATCCTGCAGAGGCCAATTTTCTAGCTGGAAGAAGTGCCATGATGCTCCATTCGACCAGTGATGTTTTTGAAGTGGTTAGGAAAGCCACGTTTCGGGTGAGCACTGCCCCTATTCCTTTAGCCGATGGAATTTCTACGGGGGGAACCGTCGTAGGAGGAAATTCGCTGTGGATTCTTAAGGACAAACCCCGAACAGAGGTAGAAGCAAGTTACAGATTTGTGAGGTATATGGCCAGTAAAGACGTTCAAAAGCGCTGGCACATGGGGACCGGGTACTTTCCGATTCGTGAAGATTTAATTAAGGAACTTGAGAGAGAAGGTTTTTATAAAAAATTTCCAGCAGCAAAAACGGCCATTGAACAGTTAAAAAACTCGGCCGTGATGCCTGCAACTCAAGGGGCTTTGATGGGGGTTTTTGCTGAGGCTCGAGATAATCTTGAGTCTGCGATGGAGCGGATTCTAGCCGGAAGAATGTCGGTGGAGCAGGCCCTGAAACGGGCTAAATTTCAAACGGACGATGCTTTGCGAAGGTACAATCGGTTTTTAGAGAAGCTAAAATAAAAATCGCTGCGCGAGAAGTTGACGATTAGGGGGAAAGAAAATAAAACCCTGAACATGAACCTGACTTCTAATCAAGACCTCATTAAACAGTTGGAATGGCGTTACGCAGTTAAAAAATTTGATCCTCAAAAAAAGATTTCTGAACCAGATTGGCAAACAATAGAAAAATCATTGGTTCTGACTCCATCTTCTTACGGACTTCAGCCATGGAAATTTATTGTGGTCCAAAGTCCTGAATTAAGAAAAAAACTGAAGCCTATAAGCTGGAATCAAACTCAAGTTGAAGATTGTTCCCACTATGTCGTTTTCGCCAACAAAATTGATTTAAATGAAAAATACATTGAAGATTTTATTTCTTTAAACTCTCAAGTTCGAAATGTCTCAAAAGAAAAACTGGAGAGTTACAAAAAGATGATGATCGGTGATCTGCTTAACGGGGAGAGAAAAGATCGTCTGAGCGAGTGGGCGACCCGGCAATGCTATATTGCTCTTGGAAATCTCATGACCACAGTGGCTGTAATGGGTATTGATGCTTGCCCTATGGAAGGGATTGAGCCTCAAAAATACGATGAAGTATTGGAGCTAGAGGGTTCAGGGTATCAAACGTGCGTGGCATGCGCAGTGGGGTATCGAAGCGCAGGGGATTTTTATTCTAAACTGGCTAAAGTACGGTTCTCTGCCGAACAAGTGATTATCCATAAATAGAACAATCAAGTTGTAGATTTAAATACTTGCTCCCTTTAAGCCGGAAGTTGCGGAGTTTGGTCGTCTGAATCGTTTAAGGCTTTCTTAAAATCTCGAATGCCTTTCCCTAAGCTTTTTCCAAGTTCAGGAAGCCGTTTAGGTCCAAACACCAACAGAGCAATAATGAATATGACTAAAAGTTCTTGAAATCCTAAGTTCATAATCGATTTCTACTATGACTTGGTGGGTCAGGTCAACTTTTGCTTGTGTTTAAGGCACTCTCTCTGAAATAATAAAATCTTCTTACGCTTTTTAGCCCAAATTTTTAGGGAAACTTGATGAAAATACTTGGTATTTCGGCTTATTACCACGATAGCGCTGCTTGTTTGATTGAGGATGGCCAAATTGTGGCCGCAGCTCAAGAAGAGCGTTTTACTCGAAAGAAACATGATAGCAGGTTCCCCAAAAACGCCATTGAGTACTGTTTGAAAGAAGCCAGGTCTCGGATTGATTGCGTTGATGTGGTCGTTTTCTACGATAAGCCTCTGACCAAGTTTGAGAGATTGCTTGAGACCTATCTGTCCTATTCGCCCAAAGGACTTTCCTCTTTTTTAATGGCCATGCCTGTTTGGCTAAAAGAAAAACTCTTTTTAAAGTCGATGTTGAAAAAGGAACTTAAAACACTATCGAGTTCCAAAAAAGCCAAAACCCCTAAGCTTCTTTTTGCCGAACATCACCAATCGCATGCTGCTTCCGCTTTTTTCCCGAGCCCTTTTGAAAAGGCCGCGGTGCTTTGTCTAGATGGAGTGGGGGAGTGGGCGACGACTTCTGTTTGGTTAGGGGATAAAAATCGACTCGACTTACAATGGGAAATTGAATTTCCTCATTCTTTAGGAATGTTGTACTCCGCTTTTACTTATTACACGGGATTTAAAGTCAATTCCGGAGAGTACAAACTGATGGGATTAGCTCCTTATGGGGAGCCAAAATATGTAGACCTGATTTATCAGCATCTTATCGATTTGAAAGAGGACGGTACTTTTCATTTAAATATGGAGTACTTTAATTTCGCGGTAGGTCTAACTATGACCGGTCCGAAATTCCATGAGCTTTTTGGCGGCCCTCCAAGACAAGCAGAAGGAAAGATCACACAAAAGGAGATGGATCTTGCTCGATCCATCCAAGTTGTCACCGAAGAGGTGGTCCTGCGGTTAGCTCGCACTATTCATAAGGAGCTTAAAGTAGATTCTCTTTGTTTAGCCGGGGGAGTGGCGCTTAATTGCGTGGCCAATGGAAGATTGCTTAGGGAGGGGCCATTTAAGAATCTTTGGATTCAACCTGCAGCCGGAGATGCCGGTGGGGCGTTGGGTGCAGCTCTTTCCGCTTGGTATGAGTACTTTGAGAATCCTAGAAATCTCAATGGGGCGCAAGATCAAATGCAGGGAAGTTATTTAGGACCTAAGCTTGAAGAATCTGATATTAGATTCACCCTAGAAAAATTGGGGGCGAAATATGATCTGCTTTCTGAGAGTCGTCTTTACGAAACAGTCGCGGATCTTCTTGAAAAAGAGAATGTGATTGGATGGTGCCAGGGGAGAATGGAGTTTGGTCCAAGAGCTTTAGGAGGGAGATCTATCATAGGAGATCCGAGAAGCCGAAAAATGCAATCGGTAATGAATTTGAAGATCAAGTATCGAGAATCTTTTAGACCCTTTGCTCCTGCGGTTTTGGCCGAAGATGTCGGTGAGTGGTTTGACCTTCGGCAGGAAAGTCCCTATATGTTGCTAGTGGCGCCTATAGCCCCACAACATCAAATGCCGATGACCGAAGAGCAAAAGATGCTCTTTGGAATTGAGAAACTTAATTGTCCGAGATCCTCAATCCCTGCGGTTACTCACGTCGATTACTCAGCTAGAGTTCAAACGGTTCACCAAAGGACCAATCCTAAATTTCATGCTCTGCTTAATACCTTTAAGGAAAAAACTGGGTGTGGGGTTTTGGTGAACACAAGTTTTAACGTCCGAGGCGAACCCATTGTGTGTACGACGGAAGATGCTTATCGTTGTTTTATGAGAACTGAAATGGATTATTTAGTTTTAGAAAATTATCTTCTTTCTAAAAAGGAACAAACCCCTTTGAAAATAGACCTCTCATGGCAAAAGGAGTTTGAACTTGATTAGGGTTGAAAAAATGGAACTAAAAACTTTGAGAGACTATGGGTTTTTGATGGGAGGAGCAGTGGTGGTGCTCTTTTCTCTTTATCCTTGGTTGGTTTTAAAAAGAGAGTTTGTCGGATGGCCTTGGGCTGTTTTAGGCGTGTTTTGGTTGACAGCGCTTGTCTACCCTAAAGCTTTAAATCCACTTTATCGCATTTGGATGCGAGTGGGTCTGGTTCTTGGAAAGATCAATTCGACTATTTTATTGACGATTTGTTATGGTTTATTGTTTTTCCCTTTAGCCGTTTTTTTTCGTGCAATAAAACGTGATAGATTGAGACGATTTTCCGGTCGCGGGGAGACTACGTTTAGGCAAGTGAGAGAGACCCCTCGCGAAGTCAAACAGATGGAACAACCCTTTTAAAGAGGAGAAAACTACCATGAGTGATTTTATGAGAGATCTTTGGGGATTTATGAAAGTTCGAAAAAAGTTTTGGTTACTTCCTATTTTAATCACTTTGTTGAGCTTAGGAGCGCTTCTTGTTTTTGCTCAGGGTTCAGCGATGGCTCCCTTTGTTTATACGCTGTTCTAAGTGTTTAAAGCGGCAATTCCCACTAGCCAGTCTTCGCTTCTGCGAATATAGTTACCTTTATGGGGCGAAAGGAAACTAAGAAGGCCAAAAGGCTTGTCGTTTATCTTTTGTTTTTTGCCGCAGTGACCTATGGGTTTGTGATGTTTATCGCACAGCCCTTACGTAGCTTAGCTCCTCAAGTGACCAAAGTCGGGATTGCGACTTCTTTGGAAGCAAGCTTAAATGAAAATTTATTCCCAAAAGATATCGAAATTCAAGTAGGTTTAAAAAAGGAAAAGCTCCAACCCACTTATCACTTAGATCTCCTCTCTCAGCACCAGATGGAGAAGGTATTTCAGCAGTACAAGCCGGACTATGGGGCTTTTGTTGCAATAGATGCTACGACCGGAGCGATCCTTTCTTTGGTGTCTTATACCCGGGAACGAAAAGAGATGGGAAATCTGGTGCTTAAAGCAACATTTCCTGCTGCATCCATTTTCAAAGTTGTGACCGCCGCTGCCGCTATCGACCAAAAGAAAGCCAAACCAGACACTGTTGTTCCGTATACCGGTTCGAATCACACCCTATATAAGAGAAATCTATCTCAAAAAATGAACCCGCGCTGGGCTAGGCATGTAACTTTAAGAGAAGCTTTTGCTCGCTCCATCAATTCTGTTTTTGGAAAAGTAGGACTCTATATTTTAAAGCCCCACGAACTTAACGAGTATGCCAAGCGCTTTCAGTTTAACCAAGCTATCAATGCCGATGTTCCGGTTCAGCCAGGGACGTTCTATCTTGAGGAAAACGATGAGTACAAAGTGGCAGAAGCCGCATCGGGTTTCACTCGAGTGGCGCAGATGAGTCCTTTGCAGGGGGCTTTAATGGCAGCCTCGATAGTCAATGATGGAATCATGATGGAGCCCCATTTGGTTTCTGAATTAAAAAAAGAAACAGGGGAGGTGGTTTACAAAGCGGAGATTAAAGAATTAGGGCAGGTGATGGAACCTGAATCGGCGAGAAATTTAAGGGAGTTGATGCGGGAGACGGTGGTTCGCGGAACTTCTCAAAAATCATTTCGGGATCTCTTGCGCAAAAAAAAATTGAAAGAGGTTGAAATGGGAGGAAAGACTGGGCACCTCACTGGACTCTCACCTAAGGGAAATTATGATTGGTTTGTCGGATATGCGACCGATGGAAATAAGAAGATTGCCCTAGCGGCCCTAACCATTAACGAAGACACTTGGAGAGTCAAAGCCTCCTATGTAGCTAGACAATTTTTTGAAAAGTACTTTAAAACCATTGTTGCTTCAGGAAATAGGCCTTAAGACAAATGTGTGAGTTTAAAAAAGTATTTATTTGGCTACTTGTGATCTGCCAATTGTCTTTTGCGAAAGACGAGAAAAACGAGGAGACTTGGTTTTCCTGGCAGTCTTGCCCCGAAATTTTAAAAAAGGTGGGTGTGGCAAAAGTGATTGCTGGGGTCATTGGAGTGGGAGTTCTTTGGGCATGGTCTCGGCAGGAGGCTAACAAAAAAAAGAAAGTGGTCCCTACTAAAATTACGTACAACATACCCAAGGGTGCCGAGATCAAACTTGCTGATTTGCAGGGGGATCGGGATCTTTATTTGAGAGTCTCCGATTTAGCTGATTATTTATTGCAAAAGTATCAGAAGGACTTAAGGCTCACACGTAGTCTTGAGAAATTTACTCAAAACTTTCCTGAAGAGTCTCAGGCAGCCTTGATGGCGCGATTCCCTAAGGAGTTCCAGAGAAATGGCAATCCTACCCTGACGCTAAATGAGTTAGGCCCTTCGGCCCATTATGTTTTGGTTTTTGCGTGGATTTTGCGCGAGGTGTATAATGAAGATGTGGGAAAATCGGACCGGACACTGAAAAATGTGGTCCAAGATATTGAGAAAAAAATCGAACAGGTTGGGACTCGCGACCGTTGACTCTATTTAAAGAGGACCCAATCTCTTAGGAAAGGGTTCTATGGGAAAAGATCTAACATTAGGAAATCCGCCTGAGGAAAGCCTTAACGAAGAGGTTGGGACTCATGCTTTAGTTCGTCCTGAAGATAAGACGAAAACCCCATCGTTTTATAAAGTCCTGATCCTTAATGATGATTTTACGCCAAGAGAATATGTAGTTCATGTTTTGCAGAAGTTTTTTAAAAAGACAGAACAGGAAGCAACACATTTGATGCTTCAAGTTCATCATAAAGGCATGGGCGTTGCCGGTGTTTTTACTTGTGAAATTGCTGAAACCAAAGCTTATCAAGTGAACGAGTATTCGAAAAAAAATAAGTACCCGCTTAAGTGTGTGGTGGAGGCTGTATGAGACTCACTCCCGAAGTCGAAAAAATGATGAACAACGTGATGAAGTATGCTTCTGAACAACATGATGAGTGTGTTACTTTAGAGCATCTTCTTTTGGTTTTAGCAGATGATCCTGAAGTCTCCGATATTATTGATGGGTGTGGGGGAGATAATGAAAAATTAAAAGCGACTCTCATTGAATTTATGGAGAAGCACTCTCCTAAAATGGAATCGATCTCAGAAAAACAAACAGGCTCAAGCCAAAGTGCCGAAGATCTTGCTGAGTACAAACCGACACTTACCTTAGCTTTCCACCGAGTGATACAAAGAGCAATTATGCAAGTAGAAAGTTCAGGAAGAGATTTGGTAAGTACGGGCAATATTTTAGTCTCTCTTCTACAAGAAAAGGAGTCCCACGCAGTTTATTTTTTAGAGAAACAGGGGGTGTCCCATTTTGATGTGATTAATTATTTTTCGCACGGGATTGAGAAGGATGCGAGTGGCGTTGATGAAAACGAAGACGTTGCTGAGACTGCCTCTGACGGTCATGCCAAAGCATCCCCTTTAGCTAGTTTTTGCGTTAACCTAAACGAGAAGGCCCATCAAGGTAAGATCGATCCTCTCATTGGTCGCAAAGATGTGATTGAGAGAGTGCTCCAGATTTTAGCAAGGAGAACTAAAAATAATGTTCTTTTAGTTGGGGATAGCGGAGTGGGTAAGACAGCGATCGCCGACGGTTTAGCTTTGCAAATTGTCCACGGTCAAGCTCCGGGTAAGCTCAAAGAAACGACAATTTATTCTTTAGATATGGGGGCTTTGCTATCGGGAACGAAATACCGGGGAGATTTTGAAGCGAGGCTAAAAGGGGTAATTAAAGCAGTTGAGAAAGAAAAAAGGGCAATCCTATTTATCGATGAAATACATACCATTGTCGGAGCAGGTGCGACTAGTGGGGGCTCTGTCGATGCAGCCAATCTTTTAAAACCTGCTTTGGCTAATCGGACTTTAACTTGTATTGGTTCGACAACGTATAAAGAATTTAGAGCCCACTTAGAAAAAGATGCGGGGCTTTTAAGACGGTTCCAAAGAATTGATATCAAACCCCCAACGGTTTCGGAAACGATTGATATCTTAAATGGCCTTAAATCTCGCTATGAGCAGTTTCATCAAGTTGTATATACGCCCGATGTCATTCGAGCTTGTGTCGAGCTTTCGGAACGCTATATCCATGCACGACCGTTGCCGGATAAGGCCATCGATGTGATGGATGAAGCGGGAGCGAGATTACGGTTAAAATCGGCAAAAAATAAAAAGCTCGAGATCTCTGTTGAGGATATTGAAAAAGTGATTTCCTCTATCGCACAGGTACCGGCTAAATCTGTCTCTTCCAGTGATAAAGTGAAGTTAAAGGAGCTTGAACCCTCTTTGAAAAGTTTTGTCTTTGGACAGGATGAAGCCATTCAAAATGTTGTTAATGCGATCAAACTTTCACGAGCTGGCCTCTCCCAACCTAATAGGCCCATGGGGGCTTATCTTTTTACAGGACCGACCGGTGTGGGGAAAACGGAAGTGGCTAAACAGTTGGCTAAGTCGCTTGGGACGGAGTTGTTAAGGTTTGACATGAGTGAGTACATGGAAAAACATGCGGTCTCCCGTTTAGTCGGAGCCCCTCCCGGTTATGTTGGTTATGATGAGGGGGGATTACTGACCGAGTCCGTCTCCAAAAATCCCTATGCGGTGTTGCTCTTTGATGAAATGGAAAAGGCCCATCCCGAAATTGCTAACATTTTACTTCAGGTGATGGATAACGGTAAATTAACCGACACCAATGGTAAGGTGGTGGATTTTAGAAATGTGATTATCATCATGACCTCAAACGCCGGAGCTCGAGAGATGGGGAAACAGGGAATTGGGATTCGTCCTAGTTCTATCGCTGATCGTTCGATAGATGCGATCAAAAAAATGTTTTCACCGGAATTTATTAATCGATTAGATGCGATCGTGGCGTTTAAACCCTTACCGAAAGAGATCTTGATACAAGTGATCGATAAATTGGTAGGAGAACTGGGTGAGCAACTAACTGAAAAAGGGATTCGTATTGAACTAACTCCCAGCGCGAGAGAATGGATTTTTGAAAAAGCCTATGATCCCGCCTATGGGGCTAGGCCTTTTGCCAGAGCCATCAATGAGCATATTAAGAAAAAATTGGTAGATGAAATGTTGTTTGGGGAACTCGTGGCGGGTGGAGTCGTGACGGTCGATGTAAAAAAAGAGCAACTGTATTTCAAGATACAGAGCAAGCTACTTTCTCAGGCGGTTTCGTAAAAGAACTAGGAAGTGCTGTTAGATTTCGTAATCTATTGATAACGGAATAATTTTGTAGAGACCTCTTTTGAAATGAAACGATGATAAAATAAGTGTTTCTTTAGGGGGCTCTCATGCAATATGTAAAAAGGTTTCACCTAGTAATGCTCGGTTCGTTAATTGGCGCTTCTCTTCACGCTAGGGCGTTCAAAAGCGATCTCATTGATTCATATTTCGCCGATTATAATCACCCGGACCGACCGGGGGCCTCGGTTTTAGTGATGAAGCAAGGAAAAATTCTTTATGAAAGGGGCTACGGCTCTCGGGAATTGGTTCATTATGAACCCGTCAATGAAAGAACTAACTTTCGTTTGGCTTCAGTGTCTAAGCAGTTTACGGCAACAGCCATTTTACTTCTTGTCCAAAGGGGGCAGCTGTCTTTAGATACTTTTCTTGTTTCTGTTTTTCCCGATTTTCCAAGCTATGGTTCTAAGATCACTGTACGCCATCTGCTTAACCATACTTCGGGGCTTACTGATTACGAAGATCTGATTCCCTCGACACAGGTCCAACAGCTCACAGATCAGGACGTTCTTAATCTATTAAAAAAACAGAACGGTCTCTACTTTTCGCCAGGTTCTCAGTATCGTTACAGTAATGGAGGCTATGTTTTGTTGGGGCTAATAGTTGAGAGTCTCTCGGGACAAAATTTTGCAGAGTTCTTAGAAGAGAATATTTTTAGGCCACTGCAAATGAATTATAGCGTGATGTACGACGGCCCCTCGACCGAAATCGAAAACCGAGCCTATGGGCATAGCCTCTTGGGAAATGGCTTCAAACAAACGGATCAGAATATCACTAGCGCAACCCGTGGTGATGGTGGAATCTATTCTTCGGCTCACGACTGGGTGCGATGGGAAACTGCGATCAGCGAAAACCTGATTCTTTCCCAGAAATACCAGGAGATGGTTTTTACTCCGGGCAAGCTCAATAACGGAACGCTTATCGACTATGGGTTTGGTTGGATGCTCAACACGTTTCAGGGGCTAGTCCATCAATATCACACGGGGAGTACGATTGGATTTCGAACTTCGGTCGAACGTTTTCCCGATAAAGAACTCGTAGTGCTGGTTTTGGTTAATCGGGCCAATGCTTCGCCTTGGGTTACGGCGCGCAATATTGCGGAACAATTGTTTTAGAATCTCATGAATCAACTCCTAAAATCGCTTACTTTGATTGATGCTTTTTCGATTGTTGTTGGAAGTATGATTGGTACGGGTGTGTTTTTAAAATCGGCCACGATGGCCCAATGGGCAGGTTCGGTTCCTCTTGTTCTTTTGGCCTGGACGGTTGCGGGCCTTCTCTCAATTGCAGGTGCCTTTTCTTATGCCGAAATGGGGCGGCGGTATCCCAGTGCGGGCGGCGAATATATTTATTTGCGAGAGTCGTATGGAGCTCTTCCGGCCTTTTTATTTGGCTGGACTCGGTTTTGGATTGCCTCTACCGGATCGGTAGCGGCTTATGGGGTGGGAGCAGCTACCTTTTTAAGTGGGGTGATTTCGTTAGATGCGTTGGGCGGAAAAACGGGAGTGGCTTTGATTTTTATCGGGGTGTTTAGTCTTGTAAACTGTTTTGCTGTTTCGTTTGGCGGAAAAATTCAAGCGTTGATGACAGCTATTAAGATCCTCTTGATCATTTTTCTTATTGCGGGGCTTGGACTCATTTCGGAAAAGGGTCCAGAGGTGCACTCTTCTTATCTTGGCAATGTCGAGACGCATAATTTTTTTTCCAGGTTTGGAATGGCGGTACTTGCCGCTCTGTGGGCCTTTGATGGATGGAATAATTTGCCGATGGCTGCAGGCGAAGTGAAAAACTCAACTCGAGTGGTGCCCTTAGCTTTGGTTTCTGGAACGCTCGTCGTTTTAAGTCTCTATTTAGGGGTTAACTTAGTGTTTTTTAAAGCTTTGTCTTTTTCTGAAGTGATGAGTGCTAATTCTGCGCTTTATCCTGACGCCCCTTCGGTGGCTGCCAAAGCGGTTGCGCGATTTGCGGGTGAAAAATCTTTAGTGATTGTCTCCTGTTTTTTTGTCTTTTCGGCATTAGGGGCTATGAACGGTTCCATTCTTACCGGAGCGAGGGTTCCTTATGCTATGGCAAAGGACGGTCTGTTTTTTTCTGCTTTTGGTAAAGTTCATCCGAAAACCTATGTCCCCCTGATCTCTATAGTCCTACAGGGGGTGTGGGCCATGTGTTTGGCGTGGTCCGGCACCTTTGATCAAATCACCGACTATGTGATTTTTTCTTCTTGGATTTTTTATTCGGCCATCGCTTTTGCAGTGTTTCGGGTGAGTAAAAAAATGAGGTTCATTTCGCTTTTCTTTTCTATTTGTGGATTAGCGTTACTAGTGAATACGGTTATCTCAGCTCCAAAGGACTCTCTCATCGGTTTGGGGCTGATCTCTTTAGGAGTTCCGGTTTTTATCTATTTTAACGGAAAGAAGAGGGGGGCTCTTCAGGGCTAGATTTGTTGTTTTTTAAAGAAATGGTGGTCGTAGTTATTATGTTAGCCCACTTAAAGGGAGCAGATATTAGTTTATTGCGCTGCGCACCTGTTCTTTTTATTGAAATTGACCACCAATTTTCGATCATGCTAGGTTTCAAATGTGATTACCCATCTCAATATCAAAGGATTAGCTATTATAGAAAATCTGGAGATTGATTTTTCCCCTGGTTTCAATGTGATTACCGGCGAGACCGGCGCCGGAAAATCGATTTTGATTCTAGCGTTGCATTTTCTCACCGGAGCTAAAGTGTCTTGCGATGTTGTTCGAAGCGGGGCGGAATTGGCTACCGTGAGTGGCCAATTTTTAGTTAAGGCGAATCACCCAGCTGTCTTAGCCATGGAGAATTTAGGGATCCCCACAGAGAGGGAAGGCGAAGATGTGGTTATTTTAATTCGCCGTCAACTTTCGGCGAAAGGACGCTCCCAAGCGTGGATTAACGATGTTGCAGTTTCAAGTGCCACACTGAAGGAATTAGGATCAGGGCTGGTGGATATTTTTGCTCAACATGAGAATCAAAGACTCATGCACTCTTCAGAGCACATTCGATATTTAGATCAATTTTCAAATGCTTCAAGGGAACTTAAAGCCGTAACCGAGAGATTTGAAAGTTGCGACACTATTTTAAGCCAGATCGAAGCCGTCGTGCTTAAAGTGGCAGCCTCTCAAAGGGACCAAGATTATCTTAAGTTTCGTCTTGAGGAGTTAAAAAACTTTTCTCCCACCTGCGAGGATTTTAAAGAGATCACCCAAGTTTGTGATTCTTCAGATAATGCGGTTAGTGAAAGAGAAAAGCTAAAAGACTCGATATCGGCACTCGAAAACTTGGAAGGCGACGGGGTCACTGGAATTCTCTGGGAGTTTTCTAAAAAAGTAGGAGAACTCAACCATGAAGGAGAGTCACTGAGAGAGCGGGCTGAAACCGTAGCGCGGGAGATTGAAGATATTCATTTTTTATTAAGTCGCCGCATTTCAGAAATTGAAATTGATGAAGAAACACTCGAAGAAGCACAAAAAAGACAATTCGGATACCATGAGCTTTTTAGAAAACACGGCGTCAAAACGGCCGATGAGCTTGTGCAGTGTTACCAAAATCTTTTAGAGAGTGTCGGTGGGATTGAAGTGGCCAAAGAACGAGTCGTTACCCAGTTGGAAGAATTGAAAAAGGAAGTAGTGTTACTTGAAAAAGCATCTGCGATTTTAACTCAAATAAGAAAAAATGGCTCGCAGATCCTAAAGAAAAAAGTTGAGAAGGAGATCCATGAGCTCTCTATGAAGGGGGCGCGACTAGATTTTGAGTGGATGCCTATCGAGAGAGAGAGCCATACCGTCAGTTTAGCTGCGATGGACAGAGAACTCGATGGGAAACTTTCTTTGCTTAAAGAAAAGCTTCAAAAGTTCGGCCCCATTGGGGCTGAAAAAGTACAGTTTTTGTTAGCGAGTAATCCGGGCGAACCGAGTTTGCCGTTGGTTAAGTCAGCGTCCGGAGGTGAACTTTCTCGAATCATGTTAGCTCTAAAGAAAACGCTCGCAGCTGATGCCGAGACCTGTGTGTTGGTGTTTGATGAGATCGACACAGGGATCTCTGGGAGCACGGCCGATGTGGTAGGACGGAAAATGAGAGAGCTATCCATGAGTTTTCAAGTGCTGTGCATTTCGCATTTGCCTCAAGTTGCAGTTTATGCCGATACCCATTGCTTAGTTCGAAAGCAGGGGAGGAAAAATCGAACTGAAACTGAGATTATTAAGCTTTCTAAAGAAGATGCCGCTCGTGAGATAGCAAGGCTTCTATCAGGGCGGGAAGTCACCCCTTCAAGTTTAAATCATGCTAAAAATCTGATGGCGCAGGCGAGAGCCTAGGGTCTCAAAAAGAGAGGAAATAGAGTGTCGGCTGTAACTATAATGATTGGTGTTTTGTGTGTCCTGGCGATAGGCTATCGGTATTACAGCGCCTTTATTGCAGCTAAAGTCTGCACATTAAACGATTTAAATCCTACTCCGGCGCACACAAAAAATGATGGGCACAATTACCATCCGACCCATAAGTGGGTTTTGTTTGGGCATCATTTTGCAGCTATATCCGGAGCCGGTCCTTTGATTGGTCCGGTGCTTGCCGCACAATTTGGGTATTTACCAGGACTTCTTTGGCTTCTTGTTGGTGTTGTTTTGGCGGGGGCGGTGCAGGATTTTATTATTCTAGTGGCTTCGATGAGACGCCAGGGAAAGTCCCTTGCCGATATTGTTCAAAGAGAGTTAGGGAGCGTTGCAGGGCTAGCAGCAGGTTTTGC
>Ga0194132_10007831_pt1 | contig 15652 bp, 14 predicted proteins | sample TA2KigOf80mmetaG_FD_148612 | JGI IMG/M metagenome (GOLD analysis project Ga0194132, IMG submission 148612) | Freshwater microbial communities from Lake Tanganyika, Tanzania - TA2015054 Kigoma Offshore 80m | ecosystem: Environmental > Aquatic > Freshwater > Lake | place: Tanzania: Lake...
CGCGACGAGGCGGTGGTCCGCCTGCGCGAGGGCGCGGGCAGCCAGTTCTCGCCGAAGATCGTCGAGGGGTTCATCCGCGCGACCCGAACCTCACCCATCCGCACCGCATCCACCGAGTCCGCTGTCGCCCGGGCGTTCAGCCGCCGCTGATCTCCGGGCGGCACCGCGCACGCGAGCGCGGACGCGTCAATTCGCCCGTGCGGCGATCGCGAGCGGACCGCGCAGACTCACCGCCAGGGGGGCGATGAGCAGCGTCGCCGCGGCGAGCACCATCATCGCGAGGGAGAGTCCGCCAAGATCCGCGACGACTCCGTAGGCGATCGGCGCCAGCGCCGAGGCGAGCAGGGTGCACGTGAAGTAGAGCCCGTAGCCGCGGGCGCGACGACGCACATCGACGAAGCGCGAGACGCTCGCATAGAGGACCGACGAAGTCCCGTTCAGCGCGAAACCGAGCGGAAGAAGCGCCACGATCGCGAGGTCCGGCGGTGCGAACAGCGTCGCGACAATGCCCGCGGCGGTCAGCACCTCGGTGACGACGATCGCGCCCACGCTCCCGAACCGATCCGCGATCGGCCCGCAGAGGAACTTCCCGGCCGCGCCCGCCGCGAACAGGGCGGTGAAGGCGGCCGCAATGTCCGCGGTCGTGAAATCCTTGGCCGTCAGCACGAACGGGATGAGCGTCAGGGAGGTACCTCGGGCAGCGGAGTCCAGCACGCCGATCGTGACGAGGAGCATGAATCCGCCACGATGAGTGATGCCCCAGCCGATCCCCCCATCGTCCGCCGTGCGGATCGCGCGGGCCGCGCCGGGCGGCTCCGGAACCGCGACCAGATGCAGCAGCGCATACGCCACGCCGATCGCCCCGACGACCACCAGAGCGCCGCGCCACCCGTACACGACTGCGATTCCGCCGGCAATGAGAGGCGCGAGGACCTTGCCCAGATCGCCGGTGAAGTTGAGTGTCCCGATTGCGGTCGTGCGCCCGCGGCCTTCGTACAGCCGGGAGATGATCGCCGTGGCGATCGGGTGCTGGAAGTTGCCGCCCAGGCCGCCGATGGCCGCGGCGACAAGGAGGAGCCAGAAGGCCGGCGCCGCCGCGACAGCGAGAATGCCGAGACCGACCCACCCGGTGCCGAGCGCGAGGAGCACCTGCTCGCCGAAACGCTCCGCGGCGATCCCCGCCGGCACCTGGAAGGCTGACGAGGCGCCCGAGAACGCTGCCTTGATCGCGCCGACCTGCGCGTAGGAGAGGCTGAGGTCGGCGGCCATGAGCGGCAGGAGCGGTGTGAACGCGACGAAGAGCAGGTCGTTGACAACGTGCATCCCGCTTTGCGTCGCGAGATGACCGCCCCGCGAGAGTGCGTGCAGACCGGCGCGGCGTGCGAGCAGGGGCGACTCCGGGCGTCCTGACGCCGCGGCGCAGTATAGCCTCGCACCCTGCGCGAACCCCCTGCGGATGGCCCCGTTCGCCGATCCCCCGGGAAATTTTCACATCGATGTCCGCACGTGCCTGCGCAGCACGGGTGTCCGCGCCCGGGACGGCGGCGCCCGCGGAAGGAGCCCCCCGATCCCGGGGATGCTCTATTTCAGGTGGAGGAACGGGGCGGGATAGCGGGCGAAATCACTGTCGAGAGCGACTATTCGGCATCCGCTCGCCACCGCGTGGTTCTACCCGGCGAAACTCCGCCGGCGGCTCACCGGGCGAGCGCGACCTCCCGTACCAGCGGAAGTCTTACGGGCTGGCCGGTCTCGGCGGACCGATAGATGCTCAGCACCAGTTCCAGCGCGTCTCGTCCGTCGGCACCGGTCATGACCAGCGGCTCATCATCGAGGACGGCACTTACGAGGTGATCGAGTTTGCGGTAGTGCTGTTCGGAGTTCTGCAGTTCGACGAGCGGCAGCTGGCGCCACCCGCGCAGGTAGTCTGGTTCGTCCCAGCGGATGGTGAAGACACTCGGGCCATCGCCGCTGCCGCCTCGCAGCAGGATCGAGCCAACCGATCCATCGATCGACGTATAGCCGTGACGGGCCGTTGCGGCCCAGGTGGTGTACCACGTGCCCACCGCTCCGCTCGCGAACTGGAGAGTCGCCGCGACCGTGTCCTCGACATCCGCGTCGGGCACAAGCTGGCCGCCGGCGAAGTTTTGCTCGCGGAAGCGTCGGTATGTCCCGAACACGGATTCGACTGGGCCGAGGAACCAGTTGATCATGAAGGCGGTGTAGATGCCCCAGTCCATCAGCACGCCGCCGCCGGCCTGGGACTTGCGCAGGAACCACGCGGTGCGATGCGCCGAGGGGGCACAACTGACGATGTTTAGCGCCTGGATCGTCCCAATTGTCCCCTCGTCGAGCAGCCGCTTGACGGTATTCCAGAGATGGGAGAAGCGGGGCTGGTACCCCATCGTGAATTTGACACCGGCGCGCTGGGCCGCTGCGACCATCCTGTCCGCGTCGGCCAGATCGATCGCGATCGGCTTCTCGCAGAGGATGTGCTTTCCGGCCTCGGCCGCGGCGATCACCGGATCGGCGTGGGCACCGGCCCAGGTGGTGACCGAAACCGCCTCGACCTCAGGGTTCCTGAGGAGTTCACGGTAGTCGGTATAAACGTGGGGGATGTCCCAGCGTTCTGCGGCCGCGCGGGCCACATCCAGGGAGATGTCGGCGACCGCCACCAGGCGGGCCCGGGGATTCCGTACGTAGTTCGGAAAGTGGGCGCCGTTGGCGATTCCGCCCGCGCCGATCACGCCGATGCCGAGCTTACGGTGCGGCTGAGACACAGTTGCAGTACTCCTGTTCGTTGACCATGAGTTCGAAAGCGGCTACCGGGTCCGGAGTCGGTATGGCCGTAGTCGCCGCAGCGATCGTGGCGCTGGCGGTTGGGGCGAATTGCAGCGGGGCGGCCCCCGATGCCGCCATCGCGGCCGCTGCCGCAAACGCGAGCGCAAGCGCGAGGACAATGGCGATCCCGGAACCGATCAAGCGCCGAGCACGGCCCGGCGGCGGTGGGTTCGATGATCCTGCTGTGCTACTCAGTGTGTCACCGCCGCGTCGCGCGATTCTTCGTGAGAGGCGGCCCCGTAGAGGTAGCAGGCCGCGACATGCCCGGTCCGGACGTCCATCATCGCCGGTCGCGTCTTCCAGCAGCGTTCCTTGACGTGGGGGCAACGCTCGGCGAAGAGGCATCGGTCGCGACTGGCCGATTTCACCTCGGCCGTCTGCTCGCTGACCTCGATGCGGTCGGTCCAGCGTGCGTCGGGGTCGGGCTCCGGGACCGAGGCGATGAGTTGCTGCGTGTAGGGGTGCGCTGGCCTGGTGATAACGTCCTCGGCCCGGCCACGCTCGACGATGCGCCCCTGCGAGATCACCATTGTCTCGCCGCCCAGGTAATAAGCGGTCGACAGATCGTGGGTGATGAAGAGCGTGGTCATTCCGTACTTCTCGCGGAAATCGAGCTGGACGTTCAGGAACATGACCCGGATGGCGGCGTCGAGCATCGAGACCGGCTCGTCGGCGATGATGAACGCCGGCCGCAGCATGTGGACCCGGGCAAGCATCACGCGCTGGCGCTGGCCGCCGGAGAGCTGGTGCGGGTACCGGCCTAGCACGTCGGCGGGCCGGAGGTCGACGGCCTCGAACGACTCTTCGATCAGGCGGAGCCCACGCGCCTTCCCGGTGGCCAGCCCGAACTTCTCAATCGGACGCCAGAAGATGCGGTCGACCCGGTAGAACGGATTGAAAATACCGTAGGGATCCTGGAAGACGGGTTGTACGTCCCGCCGATAGGTGTCGTAGTCGCGGCCCTCGAGACAAAAGATGTCCTTACCGTTGTACGTTACGGTACCGCCAGTGGGTCGCTGCAGGCCGAGGATGATGCGGGCGATGGTGCTCTTGCCGGATCCGCTTTCGCCCACGAGGCTGGTGATCCTGGACGGGTCGGAGGAGAGCGTGAACGAGACACGATCGACGGCGACGAGTTCTCCACCGATCGCGGAGAGGGCACCTCCGCGGAAGGTCTGCGTGACGTCGCGGAGGGCGATCTCCTTCGGTTGGTTCATTGTGGGACCGGGGTCAAAGCGGTGGTCACGCGTGAGCCGTCCTGTTCCGGGTACAGGTGACAGGCGACGATGGGGCTTGGGCCAGAACCGTTCGCGGTGGTGTCGAGGGGCAGCAGGCGTGGCGTATCGGCGAAACAGCGGGCCATCACCTGAGAGCAGCGCGGATGGAATCGACAGCCCTGCGGCCAGGCCAGCGGGCTTGGCGCGTTGCCGCCGATTCCGCCCAGGCGCGTGCGCACGCCGCCAACCTTCGGGATCGAGTGGATCAGCGCCCGAGTGTACGGGTGGCGCGGCTCCTTGAAGATCTGGCGCACATCACCGACCTCAACGATGTCGCCGGCGTACATGACCGCGACACGGTCGCACAACTCGGCGTGGACAGCCATGTCGTGGGTCACAATGATCAGCGTCATCCCCATCTGATCACGCAGATCGGCGAGCGTCTGGATGATCAGACGCTGGACGTTGACATCGAGCGCGGTGGTCGGCTCGTCTGCGATCACGAGGTCGGGCTTCAGGGCGATGGCTATCGCGATGCAGACCCGCTGTTTCATTCCGCCGGAGAGTTCGTGGGGATACATGCGCGCCACGTGTGCTCCCAGGCCAACCTGCCTGAGCAGTTCGGGGACCATTCGCCTGGCGTCTCGTTTCGAGAAGTTGCTGTGGGCGGTGATGGCGTCGGTGAACTGGTCTTCGATGCGCATGACCGGATTGAGCGAGTTCATCGAACCCTGGGGGACGTAGGAGAGGCGGCGCCAGCGCACCCTTCGCACATCGCTCTCCTCGGCGGAGAGCAGATCGATCGACGTGCCGTCGCGCGGGTGCAGGCGCACCACGCCACCTCCGATGTAGCCGGGGGGTTTCACGAGCCGCAACACCGCCGCCGCGAGGGTGCTCTTGCCGCAGCCAGATTCGCCGGATATGCCGAGGATCTCGCCCCGATAGACGGTCAGGTTGACGCCGTCAACGGCGCGTGATTTGCCGCGAACCGTGTCGTAGTGGACGTGGAGGTCGGCGATCTCGAGAAGGGTCTCAGGCACCCGCAACCCTGCGCAGCCGCGGATTATAGGTCTCCTCCAGCCCGACGTTCATCAAGTTCACGGCCAGGAAGAGGAGCGAGAGGACCGTCACAGGTGCGACGAAGAGCGGCCATGCGCCCAGACTCATCGAACCCCAGGTGACGGCCCAGTTGATCATCAGCCCGAGATCTATCGCGCCGGACGGCCCGAGTCCGATCACCTCCAGCCCGACGAGCGCGAAGATCGCCCCGAGCGAGGCGTTCGCCAAGCCGACGCCCAGGTACGGAAGCATGTTCGGGACAAGTTCCTGGAAGATGATCTCCATATCGGTCATCTTGTTCGCACGTGCGAGGTCGATGTACGGCCGGCTGCGCAGGCTGAGCACCTGGGCTCGGATCGTTCGCGCCGCGAACGGCCATGAGAAGATGGTCAGCATGAGGGCGACCTGCCAAAGCGAGACGTTGCGGGCGTATGCTGAGAGCGTGATCAGCAATGGCAGGCTCGGCACGACGAGAAACATGTCGGTCGTGGTCGCCAGGAACGAGTCGACCTTGCCTCCCTTGAAGCCGGCGGTGAACCCGACAACGACGCCGATGAATGTCGCGAACAGGCCGGCCATCACCCCGACCTGGAGCGAGGACCAGAGGCCCGTCACCGTCATCGCGAGCAGGTCACGCCCGTATCGGTCGGTGCCAAGCGGGTGCGCTCCGCTCGGCATAAGCCAGGCGGGGTACGCGCCGATCTCGAGCGGATTCTTGCCCCGCCCGATCAGATCGACAATCAGCGGGTGCACGAAGGCGACGAGGAAGAAGAACGCCAGGATGCCGAAGCCGACCTGGAGTTTTGCGCTGGTGCGCCAGAGCGGCGCGAGCCTCATCGCCAGAACTTCACCCGGGGATCGAGGAGGGGGAGACAGAGGTCGATGATCAGGTTCGCCAGGAGTACGACGATGATCGTCATCGCGACGATCCCCTGAACGGTATTGAAGTCGTAGATCTGGATCGCCTGGACGAGCAAACTGCCAAGCCCGGGGTAGTTGAAAAGCTGCTCGACCAGCACGTTCCCGTTGAAGATGCCGCCGAGAGAGATCCCGAACGCGGTGACCTGCGGCAGATACACGTTTCTGAGCGCGTAGGTCGTGAGGATGCGGCGCGGGCTCAGGCCCTTGGCTTCGCCATAGGTCAGGTAGTCCTCGCCCAGCGTCGGCACGATCAGCATGCGCGTCGAGATCAGCCAGTTCATCACGCCGATGAGCACGATCGAGAGTGCCGGCAGAGTCCCGTGGTGGATCACGCTCGCGAAGAAGTTGAGATCGAACCCCGGATCATGAACCGGGTTGTACGCCGCGCTCGAGGGAAACCAGCTCAGTTTGTAGGCGAGCAGGAAGACGATCATGAGCCCGACGAAGTAGAAGGGCACGTGCGAGAGCGCGATCGAGACGTTGGTCAACCACTCGGCGTACCACCTGCCGCGCAGCCAGCCTACGATGGCGCCGAGCACGATGCCGAGCGCGAACGCGAAGACAGCCGAAAGCCCCAGGAGCCCGATGGTCCATGGCAAAGCTCGCAGAATGCCCACCTGCGCCGACGTGGGGAAGTTGATCAGGGCGGGTCCGAGGTCCCGCTCGATGAACAACTGGTTGAGATAGAAGAGGTACTGCTGAAACAGGTTCCCATCGAGACCGAAGACACGTCGATAGTGAGCGATGACCTCCTGGTTGGCCTGCACGTTGTACACGCCGACCTGCTCCAGGCTGGCCACATACGCCTGGATAGGGTCGCCCGGCATCATCCGAAAGAACATGAACGTAACTGTCAGCGCGCCCCAGAGCGTCACGAAGAAAAGTAGCGTCCGCCGAATCGCGTACGCCACGTAGAGATGTTTCGCCAGCCAGACCCGCAGGCCGGGCATCTCGCGATGCCTGGCCTGTGAGGGTGGGAGGGTCGTCGCGCTGCTGGCCAACCGCTACTTTTTCCCGGACGGTTTGAGCGCTCCGATCACACGGCCGTACTGGCCCCACCAGGCCAGCGGCACCTGATACAGGTTGTCATCAGTCGGCCAGCCTGTCCAGTACTCGTCGCTGGTGATGACGGGGTACGTCGTCTGAATGATCGGGAACGTCGGGAGATGCTTGTAGAACATGGCCAGCCCCTGGTCGAACAGCGCCTTGTTCGAGGCGTTGGCCGGATCGGAGACGTCGATCTTGGAGACGACCGCATCGAACTCAGCACTCTTTAGGCGAACCTGGTTGGTCGTGGTCGTGAGCTGCCCGATCGCCATTGCGCGGTTGCTGAGGAACTGAGCGTATAGCTGGCCCGGATCGAACGACACGCCGCAGAGCCAGTGCGATGAGATGTCGAAGTCACCCGTCGAGTACTTCTGCGTCCAGATCGGGTTGGTATAGGAGCGGATCGTCGCGTCGATCCCGAGCTTCTTCAGTTCGTCGGCAACGGACTGACCGATCAGGTACTCCGGGTTCCCCACGATCGCCGGGGTCATGATCTCAATTTGGATCGGCTTACCCTGGAACATCCGCTGGGTGCCCTGCACGACCGTTCCCATCTCGTTCAGGAGTGTCTCGGCCCGCTTCGGGTCGTAGACGAGCCGGTTTTGGTCCGCAATCTCCCGGTTGGTCCACTGATCGTTCGACTTGTAGTCGGCCCACGGATATTGAGCCGGGGGCGTCTGGATGATCCAGATGGTGTCGCCGATCTTCTTGCGGTCGGTCAGGTAAGAGAGTGCCCACCGGAACCGTGGATCGGCGAGCACACCCTTCGAGGGATCGGTGTTGATCCAGAAGGCACGCGGGCACGGATCACGGAATGAGGTGAGAATCCGAGTCGGTTTGTACTCCTCCTGAACCCGCTTCATATGCGCGTACGTCAGGCCGCCAGGCATATCGGTCTGTGCGCGCTTGAACTCTTCGATCGCTGAGTCGACGACCGGAGCCGAGCGGTAGACGACGTACTCGGGTGCTGGGTCCATCGCACCCTTGTTCCAGTAGTTCGGATCCTTCTTCCAGATGAACATCAACTGGTCCGGAATCACGCGATCGAGCTTGTATGGGCCCGTGCGCGTCGGCGGATTGTCCTTATGGGTCTTCGGATCGACCCTGCTCCAGACGTGCTGTGGGAGGACTTCGAAGCCGTTCACGATGCCGCAGATGAAGATGTAGTGGAATCGCGGGTTAGCAGCCTTGAGCTTGATCAGGACCGACTGCTCGTCCGGTGTCGTCACCGTATCCACGTAGCTTCTGATTTCGGCGGCGCCGGTACCCAGCAGCGCAGCGTCGTTCTTGAGCATCTCGATCGAGAACTTGACGTCGGCCGCGGTCATCGGCCTTCCGTCGTTGAACCGGACGCGCGGATTCAGACGCAGAAGCAACTCATCGAAGCTTGCGTTGTACCGCCACGACTGGCCGAGCCACGGCTCGATCTTGCCGGCCGCGTAGTTCGCGTAGAACAGGTACTCCTTGCAGGATTGCTGAAACCCGCCCTGGTACTGCTGGCCATTCGGAATGAGGTGGCTGAAGCTATCGAAGACGAAGAACGTCGACGTATCGAAGATGACTGTCTGGTTGCGCGGAGTTGGTACGACCGCACCCTTCTGCGGTGGCCCGGACGGGGCCGCAGCGGCCGCCGCTGCCGGAGTCGCCGTCGGAGCAGCCGCGGTGGGCTGGGCCGGGACCGGAGTATTCGTGGGTGCGGCAGCCGGAGCGGCGGTATTCGTGGGTGCGGCAGCCGGAGCGGCGGTATTCGTGGGCGCGGCAGCCGGAGCGGCGGTGGGCGGGGCGGCGGGCTTGGCCGGTGCAGGCGTGCTCGTTGGCGCGGCAGCCGGAGTGCACGCCTGTAGCGCGCCGGCCGCGATGGATGCTGCCGCAGCGATGCCAACGCCGCGAAGGAACCGCCGGCGGGTGACTGGGCTGACAGTGCTGGTTCTCAATTCTCTCTCCTTACTTGGCTGACTGACCTGAACGCGCTACTTCGTCGGCACCGGCGTCACGGTTGGCGTCGGTGTGACGGTCGGCGTCACTTCGGCCGCGGCACTCGCTGGGGCGAGGACTGCGCCGGCGCTGATCCCTGAGGTGTTGCCACGGCCGGACACATTAGTCGGCACGGCTTCGATCTTGCTGCTGGCAAAGCTGCGCTGCTCGCCGTCGCCGCAGGCGACACCCAACAACATGCACAGGCACAGAACCGTCGGGTAGCTGGCCAACACTATTTCCCTCATCGCGCGGTCGACCGATGACAGAGCAGGTCGGATGTCTATCCTACGTTCCTTCACGCTGTCCGAGGCACGGGCTATTATGCCTTAACCGTGGACCCGCGCAAACAACCCGGACAGACTCCGCTGACCATCCATCGTGATCCGCACGGAGTAGCCCTCCTGTACCCAGCCTGGTGGCAGGCGTACACCATGCCGCAGAGCGGCATGCTCTTCTCGCCAGGGAACCTCGATACGTTCATCTCGGTCGACGTGACGCCGCTCGGCACGCGGGTCGTCCCGGAGGACATGGTCGAACTGGAGAGAGGGTTCCTGACCGCGCTGCGGGGAATGCCGAACTCGGATGTCCTGGAGCACCGGAGGATCGACACCGGACCACTGCTCGGTATGGAGGCACAGCAGCGCTTCGACGGCAAGAAGCGCTGGATCAGGCTGCTGTATCGCGGCGAACTGCAGGTGCGACTGATCGCGCAGGGCGCGACGGAGCAGGAGTTCGATTTCTGGCTTCCCTCCTTCGAACCTGCGATGACAGGCTATGTTTTCGACGCCGCTGCGATGCCGTTGGAGTCGTACTGACCGGGACGACGCGCCAACGCCATTCGCGATTCATGCGCGGAGCGCGGCGTGCCCCTCCCGTCCGGATCCGGGTGAACCTCGAAGCGCGGTTCTGGCGATCGATGCCCCGCCGCCGCCTGTCGCGATCCTTCACCGCCGGGAAGGGAGATGAGGCGGCTGGTCGCCAGGGCTCGCCGAACCGGTTGCGCGGGCGGTGGGGGCGGGTCGGCTAACCTGGTTGAGACCGGCCAGCTATGTCACGCGTATGGAGGCAGCGGAAGGACGACCTCGCGCCCCGCCCTCATCGCAAGCATGCCGGCCTCGAGTATCTCCTGGGCATCTCGTGAGACCTCGGGAGCGACCATCCCCTCGAAGGGGCGATCCGCGAGCAGACAGTGCGTGAAGTAATCCGGCGCGGCGCGGTATTGATCCGGAAGCGGATCGACGGTGATCGCCTCGGTGCTGTTGGCGACGGCGATCTGGAGCTCGTCGCGACCCGTCACCGCAATCGAGCCGTTGGCACCGTACATCATGCTGGGGATGCGCACGGCGACAGCCGGCTGCGTCCACGTGCCCTCGCAGACGCTGTGACCGCGCGGGTAACCGAGTAGCAGGATCGCGTTATCGTCGACCCGGAAGAACTCCTTGACGTAGCGGCCCCCCAGCGCCATGACCTTGCTCGGCTGGCCCATGATCCAGCGGCTCAGGACGGCTCCGTAGGAGCAGAAGTCGATGAAGGCGCCACCACCGTTCCGTTCACGGTCGATGAGCCATCCCCACCCCACCCGCGCTACCGGACCGCGTGCGGCGTAGTCGGCCGGTGGACCGCCGTGACCTGAACGATGGTGAACCTGCCAGACGCGGCCGATCCGACCATCATCGATGAGTGCCTTCGCGCGGTGATAGGCGGGCGACCAGTTGGTTGGCCAGTTGACCATGAGGCGGATGCCCGCGCGCATCGCGGTCGTCGCCATCTCGTCGGCGAGCGTCAGCGTGGCGGCCATCGGCTTCTCTTTCATCACATGGATTCCCCGCGCGGCGGCCTCGGCGACGACTGCCGCGGCGCGCCTGTTATCGGCGCAGGTGATGATCGCCTCGGGCCTGGTCCGGTCGTACAGTTCGGCGGCACTGGCGTAAAGCGCCACGCCGGGGTACTCCCCTGCGTAGTAGGCCCGCTGCTCGTCGTCGTCGATGACCATCCCGACGACGTCAGCGGTAGGACATTCCAAGGTCGATTTGATCAGAGTGCGGAAATGCAGGTGTGCGGCGTCGACCAGGCCAATGCGAATCTTCGACATGGGCGCGAGTGTATAGCGCTGCTCAACCCGGCACGAGCACCTCGTGGTCCGAAGCGCTGACCGCAATCCCCGTTGAAGTCTCAGCGCGGAATAACTGCTTCGTCCCATCGCGCCAGGATCGCCTCCTCCGTCTCCGCCGGCGTCTGATCGGAGGTATCGATCCACAGCCCGATCCGCCACGTGCACCGCCGGATCTCATCGTCCATCCAGTCCCAATGCTCCCAGAGGCGGGTACCCCGTCCCTCCTCACGCCGGCGCACGACCTCGGGCCCTGGCATCAGCATCACGAAGCGGAAAGAGCTCCCCGCCGTCTCCGCCAACAGGTGCGCGACCCGGTCGCCAATGACGATGTCGTCGATCGCGGCGAGGAACCCTGTCGCGGGGCTGCGGCGGGAGAGGGGCCCCGCGTTCGGGGACGATCGCGCCTGCGTCGATGCCAGCGGGACGACGCTCCCCGCGCTTGAGGCGCGCAATCACATCGCCAGTGTGGAGCTTCAGGTCTCGCGCTCCAACCCGATGCATCGATTCCCTTGTGCGCTACGTTGTTCGGTGTGTAGCTTCATTTGTAAGCATCGTTCGGATCATCCGTGTCATCGGAGCCGGTACCCGCACGCCACTCCGCGAACGTCTGACGTGACGCATCGCGGGCTGTGACTCAACCCGATAAGGAGCGACGGCACCATGGATCTGATCGAGCGCGGCTGCGCTATCCGCGAAGATGGCCTCAGCCGCTGTGGCTGGTGTGTCGGCGACCCGGCCATGCGCCTTTACCACGATACCGAATGGGGTGTGCCGCTGCGCGACGATCGGGCGCTGTTTGCCCGCCTGATGCTCGAGTGCTTCCAGGCCGGCCTCTCCTGGCAGACGATCCTGCGCAAGCGGGAGAACTTCGACCGCGCGTTTCACGGCTGGGATCCCGTCCGCATCGCCGGGTACGACGATGCGGATGTCGCCCGTCTCCTCGGCGACCCCGGCATTGTGCGGAATCGGCTCAAGGTCGCCGGCGCGATCCGCAACGCGCGCGGCTATCTGGCGATCGAGCGAGAGCACGGCTCCTTCGCGCGCTACGTCTGGCGCTTCGTCGGCGATGAGCCGCGGGTTGCCCGCCCGCGCGCGCGGCACCTCGGGGAACTAGCGCCCAACACCGACGCGTCGGACGCGCTCTCGAAGGCGCTTCGCGGTTACGGATTCACCTTCGTGGGGTCGACGATCTGTTACGCGTTCATGGAGAGCGCCGGTCTGGTCGACGACCATCTAGCGGACTGCTTTCGCGCCACGGGCTGACGCGAGGCACCGGACGTGTGCGCACGTACAGCCCTCGTCGCGCGCGGGCCAGGACCGCGGCGAGGGGGAACAATCCGCTGCCCCGCCACCGGTTGTGCACCGCCGGGCGGGTTCGCAGGGCGTCAGCGACTCCGCACCGCGCGAACGGTTGCGAGGACGACGCCGCCACCGAGGAAGAGCAGCGCCGCCTCGGCGAGCATCACCCGGTAGCCGAGGTCGGCCACGACTGAGTTGATGCCGTCGATCAGCGGTCCATTGAACCGGGCGAGGGCCGCGCCCCCGGCGGTCGCCAGATTGGTCAGGCCCATGTAGCGAGCCGCTTCGGCGGTGGGCACGATGCGGGTCAGCAGCGCCCAGTTCGAGGCGATGAACAGCCCCATCCCCGCGCCGACGAGAACGCCGTAGGCGGTCACCGCCGCCGCATCGGCCGCCGTGATCATGAGGGCGCATCCGACCGCGCCGAGCGCGGACGCCACGAGCGTGGGAATCCGATGGCCAAACCGGTCGAACATCGCCCCGGCCGGCAGGCAGGCGACGAGGATCGCCACCCCGATGCCCGTCACCATCCCCCGGTAGACCTCGAGCGGTTCTCCCACGTCGAGCACGTCGCGGATGAAGTTGAACGCGAACGACTGCACCGAAGTCATCGCGACGACGAACAGGAGGCGGCCGACGAGCGCGCGGCGGAACTCTGGTGGCGCGTTCTTTCCGAGGCGGAAGGCGCCCGGGTCGAACCATCTCCCCGCACCGACAGTGGCCACGGGCGTCGGCAGCCCGCCCCATCCCTCGCGAACCCAGATCAGGGTCGCCCCCGCAGCCAGGAACAGGCCGAGCGCGGTCGCGCCGATGCCCGCGGCAACGCCGCCCTGCTCGACCATCGTCGTCACCACGAGCGTGCCGACGATGATGCCGAGGATGTCGCCGAACGATCGCGCGCCGCCGGCGATCCCCCGTCGATGCGCGGGGACGAGATCGGGGATGAGTGCTTGGTGAGCGGCGAGGGCGACGTTCATGGTCACCTGCAGCAGGGTGTAGAGCCCGGCCAACGCGACGAGCGAGGTTGGCCCGAAGAGCGCCATCGCCCCGAGGATGACGACCGAGAGGAGCGCGCCCAGCGCGATGAGCGGGTGGCGGCGTCCGAACGGCAGGCGCGCGCGGTCCGAGAGCGCCCCGGCGAGCGGCTGCGTGACCATCGCGACGACGAGGCCGACGAAGGTGAGCGTGCTGAGCGCGGTGTTCTGCAATCCTGGCGCGACCAGACCGGCGAGAAGAATCGGGAGCAGCAGCGGGTGGATCGAATTCCACAGCAGCGAGAGGCCAATCGGGAAAGCGGTGAGCGCGGCGATCGTGTTTTCGACCGGCGGTGCCGCCCGTTCGCCGGCGAGGGGGTTTCCACGAGCGGCCCCAGGTGCGTCTACTGCCGCGCCTCCTGGCGGCGCATCATACCCTAGGCACAGTGCAGCACGCGGGGTCGCCGTCCACGGCCGCGGCACCGGTGATCCCCTCCTGGAAGCGGGACTTCGCGGTCCTCTGGTTCGCACAGTTCTCGGCGATCGTCGGCTTCGGACTGGCGCTGCCGTTCCTGCCGCTCTACATCCAGACGCTGGGCGTACCCGACCCGGCCGAGGCCGCGCTGTGGGCCGGAGGGATGGCCTCGCTGGGCGGTCTGGCGATGGCGGTGATGGCGCCCATCTGGGGCACAATGGCCGATCGTTACGGCCGAAAGCCGATGGTGACTCGCTCGATGATCGGCGCCGGGCTCTTCGTTGCCGCGATGGCGATCGTCAACGACGTGCGCCAGCTGTTCGCGCTGCGATCGGCGCAGGGATTGCTCTCCGGTACCGTGCCCGCCTCGCGCCTGCTCGCCGCCAGCGTGGTCCCACCGGATCGGCTCGGTCAGACGATGGGACTGATGGCGACCGCGCAGTTCGTGGCGAGCTCGTTCGCGCCGTTCCTCGGTGGGCTCATCAGCGAGCACTGGGGGTTCCCGATCGCGTTTCTGATGACCGGCGCGCTGCTCCTGGGCGCCGGTCTGCTCGTGCTCGTCTCGATCCGGGAGCAGTTCACACCGCCGGCGGGGGCCACCCGTGGCGGACGGCGCCTCGCCGACGTGAAGCGCATCTTCGGGTCGCCGCGCGTCGCCGCCGCAATCGGGATCATGCTCGCTACCCATATGGCGCAGATGGCGATGGGGCCGATCATGCCGATCTACGTACAGTCGATGCTGCCGCCCGGAGCGCCGGTCGCCTCAACGGTGGGGACGGTCGTGGGCGCGGCGGCGTTGACGAGCGCGATCGCGGCCACGGTGGGCGGCCGCCTGGGGGACCGAGTCGGCCATGCACGCGTCTTGCTCGTCGCCTCGGTGATCGGCGCGCTGTTCTTCATCCCCCAGAGCCTGGCCGCGGACCCGACGCAGCTGCTGCTCTTCCGCGCCGCCGGCGGCATCTTCCTCGGCGCGATCGTGCCGGTGGGGATGGCGTACATCGCGCTGGCCACGCCGGCCGGCAGTCGCGGATGGGTCTTCGGGATGTCGACGACCGCGACCTCGCTGGGCAGCGCGGTGGGGCCGATGCTCAGTGCAACGGTGGCGGCGAACTTCGGCCCGCGGGCATCGTTCCAGGTCGTGGGCGCGATCGTGCTGCTCGGAGCGCTGGGCGCGCTCTTCGCCTCGCGGAGCCGGGAGCAGACCGCTGCCTAGACCTCGTCCGGGGGGCTAAGAGGGACGAAGGACCCCCGTAAGATCATCCCCTTCCCCTAAGCGTCTTCTCAGGATCGCACGCTATCGTGATGATCGAGGTGGTCGCGAAGCCACCGGGGAGTGATCGATGAAGATCGGACGCAAGAGATTCCTGCTCGGCGGCGCTGCTGCGCTGGGCGCGTTGGCGGTAGGCGGTGCAGCCTACGCGCAGACGGCCCCACCCAGGCCGGGCGCGCGGCCCAATCCGGCCGCGAAGCACGAGGAGATGCTCGCCGCAATTGCCGCGAAGCTGGGGAAGACGGTCGACGAAGTGAAGGCGGCCCTGGCGGCGGTCCACAAGGACCAGCTCGATGCCGCGGTCGCGGAGGGGCGGCTCACCCGCGAGCAGGCCGACCAGATGCTGGAGCGGATGAAGAACGGGCCAGGGCCGGGCTTCCCCGGGCCGATGGGCCAGGGAGGCGGGCCAGGCTTCAAGGGCCCTCCTCATGGACCGGGCGGCATGGCGCCTGGCAGGGGCGT
>Ga0194132_10007832_pt1 | contig 15651 bp, 16 predicted proteins | sample TA2KigOf80mmetaG_FD_148612 | JGI IMG/M metagenome (GOLD analysis project Ga0194132, IMG submission 148612) | Freshwater microbial communities from Lake Tanganyika, Tanzania - TA2015054 Kigoma Offshore 80m | ecosystem: Environmental > Aquatic > Freshwater > Lake | place: Tanzania: Lake...
AAAACCGTGGGAGCCGGAGGGAGCCCGTTCTTGTTGCGAGTCTGAGAATTCACGCTGATTCCTATTCTCGCCCTGCTCAGTAATTAAGGCCAGGGGAGTTGTCTCAGCTATGTTGGCACGGAGGGACCGAAGCCCAGCCGTTCATCCAACTCACGCACCAGGATCAGACCACCATCGGAAGTAACGCGCGATCCCTGGAAGTCGATCTTGAGAAGGCCGTTGAACGAGAGCTGAAAGGGCTGGTTTTGTTTGTCACCCATTGGGTGCTGTCCTCCGCAGGGGTCTTCGCTGCCTTCAAACCCCTATCGATATTGATGCGGACGAGCATCCAGGAGATTCGCACGCGCGGCTCAAAACGGAAATGTGGGTTGAAATCCGTCAGTGCGTTGTAGGTTGCCGCACGGACAGGAGAGAAAGAGGCTGCGGCAAAGGCCAGCATGGCCATCCCCGCCTGAGCAAGGGGGAGACAAGAGAATGTCATGCTTCGAATGTTTATCGCGAAGGCGACCTACAAGCAAGAGACAACATGCGACGTCGTTTTATTTCGCAATGAGTTAGAGCTTATTGCCCTTGCCGCCGGGTCTGCCCTGAGGAGAAGTGTGGAGACTCCTTGTCACCGGCGCGGGCGGGCGGCAAGCCAGCCAGATCCCGTAGCCAGGCTCAGGCTGGTGCCTGGTTCGGGCGCGGCCCGATCCGCGGATTGATCGCTTTGCTGAAGCAGATTCCGGTGTCACAGAAGTGGCTACCACACGGCTGAGGCAAGGGACTTCATGTTGACCACGTTCCATGGGACTGCCTGCCTTTGCAGGCCAGGGAGTGAGGCACGAATAGGGCGCCGATGTCACTGTAGCGCCCGTGGTGACCTGAGCCCAATTCCCAAACCGGCAAGGCTGAACCCGCTCAGCCTGCTAGACTGAAAGTTCCCACCATGCGTTTCGGCGTCGTCGTGTTCCCCGGCAGCAATTGCGACCACGATGCCTGGTATGCGGTTTCCCGGAACCTCGGCCACCAGGCTTCGTTTCTTTGGCATCAGGAGAGCTCGGTGGGCAACACCGATGCGGTGATCGTTCCCGGCGGGTTTTCCTATGGGGATTACCTGCGCTGCGGCGCCATCGCGAAGTTCTCGCCGATTCTGGGGGCCATACGACGCCATGCGGAGTCGGGCGGGCTGGTGATCGGCATCTGCAACGGGTTCCAGATTCTGGTGGAATCCGGACTGCTGCCCGGCGCCCTGCTTCGCAATCGCGGCCTGCGCTTTGTGTGCAAACCGGTGGAACTTGTGCCGGCGACTCTCAACAGTCCTTTCACGGGAGCGTTGCGGGCGGGTGAACGGTTGAAGATGCCCGTGGCGCACGGTGAGGGCTGCTATTACGCCGACGATGAGACGCTGGCCCGGCTGGAGAGTGAGGATCGCGTGGCTTTCCGGTACGTGGACAACCCGAACGGGTCACTGAACGATATCGCGGGCATCCTCAATGAAGGCCGCAACGTGTTGGGGATGATGCCCCATCCGGAGCGCGCCACGGAACCTCTGATGGGGAGCGCGGCCGGTCTGGGCATCTTCCAATCGATGGTGGACGCCTTCGCGGGGGCGGCCCGGTGATGACCATCACGCCGGACATCCTCGCCACGCACCGGCTGACGCCGGACGAATACGGCCAGATTGTGCGGATCCTGGGGCGCGAACCGAACTACACCGAGCTTGGGATCTTTTCGGTGATGTGGAGCGAACACTGCTCCTACAAGAGCTCTCGGGTGCATCTGAGAAAGCTGCCGACGCATTCACCGCGCGTGCTGCAGGGGCCGGGCGAGAACGCCGGCATTCTGGATATCGGCGGCGGCTGGGCGATTGCGTACAAGATCGAATCGCACAACCACCCCAGCTTCATTGAGCCGTTTCAGGGCGCGGCCACGGGCGTGGGCGGCATCCTGCGCGACATTTTCACCATGGGTGCGCGGCCTATCGCGGTGATGGACGCCATTCGCTTCGGCCCTCTGGACGATGCTGAATGCGGAGCGCGTAACAAGCGCATCCTGGCTGGTGTGGTGAGCGGCATTTCGCACTACGGCAACTGCTTCGGCGTGCCGACCGTGGGGGGCGAGACCGCCTTTGAGCCCTCTTACAACGGCAACCCGCTGGTGAATGTCTTCGCGCTGGGCATATTCCGGCACGACGAGGTCTTCTACGGACGCGCCACGGGGCTGGGCAACTCGGTGATCTACGTGGGCGCGAAGACGGGCCGCGACGGCATTCATGGCGCATCGATGGCTTCGGCGGAGTTCACGGAGGAGTCCAAGCAGAAGCGCCCCAATGTGCAGGTGGGCGATCCGTTCATGGAGAAGCTGCTGCTGGAGGCGTGCCTGGAGGCGATGCGCACCGGCGCGATTGTGGGCATCCAGGACATGGGCGCGGCCGGGCTGACCTGTTCAAGCTGCGAGATGGGCAGCCGCGCCGGCACGGGCATCAGCCTCAACCTGGACCTGGTGCCGCAGCGTGAACGCGGCATGACGCCCTACGAGATGATGCTCTCGGAGTCCCAGGAGCGGATGCTGCTGGTGGCGGACAAGGGGCGCGAGGAAGAGGTCTACGCGGTGTTCCGCAAGTGGGGCCTGGATGCGGTGCAGGTGGGTGAGGTGACCGGCGACGGCATCCTGCGTGTGTGGCATAAGGGAGCGGTGGTGGCCGAGATTCCCAACCGGGAACTGGCCGATGAAGCACCCCTCTACAACCGGCCGTACACCACGCCTTACAAGCCTTTCCCCACGACGGCGCCGGAGTTCCGGTCCACGGACCTGACGGGCGATCTTGCACGCCTGATGACGGCGAGCGACATCTGTTCCAAGCACTGGATCTGGGAGCAGTACGACTACACGGTGCGCACCAACACGGTGGCGGGCCCGGGGCTGGACGCGGCCATTGTGCGCATCAAGGAGACGGACACGTCGGTGGCGATGTCGCTGGACGGCAATGGCCGCTACTGCCTGCTGGACCCGCGGGAAGGCGCCAAGCTGATGGTGGCCGAGTGTTGCCGCAATCTGGCGGTGGTTGGGGCGCAGCCCATTGGCGCGACGAACAACCTGAACTTCGGGAACCCGGAGCGTCCCGAGATCATGGCCCAGCTTGTGGAGGCGATTGAAGGCATGGCGGAAGCGTGCCGCCACTTCGAAACACCGATCACCGGGGGCAATGTCAGCCTGTACAACGAGACACTGGGCGAGGCGATCTTTCCCACCCCCGTGCTCGGCATTGTGGGCCTGATGAAGACGGCCGCGCCGCCTTCCCTGACCTTCCGGGAGGCCGGCCGCGAGGTGATTCTGATTGGCGGCCTGGGGACCACGACCGAAGCCGGATTCGGCGGAACGCAGTATGCCAAGGCGGTTCTGGGGAAGCTTTGGGGGACGCCGCCCGCGCTCGACATGGAGTACGAAAAGCGGGTGCAGGAGGCGGCGCGCGAGGTGGTGGTATCGGGCCTGGCGGAGTCCGCGCACGATGTTTCGAAGGGCGGCCTGGCGGTGGCGCTGGCGGAGTGTTCGCTGGGCGGCGTGGGCGTGGATGCGCGGCTTGAAACGGACCTGCGTCCCGAACACGCGCTGTTCCACGAGGGCCCCTCGCGGGTGATTGTTTCGACAACCGAACCCGGAAATGTTTTGAACATTTGCGAGCGGTTGCGTGTGGAAGCGGTGCGGCTGGGTGTTACGATGGATGGGCGGCTACGGATCGGCGCCTGGATCGACACGGCGATTCCGCCGCTGCGCGATGCGTGGCGGGACGCGCTGGAGAAGCAGTTGGCGGACTAGGGAGCGCTCACAGGGCATGTTCGACAAGTTCCGTGAAGAGTGCGGCGTCTTTGCGATTTACGGCCATCCGGAGGCCGCCAATCTCACCTACCTGGGGCTTTACGCCCTGCAGCATCGCGGCCAGGAGAGCTGCGGCATTGCCTCATCGAACGGCCGCGAGATCCAGTGCATCAAGGGCATGGGCCATGTGAATGACCTGTTCCGGCCCGAGGTGTTGGGCCGCCTGCCCGGCGACATGGCGATTGGCCACACCCGCTATTCCACGGCGGGGGACACGGTGGCGGGCAATGCGCAGCCGTTCTCGGTTTCCTGCAACAAGGGCCGGATCGCGGTGGCGCATAACGGCAACATCACGAATGCCACGGAGTTGAAGAAGGAGCTGGAGGCCGAGGGGTCCATTTTTCAGGCATCGAGCGATACCGAGGTGATTCTGCACCTGGTGGCGCGCAGCCGGGAAAAGACCCTGGCGGGCGCCCTGCGCGAAGCTCTGCTGCAGCTTGAGGGCGCGTTTTCACTGGTGTTCCTGGCGGAAGACCAGGTGATTGTGGCGCGCGACCGGCATGGCTTCCGCCCGCTGGCCATGGGCCAGATGGAGCTTTCCGGCGGGCACATCAGCCACGTCTTCGCGTCCGAGACCTGCGCCTTCGACCTGATTGGCGCCGTGTATCTGAATGATGTGGAACCGGGCGAAATGGTGATCATCGGGCGCACCGGTGTGTCGCGCGAGCGGTACGCGCCGGTGCAGGACCCGGCGCACTGCGTGTTCGAGCACGTCTACTTTTCGCGGCCTGATTCGATTGTCTTTGGACGGCCGGTGCAGCAATCCCGCGAGAACCTGGGCCGGATGCTGGCCATCGAGTGTCCCGCGCCGGCCGATGTGGTTGTGCCGGTGCCCGATTCGGGCGTGGCGGCCGCGCTGGGCTACGCGGCGGAAAGCGGAATTCCCTTCCGGCAGGCACTCATTCGCAATCACTACGTGGGGCGGACGTTCATTGAACCGTCGCAGGCGATTCGCGATTTTGGCGTAAAGCTCAAGCTCAACCCGATCAAGCATCTTCTTGAGGGCCGGAGCGTGGTGCTGGTGGATGATTCGATTGTGCGGGGAACCACGAGCCGCAAGATTGTGCGCATGGTGCAGCAGGCGGGGGCGCGGGAGGTTCACCTGCGCATTTCCTGCCCGCCCACTCTTTCGCCGTGCTTCTACGGTGTGGATACGCCGACGCGGAGCGAGTTGATTGCGGCGAACAACACGACGGAAGAGATCCGCCGGTTCGTGGAAGCCGATTCGCTGGGTTACCTTTCGCTTTCGGCGCTGCGGCAATCGGTGGACGATCGCGACATGCGCTACTGCTACGCGTGCTACACCGGGGACTACCCCACGGACCTGGTGAACATCGAAGAGCTGATCGCGGCCAAGAAACGCCGATGAGCAGAGCGCCGGCACACCTGGGCGCGCGCGTGGCCGCTTCCGCGGCGGACGTTCCTTATTCGCGCATCCGCGAGCTGGCTGAAGAAGCCATGGTGCTGGACGGCCAGTCCAGCCGGCCCGAAGACCGCGTTCTGCGGCTCTACTTCGGGGAATCGAATCTGCCGACACCCGAGTTTATCAAGCGGGCGGCCGAGAAGGCCCTGCGCGACGGGCTGACCTATTACACGGAGAATGCCGGGACGCCGGGGTTGCGGCGAACGTTGTGCCGTTATTACGAGTCCACTCATGGCGTGGCGTTGGAGCCCGGGGAGATCGTGGTGACGGCTTCCGGTGTGCAGGCGCTGAACGTTGCCATTCGCTGCCTGCTGGACCCTGGGGATGAGGCGATCATCCTGACGCCGGCCTGGCCCAACGGTTCGGCGATTGTTCAACTGGCGAATGCCCTGCCGCGCCAGATTGCGCAGCCGTTGAGCGGATCGCGCTACAGCATCGATTTCGACCGCCTGGAAGCGGCCGTGACGCCACGCACGCGGTTCCTGCTGTACACGTCGCCATCGAATCCGCTGGGGTGGGTGGCGACGGAGGCCGATCAGGAGCGGCTGCTTGAGTTCACGCGGCGGCACGGCCTGTGGCTGTTGGCCGATGAGGTCTACGAACGGCTCTGGTATCAGGCGGAGCCCGGGGCGGCGGTGCCCAGCATTCTGCGGAAATGCTCGCGGGAGGATGCGGTGATTGTGGCGCAGTCCTTTTCGAAGACCTACTGCATGACCGGATGGCGGCTGGGCTGGCTTGTGGCCCGCGGCGATCTGGCCGCGCGCGCCGCGCAGTTGAACGAGTTCATTGTGTCCCACGCGGCCACGTTCACGCAGCGCGCCGCAGAGGAAGCTCTGCTGTGGGGCGAAAAGACGGTGCGCGAGATTGTGGCGCATTTTCGCACCAATCGTGACTACTGTCTGGAACGGCTGCGGGCGATGCCTGGTTTGACGGTGCCGGAGCCCGATGGCGCTTTCTACCTTTTTCCTCATGTGGCGGGGCTGGAAGACAGCTTTGGGCTGTGCCGGCAGATTCTGCATGAGACGCGGGTGGGCGTGGCGCCTGGGGTGGCTTTTGGGGAGGGTGGTGAGGGCTCCATCCGGCTGTGCTATGCGGCGGACCGGACGGTGCTGGGGCCCGCGCTTGACCGGCTGGCTACATTCTTCCAGTCGAGGTCCACACCGCACGGAAGGTGAGGTCCGGCACAGCGCGGACATGGGGAGGGATCGTGACACCGCAACCGTTCTTCTGCCCAAGACGCGGGGCCCAAGGCTCGATACCGTGCTACGAGTGGCCGCCTAAGCATGTTCGTCGATCCACTGTGCTTGTGGTGCATGGACTGGGAGACCATGGCCGAGCTCTCCCGTACCTCTACCTGGCAAGTGCTCTCGCCTCGACCGGGCGCCGCGTGCTTGCGTTTGACCAACGAGGACATGGTCAAGTGAAGCGGGTGGAGAAGGGCCGCGCCAGATTGCCACAGTTGATGGATGACCTGGAAGACGTCAGCCGCCATTGCAGGACGAAGTGGGCCGAGGATACACTGACTTTCGTCGGGATGAGCATGGGCGCGATCGTGGCTCTGAGCGCTTGCCAACGCACTCCAGGACTTGCTGATGGCGTAGTTGCAGTCTCTGCTCCCCTCGGACCGGTTGCGGCATCGCCAATTGCCATAGCCGCTGCCAGGGTACTCGGCGGCGTATTGCCGGGATGGCCACTATCGAGCGGAATCGACCTTGCTGAGGTAACCGCAGATCAAGAAGCTCTGAAGGCTTACACAACTGATCCGCTGTTCCACTCGACCATAGCAGCAGGCCTGGCGTCTGATCTGCTTGCCGCTCCCCAGAGTCTTCGTGCCGGCGCCGGTGCTTTCAGTTTGCCGATCCTGATGCTGCATGGAGATTCGGATCGGATTGCGCCTTGGGACCCTGTTTTCCCATCGATGGTTTCGCCGCAGTTGCTGAGCGTTCGAATGATCCAGAATGGCCGCCACAATCTCTTTCTGGACAGTGCAAGAGGCACGGTTTTCGCAGAGCTTGACTCCTGGCTCGAACAACTTGAATTCCGCCGGTCGAGCGCGAGCGACTCCTAACCCCTTGGTCAACAGAACTGTTGTGAAATCCTCTTCTTGCCGGAAACGCCGAGCCGAGTGTAGACGCAACTCGTGATGACATCGGGTGAGTTTAGTAAAGCCGGGCAGGCTTCCGGCCCCCCAATCGCTGACCCGACGTGGCCCTGAGGCCTGAGTCAGCGGCTTCGCGCCGCGCGGAGGGCCTACTTCTCAAAGCCCCGCATGTATGGGACGTCCGGTGGCCGCGACCCGGTGCTGAATTGCGGTCCCCGTGTCGAGCGGTAGCTTATGTTCAAGACTGGCGTCTCGAGACGGCGTCCGACGGCGGAGTAGCGGCCATTCTCCCAGTTTGATTGCATGTAGTGGTTCGTGATTCCTGTTGACAGGAGGAGCCGCTCAGCATTGAATGGTTCCTTCCTGGTCACCATCATTTCGGTGATCCAGTGCGGTTGGGCGTTCGAGGCGTGATACTGCGCATACGGACCGGGCCAGCCCAGCATCGAGATGATCGCCGGCTCTTTTTGTCCCTCGATTTCGGCGGCATAGGTCCAGCCCACATCGCGGGCATCGATGACCGCCGCTTTCGTCCCATCGTTGTACTCGACGATGCACGCGTTTGCCCGGGCGTGCTGCTGAAATCTTCCCTTCTTGAAGTTGAAGCTTGCCGCTACTGAGTCAAGCAGCTTGGCTGCCCAGGGATTGCGTTCGACCCATCTCCATATTTCCCCTCCTCTGATGGACTGCACGGCCTTGACGCCTGTTTCGCCGCCCTTGCGGCGTTCCACGAAGGCCTGGAGCACATCGATGCAATGGAAGATGCCTCCTTCCTCCGAGGCGCCTCCCAGCATGATCGAGTTTCTGATTGGCGTATCGATGGCGATCTCGATCTCGGGTTTGCGGAAGTAGACCGGTATGGAGGAACCGCCGCTCAAAGGAAAGTCCAGCTCACGAGACTTGTCGAACATCCACTTGGCGTCATCCCAATTGTAGGAGAGGTGCTTGTCGTTAAAGACGGGCACCGAGCGCTTGCTCTGCTCGAACACCCGGACCACCTGCTCATAGATCCACCAACGCGGCAAGAGCCAGTGGCCTTTGAGATCGGTTGGATAGTTCCCGTGTTCTCCGACGATGACAACACCGTCCACGGCGAGTTCCTTCCCGCCCAGTGTGACAGCCTCTCCCACCGTCTTGTAGATGGGAACGTTTTTTGCCTTGCACACTTTCTGGCCGAGCCCGCTGGTATCCAACTGATGAATGTAAACGGACGCAACATCCACCCGTGACGGAGTGTGGGCGCCCTGCCACCAATAGCCGTCCATCAGCTTGCAGATGATCCAGTCCGCATGGGAGCCTGGAGCACCCCAAAAGGTGGCGCAACAGGCGATGCGAGGCCGTGTTTGCGGAGCCTGTGGAACCGCACCTACGGCGCGGCTGGCCAAACCGGTGAGGGCGGCCATACCGGTCTTGTCCAGCATTTGACGCCGGGTGACGAGCGGGTTCGACTTCATGGGGTGCTTCTCAGTCATGGGAAAGCTCCTTAGCTTTTCATCAGTGCGGTCTAGCGGCGGTTAAAGGCTCGATTGTACCGCCGCACACCAGTTGGCGCAAAATTCCCTTGTCGGGCGGAAAGTGGAGGTGAGGCGATGCCTGGTTCGCCATCGGTCCGCGAACATGTCGTGGAGATCGTCGCGGTGAGCGGCCGGCTACATTCTTCCGGTCAGGGTCCACACCCCGAGGAAGGTGAGGCCCGCCACCAGCGCGGACATGGGCAGGGTGAGAATCCAGGCCCACAGGATGTTGGTGGCCAGCTTCCAACGCACGGCTTTCACGCGCTGAATGGACCCCACGCCGGCGATGGCGCCGGTGATCACGTGGGTTGTGGAGACCGGAATGTTCAGGTACGTGGGGAACAGAATGGCGATGGCGCCCGCGGTTTCCGCGCAGAACCCGCCACGGGGTTTCAGGCGGGTGAGCCGTCCGCCCATGGTACGCACGATGCGCCAGCCTCCGGTGAGCGTTCCCAAGGCGATGGCCGCGTACGCCGTCAGCATCACCCAAAGGGGAACATCGAAGGTCTTGAGGTAGCCGGCGGAGACCAGCACGGCGGTGATGATGCCCATGGTCTTCTGGGCATCGTTGCTGCCGTGGGCGAAGCTGAACAGGGCGGAGGAGACAAGTTGGAGGCGGCGGAACCAACGGTCCATGGTGGAGGGCGTCGAATTCTTGAGGATCCAGTAGACCGCGATCATGAGCAGGTATGCAAGCAGCATCCCAAGCAACGGGGCGAGAACGATGAAGCGCAGGGTTTTCAGCCAGCCGCTGATGATGATGGCGTCGAATAGCTCCATCACGCCTTTGAGCATGATCGCCTTGGCCATCGCGGCGCCGGCATAGCCGCCGATGAGCGCATGCGATGAGCTGCTGGGGATACCGTAGTACCAGGTGAGCAGGTTCCAGAAGATGGCGCCCAGCAGACCGGCCAGCATCACCTGAGGCGTGACATACTCCTGGTTCACCATGCCCTTGCCTACCGTGCTGGCCACGCCGGTATGCAGGGTGAAGGCGGCCGCGAAGTTGAAAAACGCGGCCCAGCACAGGGCCTGGAATGGCGTGAGGACGCGCGTGGCCACGATGGTGGCAATGGAGTTGGCGGCGTCGTGGAATCCGTTGATGTAATCGAAGATGAGCGCGATCAGGACAATGAACGCGATGTAGACAAACGCCGAGTCCATGGCGGAGTTAGCTGTTCTTCACAACCACGTTCTGTAGAACATCGGCGACATCCTCGCAGGCGTCAACGCCGCTTTCAAGCAGTTCGTAGATCTCTTTCATCTTGATCAACTCGATGGCGTTGGTCTCCTCGCGGAACAGCGTGGCGAGGGCACCGCGCACCAGGCCATCCGCCTCACCTTCCAGCTTGTTGATCTCAATGAAGCAGGCCAAGGCGTCCTTGCCCTTGTTCATCAGGTCGAAGGCACGCTCCAGTTGCACGGCGCAGGCCTGAATGCGCTGCACCATTTCCACCATCACCTGATTCGGCCGGATGCCATAGGCGCCCATGCGATAGGCGACGTCCTCAATGGCGTCCAGAACATCGTCGAGGTGGGTGGAAATCTCGTGGATGTCCTCCGGATCGAGGGGCGTGATGAAGGTGGTGCTCAGCTTCTGGAACACGTCGTGGATAATCTCATCGCCCTGATGCTCGATGCTGTGGATCTCCACCGAGGCAGCGGGCAGCGCGGCGTCACCCTGGCGCAAAGCGTCCGCCAGCACGCGGCTGGCCTGGGCGATGAGCTTGGTGTGATTGAGGAAGAAGTTAAAGAACTTCTCTTCTCTCGGCAGGATTCTCATAAGTTATTGCGAACGGTTCCCCCGTCTGATCTTCTCATCGATACCCGCCGGGGTCAACCACCATTCCGTTACGATTCAATGACGATTGGAAAGTGTTCCCCGGGCTGGGCTTGCTGGTCGCCGGCCTCCGGGTCAAAGTAACGCGGATCGAGCAGGCGCTGCGGACGCAGGTTCCCCATCGCGCTGAGCATACTCTCCTTGAGGTGGGGGTAATCCTTTTCAAGATCGGCGAAGAAATCACGAAGGCTACGCCGCACGGTTCCGGTTTTTTGGGAGCAGCCGCAGGGGATGACCGGGGCGCCGAGCGACTCCGCGAACCGCCGGGTGAGGTCTTCGGTGACGTAAACCAGGGGCCGGATGAGCCGGAAATCCTTTTTCCTGGAGTAGGTTACCGCCGGGAGAGCGCTCAACTGGCCGGTGAACAGCGAGTTGCGGAGAAAGGCTTCACAGAAATCGTCGGCGGTGTGGCCGAGGGCGATCACGTTGGCCCCCAATTCGCGGCCAATGTCATAGACGGCGCGGCGGCGAAAGCGGCTGCAGACATCGCAGCCGTGGCCGGGCTGTTCTTCAAGCAACTGGATGGAGGGCGTGTCGTAGTGATAAGTCCAGTCGATGCCCCTGGCGCGCAGCCAATCGCCCACGGGTTGAATGGGTTGCAGGAACTTTCCCTGCTCCACGGTGAAGGCGCACACGGTGAACTTGACGGGCGAACGGCGGGCGAGCCGTAGCAGCACCTCGAGCAGGGTGACGGAGTCCTTGCCGCCGGAGAGGCCGACGGCAACGCGGTCCCCTTCGCGGATCATGTGGAAGCGTTGAATGGCCTCACCCACTTTGCGCAGGAGAGTCTTTTCGAGGTCCAACTTCCATTATAAGACCCGGCGTGGAACCGGGTACCCTGAAATCAGGGAAGAAAGCGGCCCGGCTGAGCGTCCAATGAGCACGACTGGTTCTCTGGTGGAGCAATTTCCGGCCATCACACGTCCGGGCGGCGGCCCGCCGGGGCCGGCGCGCGCGGCGGCCGGGGCCAGTGCCGGCGCTGAACTGATCCGTGCGTGCCAGGCCGGTGACCGGGAGGCGTTCCGCGAGCTGTTCGAGTTGTCGAAGGACCGCGTGTACACGTTTGCGCTTCGATCGACCGGAAACGCCGCCGCGGCGGAGGACGTGACGCAGCGCGTTTTCCTGAAGCTGATGCAGCGCCTGGGCGAGTTCCGGGGCGGCTCACAGTTCACCACCTGGCTGTACCGCATTGTGGTGAACGAATGCGTGGATGAACACCGGCGCGGGCGGCGCATCACGGGGGGCGAGGAAGATCTGGCCCGGGTAGCGGCGCCGGGGGACGGGATGGAGGCGGGCATTCTGGGGCGTGAGGTGTCACGCGCCGTGCAGGCGGCGATTGCCTCCCTGCCGCCCAAGCTGAGGATGCCGCTGCTGCTGCGGTATGCCGACGAGTTGTCCTACGAGGAGATCGCGCAGGTGATGGCGTGCTCAGCGGGCACGGTGGCGTCGCGGTTGAATCGTGGACACAAGCTGCTGGCGGAAAAGCTGGAAGCCTGGAAGGAGTGCGTGAGGTAGCCATGTGGAATCACGTTGAGAAGCGCCTGGCCGAGTATGTGGATGGGAGGCTCCCGGCGGCCGAGGCAGCCCGGGTGGCGAGCCATCTGGAACACTGCGCCCGGTGCCGGGGGCGTTGCGAAGCTGTGCGGTTCAACGCGCGGCTGCTGGCGGAACTGCCGGGCGCGGCGGCGCCGTCCGGTTTGTGGGCAGCGATTGAGCGGTCGCTGCCGGAGCCGCGGTCCTCGCCCGGCTTCATGCCCATGCTGCGTTGGAGCGCGATCGTGGGCATGCTGGCCGTGGGTGCGTTGGGGTTCACCCGTACGGTACCCGCGCCAGAACCCGCCATGGGTACTTGCGGATCCCCGAGCGGCAAGGCTCGGTACCGGTGCGAGGTGGCCCGGGTGAGCTGGCCGGCGCGAGATGGGCGGGCAGCGGTTGTGCCCGCCGCCGCCGCGAACGTTGCCGCCTGCGGGCATTGTCATCGAAATTGACGGCGGGCCGCCGTCCGGAAAATTGGGTACCCTGAAAGTTGCATGCTTTCGCACGGCGAACTGCTCGAAATGTTTGCCGGCAGCGATCTGATGGGATTGGGCGCCGCCGCCGATTCGGTGCGCAGGCGCCACCATCCCGGAGACGTTGTCAGCTACATCATCGACCGCAACATCAACTACACGAACGTCTGCACGGAGTATTGCAGTTTCTGTAACTTCTACCGTGCTCACAACAGCCCGGAAGCCTACGTGCTGCCGACCGCGGAGATCTTCGCGAAGATCCAGGAGACGATCGACCTGGGGGGCACGGGCGTTCTGATGCAGGGCGGCCTTCATCCCACGCTCGACATCACCTATTACGAAAAGTTGCTGTCCGATATCAAGGTGGAGTTTGGCGATCGAATCTGGCTGCACTGTCTTTCGGCGCCGGAGATTCTCAACATCGCCCAGATCAGTTCGCTGAGTGTGGAAGAGACGCTGCGCCGGCTGCGCGACGCGGGTCTGCAATCCATTCCCGGCGCGGGCGCGGAGATCCTGGATGACGAGGTGCGCCACCGCATCAGCCGGTTGAAGTGCAACACGGAGGAGTGGCTGGACCTGCATCGAACGGCGCACCGGCTGGGCATCCGCACCACCGCCACGATGATGTTCGGCTGCGGCGAAACGATCGAACACCGGGTGCGGCATCTGGAGCGCATCCGAGCCCTGCAGGAAGAGACGGGCGGCTTCACGGCCTTCATTCCCTGGTTCTTCATCCGCGAGAAGACGTCGCTTGGCCGGTTTGTGAAGGAAGAGGCCACGGGCGTGGAGTATCTGAAAACGCTGGCCATCTCCCGCATCTACCTGGACAACATCGTGAACGTCCAGTCGTCGTGGGTGACGCCGGGGCTCAAGATCTGCCAGCTTGGATTGAAGTTCGGCGGAAACGATGTGGGCAGCATCCTGATTGAGGAGAACGTGGTTTCGCAGGCCGGCGCCACGTTCCGTGCCACTGAGCGCGACCTGCGGCGTCTGATCGAAGATGCCGGCTTCCAGGCGCGGAAGCGCGATACCCTCTACCTGACGTACTACCTCAACTAGCGTGAACCTGGGAGTCTACGGCGGCACATTCGACCCGGTTCACACGGGCCATCTGGCCATTGCTCATGAGGCTGTTGCGAGCGGCCTGGTGGACGAAGTGCTGTTTGTGCCGGCGGCCCATCCGCCGCACAAGCGCCACGGCGCTCATGCCTCGTTCGAGCACCGGTTCCGTATGATCGAGCTGGCCTGTGCGGGTGATGCACGTCTGCTGCCTTCCCGTCTGGAAGAGGGCGAGGAGCGGAGCTACACCATCCGTACCCTGGAGCGCCTGTCCCGCGAGCGCCCGGGTGACCGGCTGCACTTCGTCATCGGCGCGGACGCTTTCGCCGAGATCCACCTTTGGCATCGCGCGAACGACGTGATGGCGCTGGCGGACTTCGTGGTGGTGAGCCGGCCGGGCCACACGTGCCAGTGCCCGGAGGGCGCCCGCATCCAGCGGCTGGATACCCTGGCGATTGGCATTTCGTCGTCCGAGATCCGGCGCCGGTTGCGGATTCATCGCGCGGCGGAGCACTTGCCCCCGGGCGTGCTCGACTACATTGTGGCGCACGGGCTCTACACGGAGTAGCTTGCCGGGGGACGGGGCGGAGTTCCTCCAGATCGACGAGGTGCCCCGGGCGGTTTGCGGCATGGTGGGGTCCTGGGGCTTCGCTCGCCATGCAGCGCGCTGCGGTGTCCAGGGCTTCGCCTAGATTGGCGCGCGCTTCATCCAGACGGCCGGTTCTGTCCTTGCGACCGCCAGAGCTTGGAGGAGAGTCTGCTCGGTATCGCGATCAAGCTCACGGCCGAGTTGCACCATCGCCAAATTGTTGACGGCGGGGCCTATGCCTGGCCCCGGGCAGTGCAATACCAAGGCGTGTGACGGCCCGGCGCCGCCTTCAAGAGTCCACCAAAGCCGGAGGGCTCTGTGATGTGAAAACTTGCATGCGTCTATCTGGGAATTGGGAGCGGACTTTGGCAAGATCTTCAGTTTCGCCGCGGCGACTCTGTGGCCTGGAGCACTCGAGTGTGGCGTTGCGGATGCATATGCAATGCATATACAATGATGGTGTGTTCGAGTGGGATCGGCACAACCTCAAGAAGATCGAGGCTCACGGGGTTTCCGCCGTTGAGGTGGAGCAGGCTCTTTCGATCAGCCCGGTGTTGGTCTACGAACAGGATGCAGATGGGGAGATTCGGTACGTGTACTACGGAGGAACGGCAAACCTGCGGCTGTTGGCGGTGGTTCTAACCGAACGCGATGATCGCATCAGGGTAATCACGGCCTACGACCTGGATGCTGGCCAGAAACAAGAGTATTTGAAGCGGTGGTTGGAAGAGGAGTGAACGCGATGAAGAAAGTAAAGACAGCTCAACTGAAGGTCCCGCGGTTTGCAAGCGAAGACGCCGAAGCCGACTGGTGGGCTAGCGCTGAAGGCCGGGCGTTCCTGGCGGCGCAACCGGCCAAGCCCGCAGGGACCGTGCAGACCGGGTCAAAGCTGGTCGCACGGCTGGTAAAAGCAGGCACAGTTCAGATCGCCCTGCGGTTGCCATCTCCCGATCTTGACAAAGCCCGGCGGATCGCTGAACGCAAGGGCATCGGGTATCAAACCCTCCTCAAGATGCTGGTTCACGAGGGGCTGGAGCGAATGGACCGGCCGGCTATTTAGTTAGCGCCGCCGGTTTTCACCCGCATCGTGGGTTCCAGAATGAGGATCGGGGGTACCATGAATCTGGATGAAGCCCACATTTCCGTTTTGAGCCGCGCGTGCGAATCTCCTGGATGCTCGTCCGCATCAATATCGATAGGGGTTTGAAGGCAGCGAAGACCCCTGCGGAGGACAGCACCCAATGGGTGACAAACAAAA
>Ga0194132_10007834_pt1 | contig 15649 bp, 15 predicted proteins | sample TA2KigOf80mmetaG_FD_148612 | JGI IMG/M metagenome (GOLD analysis project Ga0194132, IMG submission 148612) | Freshwater microbial communities from Lake Tanganyika, Tanzania - TA2015054 Kigoma Offshore 80m | ecosystem: Environmental > Aquatic > Freshwater > Lake | place: Tanzania: Lake...
CGATGCCCGAACCCCCGAGGCGACCTGGCGAGGCATCGGTCAACTCCTCGAGGCCTTCTCCCCTCAAGAGTGCGCCAACTACCTCACCAACGCCGGATATGCTTCAACCTAAGAGAATCGCGCTCTAGGCCGCCGCCCCTTCGCGATTGCCAGCAACACGGTCTGGGCTGCAGCGCCGCTCGCCGACGTCGCGCCCGGCGGCTGCAAGCGCGCGAGGGCGGCGGCGAACGCTTGGCGTTGACGGTCACGGGCCGCCTCCGAGCCGAGCAATTCGCCGAGGGCCCGCGCAAGCCGGTCCGGGGTGCAATCGTCCTGGAGCAATTCCGGGATTGCCGGCGCGTCGATCAGCAGGTTGACGAGCGAGGCGTATTTGACCCGGACCAACCGTCGCACGAGCCGGTGGGTCAGCGGGTTGAGGCGATAGGCGACGACCATCGGGACGTCGGCCACGGCCAGTTCGAGCGAGGCCGTGCCCGAGGCGACCAGCGCGGCCTCCGAGGCGGCCATGGCGTCCCGTTTGTCCTGCTCCTCCTCGATCACACGCGCCGCTGGCCAGACGGCCACCGCCGCCCGCACGCGGGCCGCGACCGTAGCGACGGTCGGCACGACGACCTCGAGCGCCTGGTGGCGGCGAAGCTCGTCGAGGGCCGCGTCGAAGCGCGGCAACAGCCGGGTAACTTCACTCATCCGACTGCCGGGCAACACCGAAAGCACCGTCGCCTCGGGGGCGATGCCGTGCCGCCGGCGGAACGCCCGGCCGTCGCCGCCCGCAGCACGTTCCAGGACGGGATGGCCGACGAAGGTCGCGGGCAAGCCTTCCCGCTCGAAGAACGGCGGCTCGAAGGGCAGCAAGGTGAGCAGGTGATCGAACAGCGGGGCCATTTTTGCCGCTCGTTCGGGCCGCCACGCCCAGACAGTCGGCGCGACGTAGTGGACGAGCGGACACCCGAGATCGTTCAGCCGGCGCGCCAGCCGAAAATTGAAGCCGGGCGAATCGATGGTGACGACGACATCCGGTCGCTCGCGGCGCGCGAGGGCCGCGACAGTGCGCAAGTGCTGCAAGATCCGGGGCAGCCGCGGCAACACTTCGGCCAGGCCCATCACCGCGAGGTCGGACATCGGCACCGCCGAGACCAGACCTTCGGCAGCCATCTGGGGGCCGCCGACGCCCAGGAACCGAATGGTCGGGACCTGCCGGCGCAGGGCGTTCATCAGGGCCGCGCCGAGCAAGTCGCCCGACGGCTCGCCGGCCACGATCAGCGCCGTGACCATCCCTCAGTCGCGCTCGGCGTCGAAACCGACGACGAACACGCCGAGCGCGAGCGCTCTGGCGGTCAGCGCCGATTGGTCGACCAGCAAGGTTTCTCCCGCCTCGACAGCGATTCCGGCGAATCCCGCGCCGGCCACGCTTTCGACCGTCGTTGGACCGACGGTCGGTCGATCCAGGCGCTGATCCTGGCCACGCTTGCGCATCTTGACGAGGACGCCGGTTCCGGGACCGGCCGTCTTGAGGTTGCGAGCGCGATCGATGAGCGCATCGGTCCCCTCGGGCCCCTCGATACCCAAGACGCGGCCCGCTTCGACCACGACCGCCTGCCCGACATCGAAGGGCGAAAGCGCCCGTAGCACCGCACGGCCGAGGGCGATGTCGGAACGCTCCGCCGGTGTCGCAGCGCGCCCGGCGATCGCAGCCACGGGCGCGAGCAGTTGCGGCTGCACCTCGTCGGCGCCGATCACGCGGAACCCCTCACTCTCCATTTCCTTGGCGATGACCTTGAGCACGGCATCGTCGCCCCCGGCCGCCATCACCTTGGGCAGCAGCCGAGCCCCGCGCCAGTCGGGCTTGAGCGCAGACCAGGCCGGCCTTCGGAACGCGCCCGCGAGCACGACCTCGCGGCAACCGGCCTGGCGCAACGCCTCGAGCACGCGCCCGACGGCGCCGAGCGGCAGACGGGTTCCCGGAACGGCCGGCAGATCACGGTTTTCGTTCTCGCCCTCGAAGGTGATCACGAAGACCTCGCGGCGATCGGCCTGGCAGGCCTCGACGAGGCGGCGCGGCAGCGCCCCGGTGCCGGCGAGAATCCCGAGCTTAGGCGGCACGGTCGAGTCGCGGCTGGCACAACGCCCGCGACGAGTCGCCCCGGATGAAGTCGACGATTTCGCGCACCACCGGCTTGTCTCCGGACATCTGCGCCACGTCTTCCAGGCGCTCCTGCATCGTGCCCTCCTGGGCGAACAGCAAGCGGTAGGCGTGACGCAGGTCGTGGATCTGCTCGCGCGTGAAACCGCGGCGCTTCAGGCCGACGATATTGAGGCCGGAAAGGTAGGCACGATTGCCCATCACCGAGCCATACGGAATGACATCGTTCTCGACGCCCGACATGCCGCCGACCATGGCGTGCTGCCCGACACGCACGAACTGATGCACGGCCGAGAGGCCCCCGAGGATGGCGTAGTCGCCGATCGTCACGTGGCCGCCGAGCGTGGCGTTGTTCACCATGATGACGTGCTCGCCCAGGATGCAGTCATGCGCGACGTGACTGCCGACCATGAACAGGCAGTGCGGTCCGGTGCGCGTGATCATCCCGCCGCCCACCGTGCCCGGGTTCATGGTCACGTGTTCGCGGATCAGCGTGTGGGCGCCGATGATGAGTTGCGACTCCTCGCCACGATACTTCATGTCCTGGGGCGCGTGGCCGATCGAGGCAAACGGATAGATGACGGTGTGGGCCCCGACGGTGGAACGGCCCTCGACCACGACGTGGCTCTTGAGCACGACGTGATCCTGGAGCACGACCTGGGCCCCGACGACGCAATAGGGACCGATCGTGACCGTGTCGGCCAGCGTCGCCCGCGGGTCGACGACGGCGGTCGGATGGACCGAGGTCATCGCGCCGGAGCCTGATCGCGATCGAGGATCATGGCCGAATATTCGGCCTCGGCGACGAGTTGGCCGTCGACCTTGGCGTCGGCGCGGAACTTCCAGACCGGGCCACGGCTGCGCAGCTTCTGGACGTGAACCGACATGCGGTCGCCGGGCACCACCGGCTTGCGAAAGCGAGCATTGTCGATGGTCATGAAATAGACGAGCTTGCCTTCGGACGCCGGCCCCAAGGTGTGGACGACGAGCACCGCCGCGGTTTGGGCCATCGCTTCGACGATCATGACGCCGGGCATCACGGGATGGGCCGGGAAGTGGCCGGCGAACTGCGGTTCGTTGATCGATACGTTCTTGATTCCGACCGCGGACACATCGGGGATCATGTCGACCACCTTGTCGATCATGAGCATCGGAAAACGATGCGGAATCATCCGCATGATCCGGGAGATATCGGCCGAGCCCATCGTGGGCAGCGCTTCGACGCGCGCCTCAGTCATCTTTCTGATCCTTCTTCACCAACCGACGTAGCGCCAGCGTCTGACGATGCCAATTGCGGATCGGCACCGCCGGCATGCCCCCGTAGATCGTTCCCGGCGGCACATCATCCATGAGGCCGGCCCCGCCTGCAACTTGAGCCCCCGCCCCGATCGTCAGATGTCCAGCCAGCCCGACCTTTCCCCCAAGCACGACGAAATCGCCGAGCCGGGTACTGCCAGCGATGCCGGCCTGAGCCGCCACGATGCAGCCGCGGCCGAGCACGACGTTGTGGGCGATCTGGACCAGGTTGTCGATGCGGGTCCCGGCCCCGATCACGGTGTCGGGTCCCGACCCGCGGTCGATCGTGGTGTTGGCTCCTATGTGGACATCGTCGTGCACGATGACGCGGCCGAGTTGAGGAATCGTGACGTGACCACGGGGATCGGGCGCAAAACCGAAGCCATCCTGCCCGACCCTCGCTCCGGGAAATACCGTGACGCGGTCCCCGATGATGCAGTGGCTGAGGGTCACATTCGCGTGAATTCGGCAGTTGCGTCCGAGGACGACGCCACGCTCGAGGACGACTCCGGGTCCGATGGTCGAACCGTCCCCGATGGCAACGTTCGCGCCGACGACGGCCCCTGGGGCGATCGTGCAGTCGCGCCCGATCCGCGCCGTCGGATCGACCGTGGCATTGGTCGCCTGAGCGGCGCTCGGCGCCTCCTCGGGATAGAACGTCCGGGCGATCAGGGCGTAGTCGCGGTAGGGCGCCCGGCTGAGCAGCAGCGCCATGCCGGGCGGCGCGCGGCCACGATCCCGTTCGTGTAGGACGCAGGCGGCCGCCTTGCTGGTTGCCAGGGCCGCGACGTACTTGCGGTTGTCGAGAAACGTGAGATCGCTGGCGCCGGCGCGCTGCAAGGGCGCGACATCGGACACGACGGTCATGGCTGCCGTGGTGTCCGCGAGGGTAGCCTCGCAGACCCCACACAGCGTCGCCAGCGTGAACGGTCCCCGCACCCGGAAGAATCGCGGGTCGGCCATTTATTCCTTGGGTTCCTGCGGCTGGGCTACGCGAACCTGGGGCAAGGCCCGGTCCAGGCGCTGGAGGACATCGTCGGTGATGTCGAGCGAGGCGCGTGCGTAGACGACCTGGCTGCGCGAAAGCACGATGTTGAAGTCGCGTTGCCGCGAGAGTTCATCGACGATCTGGCCTAGCGACTTCCGAACCTCATCCATCGCCTGGTTCCCGACGACATCGATTTCGCGAAAGACGGCCTGGGTCCGGCGTTGGAACGCTCCGACCTTGCCGCGAAATTCCCGCTCGCGATCAGCGAACGCTTGCGGCGTCAACACGGGACGCTGACGCGCCAGCTCCTGTTCCTCTTTGCGCAGCGCATCATCGTCCTTCACGGCCTTTTCCTGCGCCCTGGCGCGAAAGCCTTCGACCTGCGAGCGAATCCCTTCGACCGCCTTGGCCTTCTGCAAGATGAGATCGACGTTGAGGATCGCGATCGTCGCATCGTCCAGCGGACCGCGAGGAGGCTGGGCCTGCGCCGGCGCGGCCGGCGCCGGGCGTTGCTGCGTTTGAGCCCCTGCGGGCGGGCGCTGCTGTTGTTGCTGCTGCTGTGCCTCGGCTGGCCACATGAGAACCGTCATCAGCACGAGAGCCGCGGCATGAACGAAGTTGGGAATGGTTCCTGTCATGATCAGAATCTTGCACCAAAGCTGAAGAATATCTTGCGGGTCTTGTCGACCTCTTCCTTGCGCAATGCCTCGGCATAGTCCACGCGGACCGGCCCGAACGGCGAGCGCCAGGCAATGCCGGTTCCGACCGAGGCGCGCAGGGAACCGACGTCGAACAAGCCGGCGCCCGACTCGTCGCTCTGGGCGAGCGTTCCGGTTTGGCCGAACACGACGCCCGCAATGTTGAGTTCCTTGGGAAGCCCGATCGGGAACTTCAACTCAGCCGTCCCGACGGAGAACAGCTTGCCGCCGAGCGAATCGCCCGAATTGCGATCGCGTGGGCCGACACCGCCGGGACGGAAGCCGCGGAAATTGTTGCCACCGAGGAAGAACCGATCGGTGATCTTGGTGTCCTGCCCGATGCCGAAGATGTAGCCCTCGCTCACTTGTATCGTGCCGATGATGTCCTCGCGGAACGGATAGTAGTACTCGAAGTTCAGGACGTGCCTCAGGTAGCTCTTGGTGCCTCCGAGGCCGGCGAGCGTCTGATCGAGGATGGCGCGGTACCCCTGGGTCGGATTGAAGCGATCGTCGCGCAGATCATAGGTCAACGTGTGTCCGATCGAAGAGGTGATGTAATCGCCGGCCTGGCGGCGAATGAACCTCGAGGCATTCGGCCCGATGTCGCTGATCTTGTCTTCGCGCAACGTGTACGTGAAGCGCTGGCGGAGGTTTTCGCTCAACGGATAGGTGGCCCGGAGTGCGAACCCGGTTTCGGAGGAGTCGAACGAGGTCAGGTTCAGGCGATCCGTGGTCTTGCGGAAAACGTCGAAACCCGCGGCCACGTTGCGGTCGCGAAAGAACGGCTCGGTAAACGACAGATCGACTTCCTGGCGGCGTCCGGAAGCCTGGATCGAAGCCCGCAGGTCCTGTCCGCGGCCGAGCAGGTTGCGCTCTCGCACCGAGAGTTCGGCCAGTGGGCCGTCCGACGTCGAGAACCCGATTCCGAACGTCAATTCGCCGGTCGACTGTTCCTGAACATCGGCCGTGACGACCGAGCGATCGGGAGACGACCCCTGTTCCTGCTTTATGTCGACCTTCTTGAAGTACCCGAGGCCGCGGATTCGGCGCTGGGTTTGACGGAGCTTGGCAGTGTTGAACGCATCGCCTTCGGCCAACGCGAACTCGCGTCGCAGCACCCGGTCGAGGGTCCGCACGTTGCCCGAGATATTGATCCGTTCGACGTAAACGCGAGGTCCTTCATTGATTTCGAACGTCACGTCGATCTGGGCGTTGCCGCGATCCACGTCGAGGCGCGGGCGAATGTCGATGAAGGCGTACCCCAGTTTGCCGATCTCGAATGTCAGCGCCTGGATCGTCTTTTCCACTTCATCGGCGTTGTAGACGGCCCCCGGTAGTACTTTGACGAAGGGCAGCAATTGCCCCGGACTCAAATCGCGCAACTTCGAATCGACGTCGACCTTGCGCACGCGATATTGACCGCCCTCCTCGACCGCGAACGTCAGGATGAAGTAGTCGCGGTCCGGGGCCAAGTCGGCCGCCGCCGAGATCACCCGAAAGTCGGCATACCCACGATTGAGGTAATGCTGGCGAAGCAGCTCGCGGTCGAAGTTCAGACGATCGGGGTCGTAGTTGTCGTTCGAGGTCAGGAAGCGATAGAACGCCGCCTCCTTGGTGGCGACGACCCCTCGCAGCGTGCGGTCGCTGAACACGCGGTTGCCGACGAAATTGATTCGTCGAATGTCGGTCACCGGGCCTTCGTTGATCTCGAACACGAGATCGACCCGGTTCTGCGGCAGTTGGATCACCTTGGGTTCGACGGTGGCGGCAAAACGACCGCTGCGTCGATAGAGCTGAACGATACGCTGCACGTCGTTCTGGATCCGGGCGCGGGTGAACACGATGCGCGGCCGGAGCTGAACTTCGGCCTCCAGGGTCTTGTCATCGAGCCGCCGATTTCCCTCGAACGCCAAGCGGTTGATGATCGGGTTTTCGACCACGGCGACGACGATGTCCGGTCCCTCCTGGCGGATCGACACGTCGGAGAACAGGCCGGTCGCGAACAATGCCTTCAACGATCGGTCGACGTTCGTCGCGGTCGGCACGTCCCCGGCTGCGACCGACATGTAGGACCGTACGGTCGCCGCTTCGACGCGTTGGTTGCCCTCGATCACGACCTGGCGCACGGGTTGTCCCTGGGCTCGGGCTACGGTCGGGGCGAGCGTTCCCCAAGCCGCGATCGCCAGCAGGGCGAGAAGCAACAGGCACGACAGCGAGAATGGACGTGGAATGGCGCTCACGACTTAACCGAACAAACTCCCAACCAGTCCAAAGACCTGAAGCCGGCTCAGGTCGTTGAAGGTGGTCAGAACGACCAGCATCAATACCAATGCCAGGCCGAAACGGAAACTATACTCGATCACGCGTTCGCTGAGCGGTTTGCCGCGAATGGCCTCCGCAGCGAACAGCACGAGATGGCCGCCGTCGAGCACCGGGATCGGGAACAGGTTGATCAGGCCAAGGCTCACCGAGAGAAAAGCCGCGAACTGGACCAGGGCGAGCAGACCCACCTGGGCCACCTGTTTCGACATATGAGCGATCCCGATGACCCCGGCCAACTCCTCGGTGCCGCGCGAGCCGACGATCATCTGGCGAATAGCGACGAACGTCACCCCGACGATGTCCGCCGTGGCCACCGTCCCTTGCCAAAGGGCCGAAAGCGGGTCGTGGCGGATGTGCTCCACGGTCGTGCTCCGAATGCCGAGTTGTCCGACCCGCTGGATGTTTCCCAAACCATCACGAATTTCTCGCAGCCGCGGGGTGACGTCCACGATCAGCGTCTGCTCGCCACGTCGTAGAGTGAGCGCGATGGGCTCGTTGGGACGCAACTGCACGTAACGTTGCAGGGCCTCGAAGCGCTCGATCCCTTGGCCGTCGGCTTTGACAATTCGATCCCCGACCCGAATGTCGGCGGCGGCCGCAGCGCTGGTCGGGTCGACCGATCCCACCACCGGCGCGGTGAACGGCTGCCCCGCCGTCGCGAAGATCACGGCAAACAAGAGGATGGCGAGCAGAAAGTTTGCGATCGGTCCGGCGGCCACCACGGCGGCACGGCGCGACAGCGGCTGAAAATGAAAGGATCGCATGCGCCGTTCGGGAGGCAAATGGTCCAGGTTGGCAGCCCCACCGCTGGCAGCATTGGCGTCGCCGAAGAACTTCACGTAGCCGCCGAGCGGGATCCAACTGATCTTCCATCGCGTGCCGCGGCGATCATTCCAACCCACGATCTCGGGACCAAACCCGATCGAAAAGACCTCGACATCGACGCGGTTCCAGCGCGCCACCAGGTAGTGGCCGAGCTCGTGGACGAACACGAGGACCGTCAGGACCACCAGAAATGGCCCGAGGACCCAGAGCGCTTCGCCCAAGAAGTCGATCATGTCGCCTTAGCCTTCCGTGTGCTGTTGTGGCCGCTCATGACCGCCTGTGCATCCCGACGGGCGTCGCGATCGATCGCCAGCACGTCATCGATCGTCGCAGGTGGTCCGGGCCACTTCCCTTCGAGGACGCACTCAACGACACCGGCGATGTCGAGAAAGCCGATTCGACCCGCGAGGAAGGCGTCGACCGCCACTTCGTTCGCGGCATTGAGAATAGTAGGGGCCGCGCCCCCAGCCTTCAAGGCATCGCGGGCGAGCGCGAGCGCCGGGAAACGCCCGAGGTCAGGGCGTTCGAACGTCAGGGAACCGAGGCTCGCCAGATCGAGCCGAGCAGCGGGCGTATTCATCCGCGTCGGCCAGGCCAAGGCGAAGGAGATTGGGATGCGCATGTCGGTGGTTCCGAGCTGCGCCAAGACCGACCCGTCCACATAACCGACCATGCTGTGGATGACCGACTGTGGGTGAATCACGACGTCGATGGCCGTCTCCGGAAGCCCGAACAAGAAGTGCGCCTCGATCACCTCGAGCCCTTTGTTCATCATGGTGGCCGAATCGACCGAGATTTTGGCACCCATGTTCCATCGGGGGTGAGCGACCGCCTGGGCTGGGGTGGCTCGCGCCATGGTCGCCCGATCGGCGTTCAGAAACGGTCCGCCAGAAGCCGTCAGCACGATGCGCTCGATGGCCTCGCGCCGCGCAAAGTCGAAAACCTGGAAGATGGCGTTGTGTTCGGAGTCGACCGGAAGCAGCGTCGCGCGATGCTTGGCCACCTCGGCCGTGACGATCGCCCCCGCACTGACCAGGCATTCTTTGTTGGCGACGGCGACGATCGCACCGGTTCGGATCGCGGCGACGGTGGGCGCCAAGCCGGCGGCCCCGACGATGGCCGCCATGACCCAGTCGGCCGGCCGCGAAGCCGCTTCGACGAGCGCCTTCGGCCCTGCCGCTGCCTCGGTGCCCGTGCCGACGATCGCGGCCTTCAGATCGCCATAGCGGTCGGGATCGGCGACGACGGCCACCGCCGGGCGAAAAGCGCGGACCTGCGCCACGAGCTTCGCCACGTCGCGATTGGCGGTCAGCGCCTCGACGGCATACCGTTCCGGGTCACGCGCGACGAGGTCGAGCGTGTTCATGCCGACCGATCCCGTGGCTCCCAGGACGCTGATCCGTCGCGGGCGATCGGTCACGAGGCCCACGGGACAACCTCCCGACCTTCGAGCGCGAGGACGAGGGCGACGATCGGTAGGGCCAGCAGCAGGCTGTCCAAGCGATCGAGCGCGCCGCCGTGCCCAGGGATGAGCATGCCGGAGTCCTTGACCCCGACGCGGCGCTTGATCGCTGATTCCAGGAGATCTCCGATCTGGGCGACGATCGAGAGCAGTGCCGACAAAGCGGCCACCGCGAACTTGGGGGCTTGTACGAATCCGGCGAACACCACGCCGAACAACGCTGCCGCCGCCAGTCCACCGATCGATCCCGCCCACGTTTTGGAGGGACTGAGCCGTGGGGCCAGTCGCCGTCCGCCGATCATGCGACCCACGAAAAACGCGGCTGTATCGGTGATCCATACGGTGAGCAAGACACACAACAGGATCGACAGGCCGAGATCATCGCTCCCGCGCAGCCAGATGAACGAGATGACCGGTAGCCCGATGTAGTACGCTCCGAACAGCGCCCACCAGGGCGTCCCACGTCGTGACCAAGACACCAAAACGACCAGCAGCGCGGTCAACGAGGTAACCGCGAGCCCCGTACCGAGTCCGCCCAAATGCGTCGCGAGCCCGGCCACGCCGAGGCCCGCGACTTGAAGCACCGAGGCGTCGCCGGTGAACCCCGCGGCGTGCCCGAGCCGCCCCCATTCGAGCATTGCCATCCCGCCACAAACGACCGCCAGCGCGACGGTCATCCAGCCGCCCAGCCATACCGCGATCACGGCAAAGGGGGTCAGCACCATGGCCGAGATCAGACGTTCGCGAACGGTGGAAGGGGCGGTGTGCACGCGGTCAGGCCGATACAGCCCCATAGCGCCGCTCGCGCTGCTGGAACTCATCAACCGCCTGACGCAGGTGCTGGCGGGTGAAATCGGGCCACAACGTGTCCATGAAGAGGAGTTCGCCGTAGGCCACTTGCCATAGGAGAAAGTTGCTCAGGCGCTTCTCCCCGCTGGTCCTGATCAAAAGGTCGGGATCGGGAACGCCGGCGGTTTCGAGACGAGTCGCGATCGACGCTTCATCGATTTGGGCCGGGTCGATTCGTCCGGCGACGGCTTCGATCGCGATCTTGCGGCATGCCTCGACCAACTCTCGACGGGCGCCATAGTTGAGGGCGACCTGCAACAGCAGACGTCGGTTGGCCGCCGTTTCCTGTTCGGCGTGGCGGAGCAGTTCCTGAGTCTCCCGCGGCAGCCCGCCTCGATCGCCGATGAACGAGACCCGGACGCCCGCTCCTGCCAGCTCGCCGAGCTCCCGCCGCACGTAGACCTGCAAGAGAGTCATGAGGTGAGAGACCTCGGCCGCGGGTCGGCGCCAGTTCTCCGAGGAGAATGCGAACAACGTGAGGACGCCGATACCGAGTTCGATGCATCCCTTGATCGCCTCGCGCACGGCCTCGGCGCCCCGTTGATGGCCCGCGATGCGCGGTAGACCCCTCGCCTTCGCCCAACGGCCATTGCCGTCCATGATGATGGCGACATGGCGCGGGACGTTCGCCGGCTCGCTGATGGCGGGGGCAAGGGTGGACATCGGTCTCACACTTGCAGGATTTCTTTTTGTTTGTGCTCGAACGCTTCGTCGATTTTCTTGATGGTTTCGTCGGTGTGCTTCTGGACCTCTTCCGAGCGCCGACGATGATCGTCCTGGGACAGTTTTCCGTCCTTCTCCAATTTCTTGAGCAACTCCATCCCGTCGCGACGGACGTTGCGCACCGCCACGCGCGCCTGCTCGGCATACTTGTTGGCGACCTTGGTCAATTCCTTGCGTCGTTCTTGAGTCAGCTCCGGCAGCGGAATGCGGATGAGTTGGCCGTCGGCCTGCGGGTTGAGACCGAGGCCCGCTTCGCGGATCGCCTTGTCCACGGCCTTGACGTTGCCGCGATCCCAGACCTGCACCGTGATCAAGCGTGGTTCGGGAACGCTGACCGTCCCGACCTGATTGAGCGGCATCTCGTTGCCGTAAGCGTTGACCCGCACCGGGTCGAGCAGATTGGCCGACGCGCGCCCAGTGCGCAGGCCGGCAAATTCGTTCTTGAGGACGTCGAGCGCCCCCAACATCCGTTTCTTGATCGCGTTGAGGTCAGCTTCGGACACGTTTCTGTTTCCCTGTGATGATCCCCGGGCCGCTGTCCCCGGCGACGATGGTGGATCGGTCTTTGCCCGCCAGCACGCGCGCGAAAGACCCCGGCTCCTTGATCGAGAAAACGACGATCGGGATGTTCGAGTCCCGAGCCAGGGTAATGGCCGCTGCGTCCATGACCCTGAGATCCTTGGCGAGGACCTCGAGGTAACTCAAGCGATCGAAACGCTCTGCGTCGCGGTCGATCCGGGGGTCCGCGGAATAGACACCGTCGACCGTGTGCGTGCCCTTCAAGAGACAGTCGCACTCCATCTCCGCGGCGCGCAAGGCCGCCGCGGTATCGGTGGTGAAATAGGGATTGCCCGTGCCGGCCGCGAAAATGACGACGCGCTCCCGTTCGAGATGACGCAAGCCCCGGCGCCGGATATAGGGTTCGCACACGTTCTGCATCGGGATCGCCGACATCACTCGGGTCTCGACCCCGATGTTTTCGAGTGCGTGTTGCATCGCGAGCGCATTCACGACGGTCGCCAGCATACCGATGTAGTCGGCCCCTGCCCGCTCCATGCCTTCCCGCGCGGCCGCTGCACCGCGAAAGATGTTGCCGCCGCCGATCACCAGGCAGACCTGCACGCCCATCTTGTGGACTTCGTGAACGTCAGCGGCGATCCGGCGCACGGTGTTCCAGTCGAAACCGAACTGTTGGTCACCCGTCAGGGCTTCGCCCGATATCTTGAGCAGAACGCGGCGGTAGCGGGACTCCAGGGTCATCGGCGTTGCTTCGGTAGGCGGCGTGGCCAACATGCGCCGCGGCGACAGCCGAGCCTGAACATACACCAAATCTAGTAGGCTAGGAACGCCCCAGCCGCGAGGGATGCGCTAGCGGGCGGCGGCCGCCACCTCGGCGGCAAAGTCCGTTTCCTGCTTTGCTATCCCCTCGCCCAGCTCGTAGCGGACAAAGCCGGTCACCTTGATCGTGCCTCCAGCAGCCTTGCCGGCCGACTCCAGGGCTTTGGCCACCTTGGTCTCCCCGTCGATGACAAAGACCTGCTCCAAGAGCACGACCTCTTCGTAGAACTTGCGCAGACGACCCTCGACCATCTTGGCGATGATGTTGTCGGGTTTGCCCGACTGCCGCGCCTGATCGGCAAGAATGTTGCGCTCCCGGTCGATCGCGGCGGGATCGAGTTCGGCCGACGTCGTCGCCAGGGGGCGCGCCGCTGCGATGTGCATCGCCAGTTGCTTTCCGAAGGCGACCACCTGATTGCGATCCCCACTCGAATCGAGCCCCACGATCACACCGATCCGCCCGATTCCCGGGCCAAGGGCCCCATGGACATACGTCGCGACACAGGTGGCACCGCCGATCATCGCGGTGCGGCGCAACGACATGTTCTCGCCGATCGTCGCCACGAGATGTGTCAGCTCCTCGGCGACGGTGCGACCCGTACCGGGGTATGCCGTCGCCTTGATGGCCTCGAGGTCGCCCTTTTTGGTCAGGGCGATGTCGGCGACGTCGCGGGCGAATTTCTGGAAGGCCTCGTTGCGGGCCACGAAATCGGTCTCGGCGTTGACTTCGACGACCGCCGCCTGATCTTTGGCGGCCACTGCCACCAAACCCTCGGCCGCGACCCTTCCGGCTTTCTTCGCCGCGGCGGCCAGGCCCTTCTTGCGCAGCCAGTCGGCCGCCGCATCGAGCTTGCCCGCGGTCTCGGCCAGCGCCTTCTTGCAATCCATCATTCCGGCGCCGGTACGCTCGCGTAGCTCTTTGACGAGTTGTGCCGAAATCTCAGCCATGGTGGCTTCCCGTAGGACTGTGGTTGGTCGATCGTGGTAAGGGCGCCGCCGGGCTCAGCTCTTGGCTTCGGCGACCTCGCCCTCGGCCTGTGGTGCCTCGGATGCACCGACGTCTTCACCGCGCGCCGTCAATTCGGCGGCGATTCCGTCGAGCACCGCGCCGGAGAGCAACTCGCAATAGAGGTGGATCGCACGCAAGGCGTCGTCGTTGCCCGGGATCGGAAAGGTCACGCCATCCGGGTCGGAATTGCTGTCGACGACCGCCACCACCGGGATGTTCAGCTTGGCCGCTTCCTTGACCGCTATCTCTTCCTTGTTGGTATCGATGATCACGACGATGTCCGGGAGACCACCCATGTCTTTGATGCCGCCCAAGGCGCGATCGAGCTTGTCGCGCTGGCGCTGCAGGTCGAGACGCTCGCGCTTGTTCAACGCATTGGCCTCGTCCGATCCTAGACGCTCCTCCAGGTCGCGCAGCTGGCGGATCGATTGAGAGACGGTCTTCCAGTTGGTCAACATGCCGCCGAGCCAACGATGGTTCACGAAGTACTGGCCGCAGCGCTTGGCCCCCTCGGCGATCACTTCCGAGGCTTGGCGTTTGGTGCCGACGAACAACACGCGCCCACCGCCGGCGACGACGTCCCGCACCGCCTTCATGGCGGCGTGGAGCATCGGAACCGTCTGCTGCAAGTCGATAATGTGGACGTTGTTCCGCTCCCCGAACAGGAACGGGGACATTTTCGGATTCCAGCGCTTGGTCTGGTGGCCGAAATGGACGCCAGCTTCCAATAGTTGACGCATCGAAAAATCGGGCATTGCCATGGTTTCCTCCGGTTGAACCGCCGCGGACCATGATGATCAGGAAATCCTGACACCGGAGCGGACCGTCGCCTGTCGTGGCTACCGGCCGCAGCCCGCGTGTGGGCTAAAGTCCGCGGCTTTTAGCCCCCTTGGGCGGCGAAATCAAGCACGGGAACGGCTAGGATCGGGGGTCACGATCCAACGGGGGCCAGGGGGCCAATATGGCGGATGTACGGCTAACGCAACGGGCTCGCGCCGGCATGCAGTTTCTCGGCATGTTGCGGGCGATCGCTTCGAGCGATTTGCGCGACCAGGCGCGCGAGGAGTTCTTCGCCAACGAACGCGCCGCTCCATTGGTCGAGGCGACCCGCCGCGAGCCGGATGCCCCCGTATCGACCTGGATGAAACGGGTCCGTCAGGCGAGTTTCGTGGCCGGCGAGTCGGAGGCCTACCGTCACGAACGGTTCTATCAGGGAGTCGGGGGTCGCGAGATTTTCGTGCGTGGAATCTGCGCCATCGAGGAGTGTCGAGACCAGCTGGCCAAGGCGGCGCCCCCCGACACAGGATCACGCCTCGACCTCGACCCAACGGTCGTGCCTCCGGGGTTCTGGCACACCGAGTGGCACACAATGCCCGGCGGCTGGGACGGCTACGACCTCTATGGGCCCATGTTTCAGCATGTCATCACGCCGCACGTGTTTCGCTACGGCGGATACGCGGTCGTCGAAACCGGTCAAAGTCGCAGCCTGTCGCGGGAGAAATCCCTCGCGTTGCTCCCGAGGCGTCGCTATGAGCGAATCTACGAGGTCGGATGCGGCTCCGGGGCCAATCTCCTCGCGGCACGTCGGTTGTTTCCCGACGCCGAGCTGATCGGGTCGGATGTCTCCGCGGTGCAGTTGCGTCAGGGGCACGCCACCAGCGAGCGCCTCGGCGCCGGGGTCGTTTTCAAACAGCGCCTCGCCGATCAGACCCGCGAGCCTGACGCCTCGATCGATCTCGTGATAAGTTATGCGTTCTTCCACGAGTTGCCGCGCCACAGCACCCTGGCGGTCTTGCGCGAGATGAAGCGCGTCCTTCGCCCAGGAGGCGTTTGCCTGATCACGGACGCACCGCCATTTCGTGCGGTTGACCTGTTTCAGGCCGTCATCATGGATTGGGAGACACGGAACCATGATGAACCCTATTTCAGCATCAGCTGCGCCTCGAACTGGGCCAAGGAGCTGCGCGACCTCGGGTTCGTCGACGTTGCGGAACACGGC
>Ga0194132_10007835_pt1 | contig 15649 bp, 16 predicted proteins | sample TA2KigOf80mmetaG_FD_148612 | JGI IMG/M metagenome (GOLD analysis project Ga0194132, IMG submission 148612) | Freshwater microbial communities from Lake Tanganyika, Tanzania - TA2015054 Kigoma Offshore 80m | ecosystem: Environmental > Aquatic > Freshwater > Lake | place: Tanzania: Lake...
AATGGGAATCGAGCTATCGCGCCGACGTGCTCGATCTCCTGAGCTGGGTCGGACTCGCCGATCAGGCCTATGCCTATCCGCCGGTCCTGTCGGGCGGCGAGAAGCAGCGCGCCGCCATTGCCCGGGCGGTGATCGGCAAACCCGAGCTTCTTCTGGCGGATGAGCCCACGGGCAACGTCGATCCAAGTCTGGCGCGGCGGCTTCTCCATCTCTTCGTCGAGCTCAACCGCCTCGGCACGACGGTTCTGATCGCCACCCATGATCTGAAACTCGTGCAGCAGGTCGGAACGCCGGTGCTTCACCTCGAACACGGCGAGTTGAGGGCCGCATGAGTGCCGCCCCGCGCCGCAGGCCCGGTCCGATCATTCCGACGGGGGTGGGCTCGCTCCGCTCCTTCACCGTCACCATGGCGGTCATGTGCTATCTCGCCTGCCTGGCGATCGGCGCCCTCATTCTCATCGATCGCGCCGTCGACAGCTGGACGAGCGGACTGGCGCGCGAGGTGACCGTTCAGATCAAGCCCCTGCGCGGCAGCGACGTCGAGAAAGAGATTTCCAAGGCGCTTAAGATCGTCACCGAATTTCCCGGTGTCGCCTCGGCCAAGGTCATCCCGCGCAAGACATCGGCCAAGCTGCTCGAACCCTGGCTTGGCAAGAGCAGCCTCGCCGACCTGCCGATCCCGCGCCTCATCCGGGTCAGCATCGATCCGGCGGCACCCCCCGACTTTGGCGCACTTGCCGAGGCATTGAAGGCGGGCGTCAAGGGCGCGAGCCTCGATACCCATCGCCACTGGCAGGCGGAGCTTACCCGCATGGCCGGGGTGCTCTCGCTTCTCTCCTATGCGGTCCTTGCCCTCATCTCGATCTCGGCGGTCGCCATCGTCATTGTCGCCACCCGCTCGGTTCTCGACGCCAACCGGCCGGTCGTCGACGTCCTCCATCTCGTCGGCGCCCGCGACGGCTACATTTCCCGCCAGATCGACCGCCGCTTCCTGCGCAGCGGCTTGTGGGCGGGCCTGACCGGCGTGCTCCTCGGTCTTGCGACCTTCTTCCTGCTCGGTATTGTCGGCTTCGGCAGCGGCGCCAGTCTTGCCGATGCCAGCCGGAGCCTGCTCTTCGCCCCACCCCGGGCCTCGGCTGTGAGTTATGGGCTTCTGCTCTCGGTGCCGGTGGCGGCGACCTTCATCTCGCTCGTCACCTCCAGGCTCGCCTTGATCCGTATGCTGAGGAATGTTCTGTGACCGCGCTCCGGTCGCTCCTCTTCAACATCGTCTTCTATATGAACCTGGCGCTCTTCCTGGTGCTCGGCTCCGAGTTTTTCCTCACGCCGCGCAAATGGTCGATCCGGGCGCTCCAGGCCTGGGCCACGACATCGCTCTGGCTCCTGCGGTTGATCGCCGGCACCGGCATCGAGGTCCGGGGCAGGGAGCACATTCCCGATGGACCCGCACTTGTCGCCGGCAAGCATCAGTCGTTCTGGGAGACCTTTGCCATCCTGCCGCTCCTCGACGATCCAGCGATGGTGCTCAAGAAGGAACTGACCTACATCCCCTTCTTCGGCTGGTTCATCCACAAGTTCCGGATGATCGCCGTCGAGCGGAGTGCCGGATCTTCGGCGCTGCGCACCCTGATCAAGCGGGGACAGGAGGAAATCGCCCGCGGCCGCCAGGTGGTGATCATGCCCGAGGGCACGCGGCGGGCGCCGGGCGATCCGCCCGACTACAAGCCGGGGGCCGCCGCCCTCTATGGTGCGCTCGATGTTCCCTGCGTTCCCTTTGCTCTCAACTCGGGTCTCTATTGGCCCAGGCGGAAGTTCCTGCGCTTTCCGGGCACCATCGTCATCGAGTTCCTGCCCGCCATTCCGGCGGGCCTCACACGCAAGGAATTCCAGTCGCGCCTGCAGGAGGCGATCGAAAGCGCCACGGAGCGCCTCGTCGCCGAGGGGCAGCGTGACGTGGGACAGTACAAATAGAGAACATTTTCTCGACTCTTGGCCTTAACGGGATTATGATCGCCTCTCCCTAGGCTCGCGAAACATGGAACAGACACCGGCCGCCGTTCTTGATCCCATTGCCCTTGAAATCTGGGACATGAAGTACCGCCTCAAGGCGGATGACGGCAGCGCCATGGATGAAAGCCCCGATGCCAGCTGGTGGCGGGTGGCGAAGGCGGTGGCCGCCGCCGAGGCGCCCGACGCGCGGGAGCGCTGGGCCACTTCCTTCCACGGGCTTCTCTCGGATTACCGGTTCCTGCCGGCGGGCCGCATTCTCGCCGGCGCCGGCACGAGCCGCGCCGTCACCCTCTTCAACTGCTTCGTCATGGGAACGCTGGCGGATTCGCTTGCCGGCATCTTCGATGGCCTCAAGGACGCGGCCCTCACCATGCAGCAGGGCGGCGGCATCGGCCATGACTTCTCGACGCTCCGGCCGAAGGGAGCGCCCGTCCGCGGCGTCGGCGCCGATGCCTCGGGGCCCTTGAGCTTCATGGATGTCTGGGATGCCATGTGCCGCACCATCATGTCGGCGGGCGCCCGGCGCGGCGCCATGATGGGGACGATGCGCTGCGATCATCCTGACATTGAGAGCTTCATCGCCGTCAAGCGCGATCCCCAGCGCCTGCGCAACTTCAACCTTTCGGTGCTGGTCACTGATCCCTTCATGGCGGCGGTCAAGGCCGACCGCGACTGGCCTCTGGTTTTCGCCGGCAAGACCTACCGCATCGTGAGGGCGCGCGCCCTCTGGGATCAGATCATGCGCGCCACCTATGACTATGCCGAGCCCGGCGTCATCTTCATCGACCGCATCAACGCCGAGAACAATCTCTCCTATTGCGAGACGATCGCCGCCACCAACCCCTGCGGCGAGCAGCCCCTGCCGCCCCATGGCGCCTGTCTTCTGGGCTCGCTCAATCTGGCGCGCTTCGTCACTGACCCCTTCTCTTCGACGGCCCGCCTCGACGAGGAAGGCCTGGCGAAGGCGGCGACCCTCGCCGTCCGTTTCATGGACGATGTCATCGACGTGTCGAACTATCCGCTTGCCGCTCAGAAGGAAGAGGCGATGGCAAAGCGGCGGATCGGACTTGGCGTCACGGGCCTTGCCGATGCCCTTGTCATGTGCGGGTTGACCTATGGCGCTCCGCCGGCGGTGGAGAAGGCGGCGCGGTGGATGGCGGTGATCGAGGAGGCGGCCTACCGGTCGAGCATCGAGCTCGCCAAGGAGCGCGGGCCCTTTCCACTCTTCGATGCCACACGCTATGGCAAGACGGGTCATGCGGCAAAGCTGCCGCAGCCTCTCCGCCAAGAGATCGCCCGCCACGGCATTCGCAACGGGCTTCTCACGTCGATTGCGCCGACGGGCACGATCTCGCTCTTCGCCGGCAATGTCTCAAGCGGCATCGAGCCCATCTTCTCCATTTCCTACGAGCGCAAGATCAGGCTCGCCGACGGTTCGCGGCGGAATGAGCGCGTTACCGACTATGCCGCCGCCCAGTGGCAGGCCCTCAAGGGCAAGGAGGCGCTGCTGCCTTCGGCCTTCGTCACCGCCGAAACGCTCGCACCCGAGGCCCATCTCGCCATGCAGGCGGCAGTCCAGCGCCATGTCGACAGTTCGATCTCGAAGACGATCAACGTGCCGGCGGGCCTTGCCTTCGAGGAGTTCCGGGCGGTCTACGAGCGCGCCTATGATCTCGGCCTCAAGGGCTGCACAACTTTCCGGCCCAATGAGGTGACGGGTTCGGTGCTCTCGGTCGAACCGGCGGTGAAGAGCGGCGAGGTCGTCTACATGAAGCAGCCGCTCGCCCGCCACGAGGTGCTGCCGGGCTTCACCTACAAGCTCAAATGGCCCGAGAGCGATCACGCCATCTACATCACGGTCAATGACATCATGGAGGGCGGCCGGCGCCGGCCCTTCGAGATCTTCATCAACTCGAAGAACATGGAGCACTATGCCTGGACGGTGGCGCTCACCCGCATGATCTCGGCGGTGTTCCGGCGCGGCGGCGATGTCTCCTTCGTCGTCGAGGAGTTGAAGGCGGTCTTCGATCCGCGCGGCGGCCAATGGATGGGCGGGCGCTATGTGCCGAGCCTTCTGGCCGCCATCGGCGGCGTCATCGAGAAGCACATGATCGACACGGGGTTCCTCAAGCGCGAGGAACTGGGCGCAGGCTTCGCCCTGCCCCTGGCCGTGGGCGAGGCGCGGCGCTTCTCCTGCCCGCGCTGCGGCGAACAGGCCGTCGTCTTCCAGGAAGGCTGCGCCACCTGCCTCTCCTGCGGCTATTCGAAGTGCAGTTGAGGGCGGGCTGCAGAACTTTTTCCTTGACGGGTGCGCTAAAATGTTCTAGTTTTGTTCTAATGCTGATACATGGCTCCCCCATCCGCTTCACCTTCCCCGATGACTCCTCCTTCGATGACCGTTTCTGGTATTGGCGGGGCGCCTCGGGGCGCGATTACATCCACTCGATCTACGCCGTCGGCGCCTGTCCGCCACTCACGGGCGCTCTCTGCGTGGCGGTGAAACGGCGCGGATCGGCACGGGTGGCGGTCGCCGTCGGCACCTATCCGCTGTCACTTCGGATAGGCGAGGCGGACGAGATCCATGTCCATCTTCTGGCCCGGAGCGAGGCGGAGCGGCGCGAGGCGCTGGCCGATCTGCGGGCCGCCCTCACGGGCCGCGCGCCGGCCATCATGACCAGCCCGGCGGCCATTCCCCTCGCCGCCTGAACCATCACCATCAGGCAAGGCGCTCCATGAGATCCTCAAGATGGGGATCGTGGATCGCCGCCTGGCGGAGATGGGCGACGGTGCTCTTCACATAGTCGACGCAGTTCCCCGAGACGCCCTGGCCCTGGCGGACCAGGCGCTCAAGCTCATTGGGCGCGAGCCTTCCCGCATATTGCCGGTGGTCGCGGTCGACGAGATAGGTGAGGGCGTCGATGGCCCGGCCGGCGATCCGCACCGTTTTCACGGCCTCGACATAGACGGCGGTCACCTGCTCGCGGGACCGCAGATAGGCGAGTGTCGCTTGCCAGTCGCGGGCCGCCACCCGATATGCCATACCCTGGCAGGTGCCGCCGCGATCGAGGCCAAGCACGAGGCCCGGCCGTTCCGGCGTGCCGCGATGGACAAAGGAGTAAACGCAGAGCCGCCGATGATGGCCGTGAATCACAGCCGGCGCCCGGTCGACAAAATCGAAACCGGGTCGCCACATCAGCGACCCGTAGCCGAACACCCAGCGCTCCGTCATGGATCCCCTATAGCCAATGCAATCTCCCGATAAAATCCCCGTCCGGACGCGGCCCTGGCGCATGGTGGCGCCGCTCTTTGCCGTCATCGGCCTCTTCGTCCTGTGGTCGGGCTATTGGCTTTTCGCCCGTTCCGTCGCCATCGACACATTCACCGATCGGCGGGCGGAGCTGGCGGAGCGCGGTCTTGCGCTTTCCTGTGGCGAGGAAGCCTGGGGCGGCTATCCGTTCCGCTTCGAATTCTCCTGCGCAGGCCCAGAGATCACGGCGCCTCAAGGCCTCGGCCTCAAGGGTTCAACCCTTCTCGCTATCGCTCAGGCCTATGATCCCCGCCATGTCATCCTTCTCTTCGACGGGCCTTCGGAGGTTGCGCACCAGGGCCACGACGAACAGGCTAGCCACGGCCGGATGATCGCCAGTTTCCGCTTTCTGTCGGAGGGTGGCGTCGAGGTCTCGGCGGAAGTTCTGCGTCTTGCCGTTGCCGGACGGGCATCCGCCGATCTCGTGCAGTTCTTCCTGCGGCCGGCGGCCACCGGCGGTCTCGATCTCTCGGCCGTCGCCGAGCGCGTCGTTGTCTCGGAGCAGGGACGGTCACCCTTCGCCTTCGACCGGGCCCAGGTGACGGGCATACTCGATTCCGATCATCGCCTTGCCATTTCCGCGCTTTCGCTCGAAGCCGGCACGGTCAGGATCCAGGGCACGGGCGAGATTGCCCTCGACGCTTCGCGCCGACTTTCAGGCGAACTTACCCTCGAAACCAACGACGTGCCCGGCCTGGTGGCGCTGATCGAGCCCCACCTCAAGCTCGGCGAACAGGAGCGTAACCTCGCCATGGGCGTCCTTGCCATGCTGGCGGCAACGGGACCTGTGACCGTGGCGGCGCGGGACGGCGCCCTTTATGTGGGGCCCGCCAAGATCAGCGAACTTGCGCCCCTCTACTGATGGATTGTGGGTCAGTCTGAAAATGGTAGCTGCATGGAATGCTCCAACAGCGTTTCCTTGTAGTGATTCAAGTAATCCGCGAGATCCTTCCGAAGATCGTTCAATTCATCAAAACCGGGCTTTCCGCGCCCAACCCGCTCACATGCTAGATCAGCCTGCTTGCAGAGGTTGGACAGGCTATCACCTCGAATTAAGACGCCCGGGTAGGCCCGTCCCGGGTGCCTCATTACGGCCCTATTAGTTTTGTCAGAGAAAATCTCGACGCTCTCAACTCTCATTTTTCGTTGCCTCATCTCAACGTGAAGAATTCCGATATGGTCCGCGCTTGCGATCCTGCTTGGCTTCCTCTGCTTCGACAAGCGCGACTACATCGTCGATTTCTCAGAGCTTGCTTGAAACGCCAGCCGCCATCGCAGGGCTACTTTCAATTTGGAATGCAGTTTGACGAAGTTGCAGTACATCATGTGCAAGGCAACGGCATATTTGAAGCTCCAAACCTCAATAATCCGCGCCCGCTTGGCCTGCACATTGCGCGCATTGGCATCATGGAAGGCCATGCAGGCCCGGCCAGCGTCTACTGATGGCCTGGTTTGACTTGGGCCGGCTTTTCGCCTATGCCGACCGCCATCACGACGGTGCTTGAAAGTTGGAGCGCTGCTTCGCACATGGGGTCCGGAAGACCCCGGGGGGCGAGGAGGCAAACACCCGGCAGCGAGTTTCGCTCCCGGGTGTGAACTGCGTTTGGGCCACGGAAAGAGACCATGTTTGAAACCCTGAGCGAACGCCTTTCGGGCATTCTCGACAAGATCACCGGCCGCGGCGCCCTGTCGGACGCCGATGTCGACGAGGCTTTGCGCGAGGTGCGCCGGGCGCTCCTCGAGGCCGATGTCGCCCTCGAAGTCGTGAAGTCCTTCACCGAAAAGGTGAGGGCCAAGGCCGTCGGCGCCGAGATCGTCAAGTCGATCAAGCCCGGCCAGATGGTGGTCAAGATCGTCAATGACGCCCTGGTCGAGACCCTTGGCTCAGAGGGTGCCTCCCTCAATCTCAGGGCCTCGCCGCCCGTTCCCATCCTGATGGTCGGCCTGCAGGGCTCGGGAAAGACCACGACAACGGCCAAGATCGCCCGGAGGCTGCAGGAGCGCGAGAAGCGCAAGGTGCTGATGGCCTCCCTCGATACGCGCCGTCCCGCCGCCCAGGAGCAGCTCGCCATCCTCGGTCAGCAGGTGAAGGTCGATACGCTGGCGATCGTCAAGGGCGAGACGCCGACCGAGATCGCCAAGCGCGCCATGTCGCAGGCCCGCAAGGGCGGCTACGACATCGTCATGCTCGACACGGCGGGCCGCCTTCACATCGACGAGGAACTCCTGGCCGAGGCCGCCGCCGTCCGCGACATCGCCAAGCCCAATGAAACCCTGCTGGTGGCCGATGCCCTGACCGGCCAGGACGCCGTCAACCTGGCGCGTGCCTTCGACGAGAAGATCGGCATCACCGGCATCGTCCTGACCCGCATCGACGGCGATGGCCGCGGCGGCGCGGCCCTTTCCATGCGCGCCGTCACCGGCAAGCCGATCAAGCTCATGGGCACGGGCGAGAAGCTCGACGGCCTCGAGGACTTCCATCCCGAGCGCATCGCCTCGCGCATTCTCGGCATGGGTGACGTCGTCTCTCTCGTCGAGAAGGCGGCCCAGACCATCGACCACGAGAAGGCGCGGAAGATCGCCGAGCGCATGCGCAAGGGCGCCTTCGATCTCGACGACCTCGCCGAACAGCTGAAGCAGCTCCAGAAGCTCGGCGGCATGGGCGGCATGATGAACCTTCTGCCCGGCATGGGGAAGATCAAGAAGCAGCTCGAAGGTGCCGATCTCGACAACAAGGTGCTGAAGCGCCAGCTCGCCATCATCAATTCCCTGACGCCCTACGAGCGCCGCAACCCCAAAGTGATGAACGCCAGCCGCAAGAAGCGCGTGGCCGCCGGTTCCGGCACCAAGGTCGAGGAGATCAATCGCCTCCTCAAGATGCATCTGCAGATGGCCGACATGATGAAGCAGATGGGCCAGGGCAAGGGCCTTCTCGGCAAGATGTTCGGCGGCCGCCCTATGCCCGATGCGGCCGAGATGGAGCGCATGCAGGCGGAACTCGCCAAGATGAACCCGGACGCGCTGCCTGAGGACCTCAAGGATCTGATGAAGGGCGGAACATCGCCGAGCATGCCCGATCTCTCGAAGCTTTCCGGCCTCGGTGCCGGAAAGCTGCCGGGTCTCGGCGGTCTGCCGGGCCTTGGCGGCGGCGGCTTCAAGGGCCTGCCGGGACTGGGAAAGAAGAAATGAACACCACCACGGATCAGAAGGAGTAAAACATGGCCGTGAAGATGAGGCTGGCGCGCGCCGGCACCAAGAAGCGTCCCTACTATCACATCGTAATCGCCGATGCGGGCGCCCCCCGCGACGGCAAGTTCATCGATGTCGTCGGATCGTTCAACCCGATGCTGGCCAAGACCGATGCCAAGCGCATCCAGCTCGACAAGGACAAGGCCCAGGCCTGGCTCAAGAAGGGCGCCCAGGCGACCGACCGCGTCCTGCGCTTCCTCGACAAGGAAGGGCTTGCCAAGCGCACCCCGCGCAACAATCCGCAGAAGGCTCAGCCCGGCAAGAAGCGCCAGGAGCGTGAGAAGGCCGCCGCCGCTCTCGCCGCCAAGGCGGCTGAGACGCCGGCGAGCTGAGGCCTCCCTGGGCGGTGGCCGGGGCGCGCAAGGTTCTTGTCGGCCGCATACTCGGTGCCCATGGCATCCGGGGCGAGGTGAAGCTTGCGAGCTTCACGGCCGAGCCCGCCGCCATCGCCACCTACTCGCCGTTCGACACGGCGCGGGGCGCGCGGATCGAGATCGTCAGGCTCAGGGCCAGCAAGGATGGCTTCATCGCCGTCCTCAAAGGCGTGAGTGATCGCACCGCCGCTGAGGCGCTGAAGGGGATCGAGCTCTTCATCGATCGCGACAGGCTTCCGCCACCGGCCGAGGGCGAGGTCTATCATGTGGACCTCATCGGCCGCCCCGTGGCGCTTGCCGATGGCGCATCCCTGGGTGAGGTGGCCGGCATCGAGAATTACGGCGCCGGCGATCTCCTCGATGTGAGGATCGAAGGCCGGGCCGACAGCGTGCTCATTCCGCTGTCGTCCCGCTTCGTGACGCTCGAGGCCGACCGCATCGTCGCCCATTTGCCCGACGGCTATCTCGACCGGGACTAGAGCAAGCCATGCCCTTCCGCGCCAACATCCTCACTCTTTTCCCCGAGATGTTTCCGGGGCCGCTCGGTCATTCTCTGGCTGGGCGGGCGCTCGAGCGGGGCCTGTGGTTGCTCGAGGCCCGCAACATCCGCGACTTCGCCACGGACCGTCACCGCACCGTCGACGATCATCCCGCCGGCGGCGGGCAAGGCATGGTGATGAAGCCCGATGTGCTGGCCGCCGCCATTGACGGAACATCCCATGTTGGCCCGAGGCTCTTGATGTCGCCCCGGGGCCGGCCCCTGACCCAGGCGATGGTGAAGGATTTTGCTGCCCTGCCGGGACTTCTGATCGTCTGCGGACGCTTCGAAGGCATCGACGAACGGGTAATCGAGCGCCGGCAGCTCATGGAGGTTTCGGTCGGCGACTATGTGCTCTCGGGCGGCGAGCCGGCGGCCATGGTGCTTCTCGATGCTATTGTCAGGCTTCTTCCCGGCGTCATGGGCGAGGCCCGGAGTGCTGAGGAGGAGAGCTTTGAGGACGGGCTTCTCGAGCACCCCCATTTTACCAAGCCCAACACCTGGGAAGGCCTTGAGATTCCACAGGTTCTCCTCTCCGGCGACCATCAGGCGATGGCCCGCTGGAAGGCCTTGCGCAGGGCCGAGCTGACCAAGGCCCGGCGCCCCGACCTGTGGGCGCGAAAAGAGTCGGGAAAGATTTGATTTTAACCCCGGTTGCGGCTATAGGCGCGCAACCCCAAAGGAATTAGAGACATGGACATCATCGCTCAGCTCGAGAAAGAGCAGGCCGCAGTCGTGGCCGCCAAGCGCGCCGTGCCGGCTTTCGGCCCCGGCGACACGGTCATCGTCAACGTCAAGGTGGTCGAGGGCGACCGCACCCGCGTCCAGGCCTATGAGGGCGTTTGCATCGCCCGCTCGGGCGGCGGCCTCAACGAGAATTTCACCGTCCGCAAGATCAGCTATGGCGAGGGCGTCGAGCGCGTCTTCCCGGTCTATTCGCCGATGATCGACTCGATCAAGGTCGTGCGCCATGGCAAGGTCCGGCGCGCCAAGCTCTATTATCTGCGCGGCCGCACCGGCAAGTCGGCCCGCATCGCCGAGAAGCAGAAGGCCTTCGGGCTGGCGCCGGCGGCTCCCGCCGAGCGCGAGGCCGAAGCCTGATCTTCCGTCGACGGAACAAATTCGCGGGGCCGGCGTCAATGCCGGCCCTTTGCATTTGAGGGGTGGGATCATGGAAGATTACTTCAATCAGAACCGCCTGAACTGGGATGACCGGGCGGCCATCCATGTCAAGGACGAGGCCGGCGGCTATCGCGTCAAGGAGTTCCTGGCCGGCGCCGACAACCTTCACGACATTGAGGACGCCGAGATCGGCGATGTGAAGGGTCTCCGCATCGCCCATCTGCAATGTCATTTCGGCATCGACACGCTTTGCCTCGAATGTCGCGGCGCCCGTTGCATGGGTCTCGATTTCTCGCCCGTGGCTGTCGCCGCCGCCCGGGACCTTGCGGCGAAAACCGGTCTTCAGACCCGTTTCGTCGAGGGCAATGTCTATGGGGCGCGCGCGCTTCTCGAAGGCGATTTCGATCTCGTCTACGCGACCTGGGGCACGATCGGCTGGCTTCCCGACATATTCGCCTGGGCCCGTGTCGTGGCCTCGCTGCTGAAGCCGGGAGGCCGCCTCTATCTTCTTGAGGGCCATCCCTCGCTGATGACGCTCGACGAGAAGGAGGCAAGGCTGCCGCCCGCCTATGACTGGCGCACGCCCACTGACCGGCCCCTCACCATGAGCGAGGAGACGACCTACACGGGCGATACGACCAGGATCGCCCATGCCGTCACCCATGAATGGCTTCATCCCCTGAGTGACATCGTCAATGCCGTGATCGCCGCTGGCCTCCGCATCGATTTTCTCAACGAGCATGAACTTCTGGCCTGGCAGTTCGCGCCGATCATGGTGCCCGTCGACGGCAAGCTCCGCATGTGGGCTCTCCCTGCCGGGTTCCCGCGCCTGCCTCTCGCCTTCTCGCTCGGCGCCACTCGATCAACCTGACTTTTTGACGATTTCGTCAAAAGTCAGAAAAGTTGATCGTCGCCTATATGCTGGAGCGGAACTGTTTCGCCAAAGTGGACCCACTTTGGCGCGTTCCGCTCTAGAACTAGCCGGCGGCCTCGACCGTCACATAGACCTCATTGTAGGCGGGCTGGCCGCCAGGCGACCACAGGGAGGACGTGAGCACATTGGCGCCGGCCTCGTCGTTCCACCACTTGCCGTCGAGAGCGACACAGCCTGGGCCGACCTCCGGTGACACGGCGAGACGAAGAGACAGGGCCCGGCCATTGCTGGTGACGGTCACGCGCGCGCCATCGGCAAGTTTCCGCGCCGCGGCGTCGCCCTCGCTCATCTTCAAGGTCGGCGTCCGCTCGGACTGGCGCTGGCGCGGCATGTTGGCGAAGTTCGAGTTGAGGAAATAGTGGCCCTTGGGGGTGAGGAGCTGCAGCGTGCCGGCGGGCAGCGTGCTTTCGGCAAGATTGGCCGGCGTAATTGCAAGCTTGCGGGCGCGGTCGGCAATCGCCGGCCGGGGCGCGGGCGACTTGCGCCAACCGGCGGCGAGCAGATCGGTGAAGGGCCAGCCCTCCGGCATGGTCGAGGCGGCAATCTCCTCGTCGCTCTGCCGGAAGGCTGGATCATCGAGGCACAAGGCGGCGGCAAGCCCTCTCATGATGGCGCCTGAGCTCTGTGCCTCGCCCATGGGCGCGATCGCCGGATTGTTGGCCATCACATAGTAGTGGCCCCAGGCGAACTGGACATCGACATGCTCGAACTGGGTGGTGGCCGGAAGGACAATGTCGGCCAGGCGTGCGGTGTCGGTAAGGAAGTGATCGGCGACGACGGTGAAGAGATCATCGCGGAGCAGGCCCTCGCGCATGCGAGGGGCGTCGATCTGGGTGGCGGCGGGATTGGCCGACCACACCATGAAGCCCTTGATGGCGGGATCAAGTGTGCGATCGGTCAGGACCTGGGCGAGCTTGGCGCCATGGACGATGCGCGGCTCGCCCTTCCTGAGATCGCCGCGATCGGCAGCGCGCGAGGAATAGGCGGGAAAACTCAGGATCGAAAGACCGCCGCCCCGATGCCGCCAGTGGCCGCCGAGAATTGCAAGAGCCGAAATGGCGCGGATCACGTCCTCGCCGTTTCGCGCCTGCTGCAGGCCGACGCCGGCTCGGATCAGAACCGGAATCGCCGCCGCAAACTCCCTGGCGAAGGCCTCGATTGCCTCGGCCGAAAGCCGCGTCACTTCGGCCGCGGCAGCGAAGGTCCAGGGCGCCACGGCGCGCCGGTATGAATCGAGATCGGCGACCCAGAGGCGGGCAAGATCGAGATCGGCCCTTCCGGTTTCAAGCAGATGCCGGCCAAGGGCAGCGGCAAGAATAGCATCGCTGCCAGGACGGGGCGCCAAATGGACATCGCATTGCCGCATGGTGCGGGTTGCGCGCGGGTCGATGCCGATGACGCGCGCCCCCTTCTTTCGCGCCTCGTCGATGAAATGCCACTGATGATGGGCCGTCGACAGGGTGTTCTGCCCCCAGATGACGACGAGCCGGGCATCGACGCTCTCCTCGGGATCAAGGCCGATGGGGTGACCCTCCTCCATCAGGGCGCCGGCCGAGGCGGAACAGACATCGCCCCTGGCGATGCTCGAGCCGAGGGCATGAAAGATGCGCATGGGCGCCAGCCGCTGCACCGTGCCCATGGAGCCCAGATAATTGTAGGGGAGAAGGGCCGCGCCGCCATGCTCGGCGACAATGGCGCGGAAGCGGCGGGCGATCTCGGCGAAGGCTTCATCCCAGCCGATGCGGACAAATTGCCCCGAGCCCTTGGGTCCGGCGCGCCGCATGGGAAAGAGCAGGCGGTTTTTGGCGGTCAGGCGCTGCTCGTAGTCGCGCACCTTGGCGCAGAGAACGCCGCGGGTGATCGGATGGTCCTTGGCGCCCTCGACGGAGGTGACGACGCCGTTTTCGGCATGAGCGATCCAGGCGCAACTATCCTGGCAATCATGCGAGCAACACCCCCTGACCTCCATCGCGGCACCCCCAGGCAAGAAGATCATCTTCGGCGCTCATGGTGGCCATGTAAAGCGATCAGTCAGGCGCGAAACGATAGTGGCCGGTGATCTCATAGGTGAAGAGCACATCGTCGAGGCGCGCCCCGGCACCGATGTTGTGAACGAGGAGGGGCCGCTCGCCATCTTCGCTGACATGGGCGGTGACGATGCCGATATGGGGGAGATTGCCGGGAAGCATCATGGTGGCGAGATCGCCTGGACGATAGTTTCGGGCCTCGGCGCTGGTGGCAAGGCGGGCGCCTCTCCGTTTGAAATAGGCCTGGAGGTTCGGCACGCGACGATGATCGATGTTGGGGTCGGGGCGCTTCAGGCCCCAGTTCTTGGGATAGGCGGCGAAGTTCTTCCGCATATCCTCATGGACCGCCGCCTGGAGATCGAAGCCCAATCCCGGGCGATAGGCACGGATCACCACATCGGTGCAGACGCCGCGTTCGGCCGGCACATCGCCGATGGGATAGGGGAGTTTCACATAGGCGGGATCATAGGTGACGGTGACGCCGATTTGGGCCTCGGCGGCGGCCACCAGGCGTTCCTGCCAGGTCGCGGCGCGGGCCGGCCCGGCGGCGAGGCAGAGGGAAGCGGCGAGCATGGCCCGGCGTGTCGGCATGTCCCTACTCCGCCATGGCTTCATGGCAGGATTGCGATGCCGGCGCCGGCATTTGACATGCCTTCGCAAGCGGCTAAATAGCCCCGATCCAATCGCCGGGACATCGCTCGACATGGTCAAGCCGCGCACGCTCTATGACAAGATTTGGGACGATCACCTCGTTCATGAGGCCGAGGACGGCACTTGCCTTCTCTATATCGACCGCCATCTTGTCCATGAGGTGACAAGCCCCCAGGCCTTCGAGGGCCTGCGTCTGTCGGGCCGCAAGGTGCGCCATCCAGAGAAGACGCTGGCCGTCGTCGATCACAATGTGCCGACGACCGACCGCAGCAAGGGCATCGCTGAAACCGAGAGCCGCATCCAGGTCGAGACACTGGCCAAGAACGCCGCTGAATTCGGCGTGCGCTACTTCAACGAACTGGACAAGCGCCAGGGCATCGTTCACGTCGTCGGGCCGGAGCAGGGCTTCACCCTGCCGGGCACGACCATCGTCTGCGGCGACAGCCACACATCAACCCATGGCGCCTTCGGCGCGCTTGCCCATGGCATCGGCACCTCGGAGGTCGAGCATGTGCTCGCCACCCAGACGCTGATCCAGAAAAAGGCGAAGAACATGAAGGTCGAGGTTTCGGGCAAACTGGCCCGGCACTCGACCGCCAAGGACATCATTCTCGCCATCATCGGCGAGATCGGCACGGCGGGCGGCACCGGCTCGGTCATCGAATATGCGGGCGAGGCGATCCGCGATCTCTCGATGGAAGGCCGGATGACGGTCTGCAACATGTCGATCGAGGGCGGCGCCCGCGCCGGCATGGTGGCGCCCGACGAGAAGGCATATGCCTATCTCAAGGGCAAGCCCATGGCGCCGGCCGGCGAGGCCTGGGACAAGGCAAGACGCTACTGGGACAGTCTCATGAGCGACGAGGGCGCCCATTTCGACCGGGTGGTGAAGCTCGACGCGGCCAATCTTCCGCCCATCGTTTCCTGGGGCACGAGCCCCGAGGACGTGGTGTCGATTGCTGGCATGGTTCCCAATCCCGACGATATCGCCGATGAGGGCAAGCGCCAGTCGAAGTGGCGGGCGCTTGACTACATGGGCCTGAAGCCCGGGACGAAGATCACCAACATCGAACTCGATGTCGTCTGGATCGGTTCCTGCACCAATGGCCGCATCGAGGATCTGCGCACCGTCGCCAAGGTCGTCGAAGGAAAGAAAATCTCGGGCCGGCTCGCCTATGCCATGATCGTGCCAGGCTCGGGGCTTGTGAAGCAGCAGGCCGAGGCCGAGGGGCTCGACCGGATCTTCAAGGCGGCGGGCTTCGAGTGGCGTGAACCCGGCTGTTCCATGTGCCTCGGCATGAATCCCGACCAGCTCAAGCCTGGCCAGCGCTGCGCCTCGACGTCAAACCGGAACTTCGAGGGCCGCCAGGGCTATCGGGGCCGGACGCATCTCGTTTCGCCGGAAATGGCTGCCGCAGCGGCACTTGCCGGAAGATT
>Ga0194132_10007839_pt1 | contig 15637 bp, 16 predicted proteins | sample TA2KigOf80mmetaG_FD_148612 | JGI IMG/M metagenome (GOLD analysis project Ga0194132, IMG submission 148612) | Freshwater microbial communities from Lake Tanganyika, Tanzania - TA2015054 Kigoma Offshore 80m | ecosystem: Environmental > Aquatic > Freshwater > Lake | place: Tanzania: Lake...
GCTATTCAGTTGTCCAAGAGGGTGCTTGAAGCAACACCAGATCCTCCACATGTTCTAGCCATCTGGTTTGCGAGGAGAGTCCTGTCAGCCTGATCTGGCAGGATTCTTCCTTTTCTACCCTCATTTAAAATAGCCTTGTTCACTCTGCGTGGTTAATGCTCACTTTGCGTGGTTAATGGGTTAATAAAGGCGGGGTTTGAGTATTTATGTTATCTGTATCAGTAGCGTAGATACACGCGATGTTACACGATTGTTACAGAAATGTTACAGAATTGTTACAATACTTCTTTTTTTTAATACTATTGACCAGAATAGGGTTTATTTACTTCTGTTCACGCTGCGTGGTTTCCGATCACTGTGAGTGTGTGTGTTGTCCAAGAGATTCCGGATTGATTACTCTCTTCTCTCTCTATATCTGAGATAGATACAATAATTATTTATACCCCGCAAATCTTGGTTGTGTTCACAAAATATTTGTCGGAATCTTGTGCTTTATAATAATTCATGTGTTACTATATAAATGTTACATTTTAATGTAATGGAATATCTAAATCTATAGGAGGATAACATGAAAAAGCGCAAGAACAAATACGGCAAGGGAATGAAGAAAAAGAGATGGGTTGAGCATTCGAAAGCCAAAACCCCCCTTGAAATACGCTTTTGGTCAAAGGTTGATATCAAAGGCGAGAATGAGTGTTGGAATTGGATTGCCGGAAGAAACAATTCGGGTTATGGATCATTTGGTTTTAACGGTACAGGAATTCCTGCCCATAAAATGACCTTTATTCTTACCCAGACTGAGATACCAAAGGGTATGGAAGTTAATCATAGATGCAATAATCCACTTTGTTGCAACCCGGCTCATTTAGAGCTTGTAACGCATAAGCAAAACATTGCATATATGTGGGAACAAGGAAGATCAAGGATACAGAAGGAGTTCCATGTTAAATAAGTTACCCATATACATTGTAAGTATCATGAAAAACGAAGAAAAGTTTATTAAGCGTTGGTATGACTCATTTAAGGAGGAACTTGAAGATGGTGATATGGCAGTATTGCTTGATACTGGTAGTACTGATGGGTCTTATGAATTAGCCCAAGAACTTGGTATTACTACTTATCTTAAAACATATGATGATTGGTCTTTTGCGGTCGCCCGCAATGATCTGCGTAATATGCTACCAGACAAGGATGCTTGGGTTTTAAGCCTTGATGTTGATGAGGTGTTATCAAAGGGTTGGAGGCATGAATTAAAGCATGTCCCAATGCAGGTTAATCGCCCCAGATATTTATACACTTGGAATTGGACCGAAAAGGTCTTTGACGGAGATGGTATCGTTAACATTCCCGAAACGGTAGCGTTAGGCAAGGTTGGCTTACAGTATCACGGCGATAAAATTGTACGCAGGCACAGCCATAAATGGGTAAATCGTGTACATGAAGTCAATGTGCCAGCCGAAGGTCAACAAGAACTGCAAGGCTTTACCAATCTAAAGATATATCATTTCGCAGATGATAAGAAATCACGCGGCTCATACTTGCCATTGTTATTGAAAGATGTGGAAGAAAGCCCGATGAATGATCGCAATGTTTATTATGCCGGTAGAGAATTAATGTATTACGGCAGGGCAGAAGAGTCAATTGCTATGTTAAAAAAGCACCTAGCGCTTCCTACAGCGGTCTGGAGACCAGAGAGAGGCTACTCCTGCAGATGGATTGCCAAACAAACTACAGACCCCAGCGAGAAAGAGATGTGGTTGATGAGAGGTGCTGCTGAATATCCTTGGGGTAGAGAACTATGGGTTGAACTAGCACAGCATTATGCCAGTGTTAATAATTGGGTTGGGTCATTCCATGCTGCCGTAAGAGCCTGCAATATTACCGATAGAGGCAATCTGTATCTTACAGAAGCAGTTATGTGGGGATCTTTACCCCATGACTTATTGGCATTGGCTGCTGCTAAATTAAACATTTGGGATACCGCTTTAGATCATGGTAAGAAGGCTGTTGAGGCTAACCCTGATGACCAAAGACTGCGTAATAATCTTATGTGGTATAAATATGATTCTAATCAAGTTACTGTCATTATCCCGACCAAATCTAATCTAAGTAGCCTTACTGTACTTGTTGCCAGCCTAATGAAAGATAAGAAGGTTGGTAAGATTATTGTTGTTGCAGATGGTATAGATGCTTATAAGTCATTGTCAGCATTGCCAAAGTCTGTTGTTAAACTTATGGTTCCAGAATCATCTGGCATTCATGCTATGTGGAATATGGGTATGAGTGCTGCCGGTAAGGGATTGGTTGGTCAAGACAATGCAATTGCATTCTTAAATGATGACATCACCATTGCTGATGACTGCATGGGTAATTTATTAATGAAATTGTGCGCCGAACCATCATATGGTTTGGTATGCCCAACATACGCACACACACCGGAAACACAAGATCGTTATGTTCTCGATGTTTGTCGTAGCCGATATGACGGTTCTGGAGGTATGGCTGGCTTTTGTATGATGCTTGCCCCAGAGTTAGCACATTGGCGTTGGGATGAGCGTATGAAGTTTTATTATGGCGATGACTTATTGGTTAGATTCGTTGACGCACAAGGTAAACGCTGTGTCATTACACCTGCTACATGGTGTAAGCACGATGACTCTTACACCTTCCGTACCAACCCGCCAAAGAATTGGGATTATAAAGAAGATGAAAGACTATACAAGGAGATAATAAAGAAACATGGCTATTAAAAAACCATTAGAGCAAAGAATAAAATCAAAGTCTGAGATCAGACCAGAAACAGGAGACTGTTGGAACTGGACTGGGACCAAGACTCCACAGGGAGTTGGGGTTATCACTATTGATGGCAAAACTGTTCGTGTGCAAAGGGCATCATATATGCACTGGGTTGACCCAGATTTGCCAGAGTATGCTGTCATTGTCCCGGTTTGTGGAAATAAGTTATGCGTAAATCCCAATCACTTAATAGTTGATGAAGAGTCATTACTACATAAAGGTAGAACTTCACATAAGAAAGGTTCATCTCATCATCTTTCCAAACTAACCTCACAAGATGTGCGAGATATCCGTTGGACTTACGACGCAAAGAAAGCAAGTCAGGCTAGATTAGCCAGACAATATAATGTTTCAATAACAACTATTGCTTCAATTATAAAAGGCAAAACATGGAAAGGTATTTAATATGCATTTAGCAGTACAAGACTTTGTATTTAAGCAGTTTCATAACTGGAGATCAGATGGTGCATTGGCTTCAAGAAAGAACTTTGAGGTTCTAGAGATTGGTTCTTTAGATATCAATGGTTCAATCAAGAGTATCTTTACCCCGTTTGCTTCAGATTATGTAGGCATAGATGTACAAGAGGGTCCAGGAGTTGACATTGTTGCAGATGCAACGACATATGTTTTAGATGAAGCATTTGACATCGTTGTGTGTTGCGAAGTGTTTGAACATTTGGAGGATTGGAAGAAAGTAGTTTATAATAGTTATGTGAATCTAAAAGATGGCGGTATCTTTATTGGCACTTGTGCTGGTGAAGGTAGACCGCCTCACTCTGCGATTGATGAAAAACCAATTAGATCGCATGAGTATTACCAAAATGTTGGTCAATGGAATATGGCACAAACGCTTGAAAAAGCAGGGTTTGATTTCATTAGTTCAGAGACCGATAAACAAGACCTAAGATGGGTCGCCATTAAATGACGGAGGAAACATGTCAGAAGTAAATAACGCAATTGTAATACAGACTTGTGCAAAGATCGCAAGTGAAATTATTAATAATCTTGAATATCAACCGGAAAATGTAGAGCAAGGTTTAGAAGACTTTGCTCAGGCTTTTCATAAAGTCTATGACATCATACAGGGTAAGATTGAACAGACTACACCAGTTAAGGGTCGCAAGATCCCAGTTGTTAGCATTACTGAGCAAGCAGAGAAACTACGCCAGATTCAGAATGCAAGGTTTGAGAGTGAGAATCCTCGTGCTGCTACTGCAGTGCAGACAAACAGTTGGGCTGTTCACACATCACCGCCTGCAAGTTCGGGTCAACCAATCAAGTTTGAGGCTGGCAAAATATCAGGAGTTCTTCCTATTTCGCCATTCAAAGCTGATTAATGAAGAATTTTACCTTTACACTCCCGCTCATACCAAAAGCCAAAGGTCGCCCAAGAACCGGCAAATGGGGTGTGTATACAGATAAAGCAACGAAGGAATATGAGGAGACAGTTAAGGATGCATACATCAAAGCACAAGGTCATAAGTTTGAAGGACCTGTGCAACTTACTGTTTCCTTTTATTCTGACAAAACAAGCATTACTATCAAATCGATAGATGCTACATCATCTTTGCGAGGAGACTTGGATAACTATCTCAAATCTATCATGGATGGATTGAATGGTGTTGCCTACGAAGATGATAAACAAGTCTTAAATATTAAGGCTTATAAAAGATAGGAGGAGAACATGAATAAATATACAGCATTAGCATTACAATTAGCGGTTATAACCTACACGGTATTTGCAATTATCCTGGTTTTACAATGACCCAGTATTATGGCAAAGAGATTCCCGTTGAAGATTTTCAATTAGAAAAAGAAATAGGTAAAAGGAAATCTGTTAAACCAGAAACCTTTATTCAAGCACTGATGGAAACACCACCGGATGCTGAAATGCAAGAATCTTCTGATGTAATAAATGAGCTTAAAGAAGCAGTTATTGATGCAATTGAAAGTTTAAATGAACAAGATAGATTTATTGTAGAAGCAATTAACTATGAACAAATAACATATGTAGAGCTTGGTCGCAGGATGGGCATATCAAATGCTCACGCTTGGAGATTAAAGAATGCAGCATATGCAAGATTACAACAAGCGTTACTTGAGAATGAGGTGATCAAACTTAAGGTAGGTGTCTAGTGGATATAAATGATTGGGAATGGGCAATGCATCTTTTTAACAGAGATGAGTTAAAGGAGTTGCTTGATGCATCTAACGATGCACTAGAAGAAGAACAGGAGGGAGTATCGGTTGTAATGTCTTTTACAGAACTACAAGCAAGGGAAATAGTAGGACATTACTTCCGCTCCCGTGCCTCCGGCAACCCAATCTCACATGCTTACACAGAAGCCTTTTTGGGTTCTATGATTGCAATTCTTAAGGGTTATTTGGATGAGAAGAAATAACAGCAACCCAAGGTATCAGACCGTATCTATCGAAAAGGTATTTTGCAACCTTAAGATTACAGTCAAGATTAAGCAACCCATCAAGATCAGTTTTGCAGAGCATACGAACAGTAGGCTCATGCACAGAGTTGATTTGTAATAAACCTCTGTCAATTGTTTTATTCTTATTCAAGGTCCAGATTACTTTACCATTCTTATCAAACCTTGCGTTGATTGCTTTGTGGTTACATCCAGACTCACGCTTTGCAATGTAATCAAATTCTTTCACAGGCAAACCAGCCTGTCGAATTGCCTTTGTATATTCAGGACAAAGACGATGATCCTTGCTAGGCAAAAGCATAGCTAACACAAATAATACGGTACTCATAGTACCTCCCATTTTGTTTTATATTATGATCGGTACTGAGTCCCTCGAAACATAGCCCAGCCTTCAACAATCGGAACAACCTCATAAGAGAACTTATGTTTGCCCGAAGTCTGGTATGTCACAACAGCCAATCCCTGTTGCCAATCTTCACATGCATTTACTGGTCTACCATCAAGGTCTTTAGAGCCTTTGGTAGATGGCACTACGCCATCAATACGAGCCAAACATCCCGCTGACGCTGCCATTGTAGTTGTAGACCCTCTAGCAGTACGGCGGGTCTTATAAGCCGTTTCAATTCTATGAATGTGTCCGTATATGACAGACACTTGCTCATCTCTCAGGTATGCATGGGCTGTATTGGCATTTGTTTTTACCTTTGTTCCATGTATTACCTTTAAATTATCGTTAATCCAAAACTCTCCTGCTGGATAACCAGCCATATATTCAATCTTATAATCCTCAAAATTACATAAACTAGGCACAGACAATACCGGCAGAGAACCGAAAGAATTGCCTTTACGCAAGCCATAGGCAGCCATAGCATTGTCTAAAAGGTAGTTGGGTAGTCTTTCCTCATGATTGCCTGCTAACCACGCTATACGAGCTCTGGGAGCGTTCTTACGCAATTCTGCTGCCAGTAGTCCTGCACGATCTATTGCTGCTTGTGTCGTATTCTGGAATGCAGGCGTGTGTCGGTATTTGCCAAACTCGGGGAAATCCAAATTATCACCTACGCATATAATCAAATTGGGTTGTATATCTTTAATAACTGCAAGTGCAATTGTGATTGCTTTCTCATCGTGAGTAGCAACTAACTTGCCATTCTTATCTCTAAAGTATCCAATCTGTGCATCAGGTATAATTACACACAGTTTCTCATTGCTTTTTCTTTTAATCTTAATATTAGATTTAGGTATCTTGTAACTAGGTGCAGTATTTATAAGATTCCATTGAAGATTTGCTCTCTCCACATCACCTCCAAGAATAATAAATTCCTTATATTATAAACAATTCATTACCTTTTATGGTTTATTTCCCTCTAATTGTAAAAGCAATTCTTCAACAGCAGACAAACCCGGAGTTGTTACACCTGTTTGTGGTTGCCTTCTCTTTTCTTTCTTAACATTCTTAGCTTCTGTTTCTAATTCTAACAAATCAAAGAATCTTCTCCAGATTTCTCCTCGTTCTTGGTCTGGGGTAAGTTGGAAGATGGGCGCACCAATTAAACTCCACAGTGAGTTAATCTCTTGACCTCGTGGATCTGTTTGTGCTGACTTTAACCCTGTAATGTTTTGGAAAATTTCATTTCTACGAGCAGGTGTGAAAGATGCAAGTCTTCCAATCAACTGACCAGGAGCATTTAATTGCTGGAAAGCATAAAGCAATGCATTGCCTTCGCCATCACTTACAATAGGTGCTCCAGTAAAGAACTTTTCATTTTTAAACAATTCAGCAGGTACTTTCAAAGCCGGCGTTGCCCTTGACAATACTTTCAATGGGTTTTCAATAAGATTTGTAACTACACTTTCTTCACCACGACCAATCAAACCAAACGGAGACTTAAAATATGTGTCTTGACCAAATGGAAGTTTAAATGCTCCAACATCTTTAAGGTAATTAGGTACAAACTCTGATGTGCCTTCTTCATCTTCAAGCGCACGGCGAGCGCTATCATAAATTCTGTATATTTTAGGATTTGTCCAAATAAGTTCTGCCTGTAATGCAGTGTTGCGACTCATCCACATCCAGAATGGAAACACTTGCCTTGCAATTCTATCAACTGATGACACATCGCTATAGTCAATTAAGAACTTAGCTGTATTAGCTGCTGCTTCTTGAACACTTAATCCTCGTGCTACACCATCATACATCATTGCAAAACGCATAGTGTTTTCAATACCCGCACCAAACTTACGGCTGGCGTACAAAGGGTATGCTAAAGTTGTTGATACTTTTGCTGCCGTTTCACTTGATGGTAAGCGCTTACTAAAGCGACCAGCAATAGGTATATCTCCAGTAGCAGTTGTACCAAAGATACCTGGTCTTATGCCAGGAATTAAATCTGATATTTCACCAATTTGCCCAAAGCCTGTTGCTTGTGAATACAAAATTACATCTTCAAGAGCTTTTTTGGCAGCAGGAGTATTTGCAATTATTCCTTTCTTTACTGCTTGTTCAATCATTTGAGGAACTGTTGCACCTGCTCTACGCAATTTATATAAAGCACCATATAACCTTATTCCTCGTGCTGCATTGACTGGATTAACACCACCAGAAATCATCTGGATGGTTCCGCCAAGTGCATTGCGAATATGGAAACCAGGAGTTGCAGTAACATAAGTTTTAAAGAACTGATTGTATTCTCGCAACAACTTCTCTGCCTGTGCAGCAAATTGTGGGTCATCAAGACGCTTAATGTTTTGGAACAGTTCAGCAATTGCAGGATGTACTTCAACACCAGGAGCATTGATTTGATCTAACTTAACAAACCCATCATAAGCAATGTCTGCAACCTTTTTCCAACGATCAGGTGTAGTAGCAGCAAGTGTCTTTGTAATGTCTTCTGTCCCTTGAGCAAGCAATGCTGCATACGATGTCAATTCATCTCCAGCCAATGTTGCAACAGTTGGGTCAACAATACCGGCAGCAATGCCAGCTTCAATGTCATCAATAAACTTAAGAGCATCATCTATTGCACTATCAAATCCAGGTCGCAATGTTGTCTTAACAGTTGATCTAATCTTGTCTAATTTATTATATAAAGCAGTTACATCTGCAGCATTCCACTGTGTTAAGTTTGCTCCTACAGCTGCAACTCTTCCCTCTAGTTTAGTTAAATTAGCAGGAGTAACAGCAACATTTGTTCTTGGTGCAGCAAGACCAGGAATAACTGCGGGAGTTGTTACACCAATACCTACAGGAGAACCAGGAAAGAATGTCGTTGCGGTTGGTGGTAGCTCACCAATGACTTTATTCCTAGCAAAGTTTCTTGCTTGATTTTCTGAGTAACGAGCAATTGATCTAGCAATATCGTTATCAAAGAAATCAAAGTTAATTCCTTTACCAAGTTTTTGCGTAGACTCTCTTGCTATTTCATTTAATCTTGCAATACCACCTTTAATATCAGTATCAGTTAAAGTGCGACCAAAGAACACATCGTCAACCTTTAAATCAAGAGCAGTAAGGTCTGTAATAATATCTGTCAAATTCAATTCATCAGCAAGTTTCTTTGCTTCTCTTGGATTATTTGCCAACCATCTTGCTGCTTGTGTTGATTGCACTGCTGGCAACGCTTCACGAGCACGAACAAAACCACCAGTGCCTTGAGCAACTTCAAGAGTAATATCATCTAACTGGCTTAGGTATCTACGAAATGCATCATAAGCAACTCTTTGTTCTGGAGTCAATTCCTTCAAACCTCTTGTTGCCCACAAAGATTCGGGTGTACGAACATGATCGGCTATTTCTTGTAATTTTGCATAATTAGATTTAGCTGTTCTACCAGTGCCAAATGTTCTTACTACAACATTGCCCACTGCTTTTCTAACAAGCTCAACTCTTCCTCTAAATGTTTTATCCAAAGCAAGCAACTCAGCTGCTTGAGCAGCATTTCTACCTTTTAATTTACCAGTCGATAATCCTGTGCGTAACTCAATTAAATCTTGTTCACGAAACAATCCACCTTGTCCAGTTTGAGTTGCCTGTTCCAGCAACAACCCGCCAACACGCCCTCCTTTGAGGAGACCTTTTGTGCCTGCAACACCTTTACCAACCACATCAGTAACAACTCTTGTGCCTGGAATTGTAACTCTTGCACCGGGAACACCTATTCTTAATCCACCTTGAACACCAAGTACTTCTTGAGCAGGAGTTCTTACACCTTTAAAAATATCTACCAATGAACCGGTAAGACCCGCATAACCATCTTTAGCAACTTTAGCAATAACATCATCTGTTAAGGCAGAAACTGTTTTCTCTGCAAATGCAAGAGCATCACCTGTTGCGCCATTTGCAATATCATCTAATGCCTTCTGGCGAATTTCACGAACAGAATTAGCCAATGCTTCTCTACCTGTTCTTCCATACAATCTTGGAGCTGCACTTCGTGATGCTTCTGCTTGAGCCTTTGCTGCAACTTTAGCGGCATCTGCTGCCAATCTAGCAGCGTTATCTGCTGCTTCTTTTGCCAAAGGTGTTCCTAAAACAATTGCATCCTCAGCAAGTTGTTTAGATGTAGCCTCTGCTGATTCTTTTGCAACAATTGCTAATCCTCGTTTAACTTCTGCTTTTAGTGCTGCTTCTGATGCTTCTGCAGATGCTTTAAAGACACCTCTTGTAACACCAGTTCTAGCAAGTCCACCAGGTCCTGTAGTCCAAGTAACTGGATCTAAAACTACATCTGTAAAAAAACCTAATGCTTGATTAAGATAAGGGTTGTCAATGTCAGCATATATTTTACCACCGGTAATTTCATCACCTGCTGTACCAAATGGGGTGTTAGCAAAAGATTGTTTGACCCAATCATTCCAACTAAATCCACCTGCACCAAGATTATAAACTCTGCCTGCACTGGGTCCTGCTTGTCCACGAGGTCTCCTTCCTCTAAGAGCAGCACCTTCATCACCTAATTCTTTTAATGTAGAAAGGATTATGTCACGACCAACACCAAGTGCTTTTAATGGTCCTTCAACTGTTTTTAATACTTGTATACCAGCTCCTTTAAGAACTGGTGTTACTGCTTGACCAAGATTTCTGTCTGTAAACGGCAATGGAATGTCAGTAACATCAAGAACATCTGGAACAATTGCACCTCCAGCTCTTTTAAGAAATCCGCCAACTGCTTTTGCCGGTCCGATAAAACCACGATTAGGATCTTCACCACCAGCAGCAATGTCTCTTACAACTGCAGGGTTAACACCTGCTCTTATTGCTTGACTTGTTTTAGAAGTCAATGCTCGTCTTGCTTCAATTAAAGATGGGTCAAGAGTTGGTCCTACAAAGTTCTGACCAGATGCAGGAGCCGTACTAATGGTTGGCTTAACACCAGTAAGCGAATCTAGCAACTCTTCTAGTGCCGACTTTGGCGGGACAGGCGGTTGTTTTTTAGGAGCCTTGGTTGCCATTATTTAATCTTCTTCTTCTTAAGAAACTCCCTGCGTTTAATCTCATCAACAAATGGAGTTGCTTTAGTAACAACCAGTTTGTCAAGAAGATTTTGCGTAAAGTTCATGGCATCGTTTCTCATTTTATTAAATGCTTCGCCACCACCAGATTCACCAATGTAACGAGCTGGTGCAGTTTTAGCTATCTGTTCTGCACGTTTGCCGTCTGTCTCTAGTATTCTTGCAACACTAGGATGAGTTCTAAAATCAATTATTCCCAGTTTCAAATCTGTTTTTGATCCATACTTTAGTGTAGGCTCTGGCAATCCAAACTGATAATTCTTATTCTTATCTAGTTCTTTTTGTAATGTTTCAATCTTCTTAATATCCAAATCCGCAAATTCTTTAAACAAAGTATCTACTAACGAAGATGCTGCTGAAACTTGATCACCATCTGTGGTTGTTACTGGAAACGCAAGTAATGCAGGGAGTTCGTTTTCAAAGTCTGTTAGAATTCTAGTTTTAATTTGTGTAGGAGATGCTCCTGCCTGAACTGCTTTAGCCAACAAAGATTCATAACCAGTGCCTTTTAATGCTGCATTAAAATTTGGGGCGTTTGTTGCAATTGCTTTTTGTTCAATTTGTGCAACTCTGGCAGGAGTAAGAACAAAGTTGGCATAATCTACAAACAAAGGGTCTCCAGCACGAGGTACTTTAAATGTGCTTGGATACAAAGAATATGACAAATCAAACAGTTGTTGATCAAATGCATCTTGAATATCTTGCGGTTTAGCCCCAGCTGGTTGCGAAGCTATAAATTGATTAGCAAATGCTTGAGCACGAGCAGGTGTTGCACCTGCTGCAATCAATCGTTGTACAAGTCTATTTGTTGCCATTAGTACATCACCGCTTCGTTACCGAATATGCCTCCTGCTCCTGGACCACCACCGCCATAACCAGGTGCGTATTGCGCTTGTGCAATTAACGCTGCAAGTTCTTGAGTAGAAAGAGGATTGAGTTGTATCAGTGGTTGTGGAGCATTGGGTTGAACTGGAGCCAATATATTAAGAACTGCTTGTGCTGCCTGTGCTTGCGCTTGGGTAACGGGATCTGGCGTTGGAGCAACAGGCGTTGAAGCAACAGGTGCTGGCGCTGCTTTAATTGCTGCAGCAATTTGCGGGAACTCTTTTTCAATCTTTTTAATTCCTGCTTTCGGATTTGCTTCAATAAAGTCTTCAATCCTGCCCGCAAGTTTTTTGTTACCTGCTGCTTTAGCCTGTGCTAATCTTGCAGCAAGTGCGTCAATTGGTTTTACTGCACCTGTTGCGCTAGTTCCAGTGCCATCTGTTCTTGTTGTTGTTGGTGGGACAGTTGTGCTAGTTGTTCCATTCATTGTGCCATCCCCAGTACCATCGCCTGTGCCATCTCCAGTGCCATCTCCAGTGCCATTCGAACCTGGAGGCGGAACTGGGTTAGCAACATATCCTTTAGCCAATAGTGTAGCCAGTGCATTTTCCAATGCTTCTGATCTCTGTCTACGAGCATTTTCTGCAGCAATTCTTGCAGCACTTGATTGGGCAGCAATGTTAGCCAAGGCTTCCAATACTCCTCTTTCAACACCCGCAGTTTGTGTGCCATAGATTGCTTGCAACTGCTGTTGGGCAAGATTGCCAGCCATCTGTGCTTCAGCCAGACGAGAAGCCTGACCAGCCTGTTCAGCACCACGCAGGACATTTAATAACGAATTGTAATTAGCAGCAGAACCGGCAGCAGCAGCATTTAGACGATTAAGTTCTGGTTGCACAGCAGCAGGGTTTGCACCCTGAGCTTGCATGTACTGACTTAAAGCATTTTGTGTAATTGTTGGCATTGCACCTTGTGCTTCTTGGAATGCTCTAGGTGCATTTTGTTCTAATGCAGCTCTTAAATTACCATAACCCGCCGTTGTAACTGCTTGAGATTGAGCCAAACGATCTGCAATCTGTTGTAAAAGATTAGTCTGTTGCTGTTGAACAAAGCCTCTTTGCGCTTGTTCTTGCTTATTAATTTCTTCTAATGTTCCAGCAAAAGGTTGACGAGAGGCATTAAGTAGGTCAACCGTATAGTTATAGGCATTCTGACCGCCAGCAGCCAAACGAGCGGTTTCTGCCGCTTTAGCAGCAGCATCTGCTTGTATTTTTGCAAGGTTCAATCCATATTGCATGCGATTAGTTATGGCATTCATAATTGCAGATCGTGAGTTGGCTGAACCTGTACCATCAGTTGATACTAAATCAACATCTAACCCTTCTGTTGGGTCAAAGTCATCTTGTTTCATTGGGAGACCGTATTGAAAAATTGCCATAATTTACCTCAAATTTAATAGTGCTTGAGCGTCTTGTTGTATTTGACGAGCCTTTGACAACTCTAAATCGCTAAGACCTCTTTCCATATTTTGTCTCAAATTAGCAGATCTTAAATCAAAGCCTCTTAGTTGTTCAGCCAAGTCTGTTGTAGCATAACCTAACTGTCTTGCTCGATTTCTTGCATAAGACTCTAAAGCATTCTTATAAACACCCGAAGAAACATTTTGACCAGTTAGACCTCTACGAGCATAGTTAGATGTGAGTCTAGGAACTTCTCCTAGCCCACCTGCGGGAGTTGTAGCAAACGCTGCTTCTTGTAATTGTAGTATTGGTCGCTGACCTCTTGTTTCTGCAAGGAATCGTTGGTAGGCGTTCAAAGCAGCCTGTTGCGCAAAGGTGTCAAATATGTTGCGTCGTGCAGCTTCAAATGAAGCCGGATTAAAGGTTGCCATAGAACTCCCTAATATTAGTTAAAATCATTACATTTCATGGTTTTTAACGATGAACCAGCTCTTGTGTAATGACACCAGTTTTGAAATTTAGACCAGAGAATGCTTCATATTCTTCCAAAGAGCGCTCAGATCCAAAGCCTTCTTCCCCAATAATTCTTTCTTTCATTATTTTATAGTATTCTGCTCTTGATTTTGCGTCTAAATCTGACCATAACTCGGGGAAATCCTCCCAAACCAAAATTCTGCGTACCCTTTTAAACGGATATCCACAGTGATATAAATGCCATACCAAGTCCTTGCTGGGCAATACAGGCGTAAAACCATGTGTATAGGCTCTTGATGCAATCAAAGGCTCTTCTCCCCAAAATGCAATCTTGGGATTGGGTTTAATCTTGGAAAAAGAACCGTCTGTAAATATAAACCCGCCAGATACAGATGCCGTATAACCACAATCAAAGTCTGCCCAAACAGCCGTTTGTACCGGAATTAAGATATCTTTAAACTGTTGATGATTTTCATGAAATGAAACTCTGCGGGGCAGTAGATCCTCTAAAGGTTCTGCTATTAAGTTACCATCTTCACCATAAGAATATACTGCTGGGTACATAGTAAGCATAGGCTTTTTAATACCGTGTGCTTTATAATAACCTATCATTTGTAATGCCTTTGTATCCCAGTCTTTTACAAAACGCATATGGGCATCTATTTGTAGATAGTAATCTTCACCATTATAGAAATCATTGGCTATTCTTCTAGACATTTGTAACCCAATATTTTCTGGCGCAATGCTTTTCTTATAATGAACCTTTACATGGCTGGGTAGATCGGTTGGTACACCGATATCGTCTTGGGGCAGCACACACTCATGCACACCAAAATTAAGGTTAATTAAGCCGCTAGACTGCCCAACAGCATTTTTAATCGTTTCTGGAAGCTCCCAGTCCCTATAGGAAGGAATCTGGATGAATATACTTGTCACTCCCAAACCGCACTTGCACAGCCTGTGCATATCGTTTTTAAAGCACGATTAAGCATGTCAATATGGTCTTCGCTAAGCCATATCTCACGCAAAGTCTTATCTTTAAGATTACCAAAGGTATATTCCATATCGTAGTCATTACAGCACAGAAATGCTTCACCTAATGCGTTGATATGTAGATAACCATACAAGCGACCTTGTTGACCATTAGAGCAACCAACGACTGTCTTGCCTTGCGATTGCCATACCTTTTCCATTGTCTTACGATTAGAGATAATCTTATGTTGTTCTAGGATTGCAGCCCTATCTACCAAAGACTCAACAGGGTACACATTTAATCCGGGAAACAGCTTTCTACCAAGTTCTACCTGTTTGGCTGATTCGCCTGTATGCGGGTCTAGATCTATGTCTGGAGCATTTTCTAATAACTCCATCCATCCGCCTTTATCATGCTGGGATAAAGAGTTTGGACAGTTAACCCCGATTGAGAAAGCGCCATTAGCCGTGTATTCAGGGAAGGCTTCTATTGTTCTTCTTACAGCGCTGTGTAGGTCTTCAATTGAGTAACGCTTAATACCAGAGCGCTCTTGCCATAAGCCATCTTCAAATGCCGGAATATTAAGATTGATACCGCTAATAACATCTTTGTGTTTCTTTAGTAACTCAACCTTCTCTTCCGTCAGGTTTATACCATTAGACAAAATCATTGTTTTAAACCCATAGCATTTGCATAGGTACAACATTTCATCAAGATACTTGTATAGTAATATCTCGTTATAGTGAGCCGTATAGAAATGATCAAACTTAGGACTTACAACACCATAAAACTTTTCTTTATGCAATTCAGATAAAACCTTATCCATCAGGTCTGGAGACATATGCTTTGCAGCATGCATTGGATTACCCTGATATCTGACTGGGCAAAACCAACACTTAGCATTACAATAACCAAATGGGTCTATTTGTGCGTCTGTTATTTTAGTAGTACGCAGGTTGTATTTTATTTTATCTGTAGCATCTACCATTTTTTTAAAGGACATACTGCAGCCTCTAATTTGGTTTTTAAAGGCATAAAACAACCACACTGTTTACATTGTTTAGTTAAATCAATTAACTCTGGACATTGCAAACATATGGCATATCTTTTCTCCCCAAGCTCCTCTTCTTTTGTATATTTTTGCGGGTCTAGTAAAT
>Ga0194132_10007843_pt1 | contig 15625 bp, 16 predicted proteins | sample TA2KigOf80mmetaG_FD_148612 | JGI IMG/M metagenome (GOLD analysis project Ga0194132, IMG submission 148612) | Freshwater microbial communities from Lake Tanganyika, Tanzania - TA2015054 Kigoma Offshore 80m | ecosystem: Environmental > Aquatic > Freshwater > Lake | place: Tanzania: Lake...
GTCCTAGTGACGACTCCGTTCCATGCGCGCATCATAGTCACCGGGATGGAGGGATCTTTCACATCCAGGAGTACGTTCCATGGCTATTGGTGCATTCAAACTGGGCGCGCTTGCCGCCTCTATCTGGGCAGTCAGCTTGGCCCCCGCCTTCGCTGTTGAAGACGACGAGGACTCCTCGCCGTTGCCGGCGGGATTGGTCTAGACGAGCGTGAGGCCATGCATGCCGTGCGTCATGACTACAGCCTATGGCTGGCCTTTGCCAGCAAGGGTGGCAGTGCCTACATCGCCGATACCGAGGTGGTGATCCGCGATGGCAAAGGGCATCTTGTGCTGGACACTCAGGCCGACGGGCCCTGGCTGATGGCAAATCTGCCGGCGGGTCAGTACCGGGTGACGGCGCGGTCACCAGGCGGTGGCGAAGTCACGCAGAAGATCATCGTGCGCGGCAAGGGCGCGCAGAGACAGGTGATGCATCTGCGGGACGATACGCGCGGCCGATATCACCGGTCGCGCCGACCGCTTCTTCAGTCCACGACATTCAGTCCACTACACACAGCACCTCGGCCATGGCCTGTCTGGCCGGGTCGGGGATGCTTTCCAAAAAATTTGCCGTCAGCGTATCGATGTCGCGCGCACTGACGCGCGTGCCGGTGGCCAGCGGGCCGGTGAATTTCTCCATGCGCAGCCAGTTCAGCGATTGGCTGGCGCAATCGATTTCAATCAAGTGAGTCGATGACTTGAAGACGCGCGCGCTGTCAATGTCGTAGCGGGTTTCGAGATGGTCAAACAGAAACCAGCCGGTGCGTTTCTGAGGTGTGCCGCCGATGCGTGCAAGGTCCACATACACGTTGGATGTGCCGGTGGCGGCGGCGTATTCCCATTCGGCGGCGCCCGCGGACATGCTCAGCAGGGTTGCTGCACTGATCAAGAGGATCTTCATGGTGGGCGGATTCTAACCAACCAGCCGGGTTGACCTGTATCAACCGCTGCCCTGGACGTGCCGGCTACTCTGCGGCGCGTAGAGTCGGTGCATGGGGTGCCGGCACAAGCGGAGGCCGTCATCCAGACCAGCGAGTGTTTTCATTGCGGAGAGACTCTGCCAGCGGGCATCTCCCTGTATGCGCGCGTCGACCACGCGACGCATCCCGTCTGCTGCCAAGGCTGCAAAGTGGTGGCCGAACTCATCGACGGCGGCGGATTGACCGGCTACTACAAATCCCGGACCGCACTGCCCGCCAAAGGCGATGCCACCGCCGATGTCACTGGTGACAGCGAGGATAGCTTCTACGATCTGCCGAGCGTTCAGCAAGAGCTGGTGCGGGAGGTCGGCGACGGCCATGTCGAGGCCACCCTACTCCTCGAGGGTGTCACTTGCAGCGCTTGTCTCTGGTTGAACGAGCGCCACCTGCAGTCTCTCGACGGCGTCTCGCACGCCGAGGTGAACTACACCACCCGTCAGGCGCTGGTACGCTGGGATGCCAGGCGTCTGCGTTTCTCTGAGGTACTGGCGGCCGTGCGCGCCATTGGTTATCGCGCCGTTCCCGCCACGGTGGAGAACGTCGAGGTCCTGCGCCGTCGCGAGCGCCGCGCCAGCCTGTGGCGCATGGCGGTGGCCGGACTGGGCATGATGCAGGTGATGATGTACGCGGTGCCGGCCTATGTGGCGCAGGAAGCGGCCTTGAGCGCCGATCAGTCGCAATTGATGCGCTGGGCCAGTTTCATCTTGACAGTGCCAGTGATGGCGTTCGCCTGCACGCCGTTCTATCGCGGCGCCTGGCGTGACCTGCGCAACCGCTCGTTGGGTATGGATGTGCCGGTGGCGCTGGGCCTACTGCTCGCCTTTGTCGCCAGTACCTACGCCACGCTGAGCGGACGGGGCGAGGTCTACTTCGACTCGGTCTCGATGTTTGCCTTTCTGCTCCTTCTAGGGCGCCACCTCGAACTGGTGGCACGTGAGAAAGCAGGGCGCGGCATCGAGCGGCTCGCACAGTCGATGCCTCTCAAGGCGCGCAAGCTCAGTCGCTTTCCTTTGGACGAAAGCGAGACACTGCTGCCAGCCTCGGCACTGCTTCCGGGCGACATCGTTGTGGTGCGAGCGGGCGAGGTGTTTCCAGCCGATGGTGTCATTCTGCGTGGCGAGACCCAGGCCGATGAGTCGCTGCTCACGGGCGAGAGCCTGCCAGTCCGGCGTGGCCCCGGTGCCCCGGTCATCGCAGGTGCGGTCAACCGTCATTCGCCCGTACTGATGAAAGTGGAGCGGGTCGGCGAACATTCGCGCCTGGCGCATATCGGCAGACTTATAGCGCGCGCGGCTGCCCAGCGTCCCCACCTGGGCCGGCTGGCCGACCGGGTGGCGGCGGGGTTCGTCTGGGCGGTGTTGTTGATCGCGCTGCTCACTGCCGTGGGCTGGTCGCTGGTCGATCCTGACCGGGCGCTGTGGGCGGTCGTGGCAGTTCTGGTGGTAAGTTGTCCGTGCGCGTTGTCGCTGGCGACACCAACGGTATTGGTGACCGCTACCACAGCGCTGGCGCGGCGTGGCTTTGTGGTGACTCGGGCCGATGCCATCGAAAGCCTGGCGAATACTACGCACTTCGCTTTCGACAAGACCGGTACGCTGACGCAGGGACGCATCCGCCTGGCGCGGGTAGAGGCCTTTGCTGCAGAGGATGCGGATGGCGTGGTGCGATGGGCGGCGGCACTGGAGCGTCAGTCAGAACACCCCATCGCGCAGGCGTTCATCGGTGCGTCCGCACCGGCAGACAACGACGTCATCGTGACGCAGCGGCGCAATGTGCCTGGACAGGGCGTGGAAGGGTACATCGACGGGCGCAGGTATCGCCTGGGCAATGCGCGCTTCACCGGCGCCGATGGGTCGCGGCCGCGCCCAGCTGACGCAAACACCTGCGTATGGCTGGCCGACAACGACAAGGTGCTGGCGCGCTTCGATCTTGCTGACACGATTCGCCCGGGTGCAGCGTCCACTGTGAATGCCTTGCGGGCGATGGGCAATACGATCCTGCTGTTCAGCGGTGACGCGCCCGCGGTGGTGGCCGAGACCGCGCGGGCCTTGCACATCGCTCGTTTCGAGGGCGGCCTCGATCCCGAAGGCAAACTGGAAGCCCTTCGCACCTTGCAGTCCACCGGCGCCCGTGTCGCCATGGTGGGCGACGGCGTCAATGATGCCCCGGTGTTGGCCCAGGCGCACCTGTCCATCGCCATGGGGGCGGGCGCCGCGTTGGCGCAGACCCAGGCGGATGCGGTGCTCACCGCCACCGACCTCAGTGCATTGGTCGAAGCGGTGAAGATCGCCCAGCGAGCACGCGCGATCATGAAGCAGAACCTCGCCTGGGCGATGGTCTACAACCTGTCCGCCATTCCGCTGGCCGTCGGGGGCTGGCTCACGCCTTGGATGGCGGGTATCGGTATGGCCCTCAGCTCCTTGCTGGTGCTACTCAACGCGATGCGTCTGTTGCGCCCTAGCACTGCTGCTGGCACGCCGGAACCGGCTCCGCTCCTTTCTCACGCCTGAGGCCCGCGATGGACGTCCTCTATCTGCTGATCCCGCTGAGCATCGTCCTGGTGTTCGTCATCGGCGTGGCCTTCTGGTGGAGCGTGCGCAGTGGTCAGTTCGATGATCTGGAAGGCCCGGCCTTCCGCATTTTGCAGGACGACGATTGACGCGCTGCGCCCCTTGATCTGGGTCAAGGGACTACTGATGTACTAACCCTAGGATCGCTGGGCGCGTCCTCAAGCGCGCCTGGAAACATCCGACGTCACGTGTCACGCCACTGAAGTGTTTTGCATCCGGCCCAGCCGGCCAAGGGAGAATAGATGTCGTCATCACTCAAGTCCGCCAACTCCGAATCGAGCAACCTCGGCAACTACAACTACAAGGTCGTCAGGCAGTTCGCGATCATGACCCTGGTGTGGGGCATAGTCGGTATGCTGGTGGGGGTGATCATCGCGGCGCAGTTGATGTGGCCCGACTTGGGCGCTGGCATCCCCTGGTTGAGCTATGGCCGCCTGCGGCCGCTGCATACCAACGCCGTGATCTTCGCGTTCGGCGGCTCGGCGCTATTCGCGACTTCGTACTACGTCGTACAGCGCACCTGCCACACGCGCTTATTCTCCGATGGCCTGGCGGCTTTTACCTTCTGGGGCTGGCAATTGGTCATCGTGCTGGCGGCGGTCACCTTGCCGTTGGGCATTACCAGCGGCAAGGAGTACGCCGAACTGGAATGGCCCATTGATCTGCTAATCACTGTGGTGTGGGTCTCTTATGCTGTGGTGTTCTTTGGCACCCTGTGGAAACGCAAGGTATCGCACATCTACGTAGCCAACTGGTTCTTTGCCGCGTTCATCCTCACAGTGGCGCTGCTGCATCTGGTCAACAGTGCGGCAATGCCGGCGTCCTTCTGGAAATCCTACTCGGCCTATGCCGGCGTGCAGGACGCCATGATCCAGTGGTGGTACGGTCACAACGCGGTGGGCTTCTTCCTGACGGCGGGCTTTCTGGGCATGATGTACTACTTCATTCCCAAGCAGGCCGAGCGCCCGGTGTATAGCTATCGCCTGTCGGTGGTGCACTTCTGGGCGCTGATCTTCACTTACATGTGGGCGGGTCCGCACCACCTGCACTACACCGCGCTGCCTGATTGGGCGCAGAGCATCGGCATGTTGTTCTCGCTGATCCTGCTGGCACCCTCCTGGGGTGGCATGATCAACGGCATCATGACGCTCTCCGGTGCCTGGCACAAACTGCGCACCGATCCGATTCTCAAGTTCCTCATAACTTCGCTGTCCTTCTATGGCATGTCGACCTTTGAGGGGCCGATGATGTCCATCAAGACGGTGAATTCCCTGTCGCACTACACGGATTGGACCGTGGGCCATGTGCACTCCGGTGCGCTCGGTTGGGTGGCGATGGTGTCGGTCGGCTGTCTGTACTACCTGCTGCCTCGAATGGTTGGCAAGACCGAGATGCACAGTGTCAAGCTGATCACCACGCACTTCTGGATCGCCACCATCGGCGTCGTGCTCTATATCGCCGCCATGTGGATCGCCGGAGTCATGCAGGGTCTGATGTGGCGTGCGGTGAACACCGATGGCACGCTGACCTACACCTTCGTCGAGAGTGTCAAGGCCACCTACCCCTTCTACGCCATTCGCCTGCTGGGTGGGCTGATGTTCTTTAGCGGCATGCTGCTCATGGCCTACAACACTTACATGACCATGCGTGGCAGCAAGGCTGTGGAGGCGCCAGTGGTGGCTCCCAGACTTGCACACGCCTGAGATGGACAGCGAATAGCACACGGACAAGGACAAAACAATATGGCAAATCCCAATTCGAGCTCAGGGCACCAGTTCATCGAAACCAACATGGGCTGGCTCATCATTCTGGTGGTGCTGACTGTCAGCGTCGGCGGTCTGGTGGAAATCGTTCCGCTGTTCTTCCAGCGATCCACCACACAGCCTGTAGAAGGCTTGAAGCCATTGACCGCGCTGCAAATGACCGGGCGCGACATCTACGTGCGCGAAGGTTGCTACAACTGCCACTCGCAGATGATCCGGCCGTTTCGCTGGGAGACCGAGCGCTATGGTCACTACTCGGTGGCCGGCGAGTTCGTCTATGACCATCCATTCCAGTGGGGCAGCAAGCGTACCGGTCCCGATCTGCATCGGGTCGGCGGCCGCTACAGCGACGAATGGCACTTGCGACACCTGATCAATCCGCGTGACGTCGTGCCGGAATCAAACATGCCTGGCTACCGGTGGCTGGCAAGCACTACTGCAGATGATGCGGGAGCGCCCGCCAAGATGCGCGCGCTGCGTGCCGTGGGCGTGCCCTACACCGATGAGCAGATTGCCAAGGCGGCGGACGAGGTCAAGGGCAAGACCGAGGCCGATGCGTTGATCGCCTACCTGCAAGTGATGGGTACGGCCCTGCAGGGCGTCAAGTAAGTACAGGAGCGGACAACATGGACTTGAATGACTTTCGAATCCTGGCGATGCTGATTGGCGTAGCCGCCTTTGCCGGTGTCGTGTGGTGGGCCTACAGCCCCAGCCGGCGCGGTCGTTTCGAACACATTGCGCACGACATTCTCGATGAGGGCGAAATCAACAAGGGGAGCAGGGCGTGAGCGACTTTACCAACGATCTGTGGAGCGTTTACATCGCGGTCATCACGGTGGTGAGCATCGTGGCATGCCTCGTCCTGCTCAAGGCGATGACCACGCGCAAGATGGCGCCGGGTGAAAAGGCCGCTGTCATGGGGCACGTGTGGGACGAGACCCTCGAGGAGTTCAATAATCCGCTGCCGCGCTGGTGGATGTGGCTGTTTTATCTCACGGTGTTCTTCTCGGTCGCGTACCTGGTGATCTATCCCGGATTCGGCAGCTTCGCCGGAACCAGCAAATGGTCGTCCAAGGGGCAGTTCGAGGCTGAGCAGGCCGCCGCGCAGGCCCGCTTCGGCCCGCTGTACGAGAAGTACATGGCGATGGACGTGAAAGCCGTGGCGGCCGATTCACAGGCACGTGAGATGGGCCAGCGACTGTTCTTGAATCACTGCTCGCAATGTCACGCTTCAGACGCGCGAGGGGGGCTCGGTTACCCCAATCTGGCTGACAAGGATTGGCTCTACGGCGGCGACCCCGAGCAGATCAAGGCCAGCATCCGGCTGGGCCGTCAAGGTGTGATGCCGGCACTGGCTGCCGTGCTGGGAGAAACAGGAACCAAGGACGTCGCTCACTACGTACTGTCGCTGTCGGATGGAACCCATGACTCCCTGAGATCCGCTCGTGGCGCGCCGTTGTTCGCGGCCAACTGTGCGGCTTGCCACGGTCCGGACGGCAAGGGCAATCCCACTTTGGGGGCACCCAATCTGACCGATTCGGTGTGGCTGTACGGTGGGGGGGAAAGCGCGATCATCGAGACGCTTGCCAAAGGGCGCAATGGGCAGATGCCGGTGTGGGGTCCGATCCTGGGCGAAGCAAAATCTCACCTTCTCGCGGCTTACGTCTACGGCCTGAGCGCGCGTTGATGGCGGGATCCGCCGCGTGCTATCGGACATGAACGATCGCTCGCCTCAGCCAGCGACTGCGGGCGTGCAGGAGGAGTCGCTCTACGAGATCCGCAAGAAGATCTACCCACGCGCGGTGAGCGGACGGTTCGCCGCCGCGCGCTGGGGCTTCGTGTGGCTCACCCAAATCGTGTTCTATGGCCTGCCGTGGTTGATGTGGAACGACCGGCAGGCCATGCTTTTCGATCTGGTCAATCGCAAGTTCTACATTCTCGGGCTGGTGCTGTGGCCGCAGGACATCGTCTACCTGACGGTATTACTCATCATCAGTGCCTATTCGCTGTTCCTCTTCACTGCCGTGGCGGGGCGGGTGTGGTGCGGCTATGCCTGTCCGCAAACGGTCTACACCGAGATCTTCCTGTGGATCGAGCGCAAAGTCGAAGGCGAACGCGGCGCCCGCATGAAGCTCGATCAGGGTGCGACGACTGTCCGCAAGGTACGCCTCAAATTGATCAAGCACGGGTTGTGGATTGCGCTGGCCTTGTGGACGGGATTCACCTTTGTGGGGTACTTCACGCCCATACGCACGCTGGGCGGTGAGGTCGTCGCTGGAATGTTGGGGCCCTGGGAGACTTTCTGGATTTTGTTCTACGGCTTCGCGACCTACGGCAATGCCGGCTGGATGCGTGAGCAGGTGTGCAAGTACATGTGTCCCTACGCGCGTTTTCAAGGCGTCATGTTCGACCCGGATACGCTGATCATCACCTACGATCAGGGGCGAGGCGAACCGCGCGGCGCGCGCAACCGAACGGTCAATGCCAAGGCCAAGGGCCTGGGGGATTGTGTGGATTGCGGCATCTGTGTGCAGGTCTGTCCTACCGGCATCGACATCCGCAAAGGCCTGCAATACGAATGCATCGGGTGCGGCGCCTGTGTCGACGGCTGCAATCAGGTCATGGACAAGATGGGGTACGGACGTGGCCTCATCCGCTACAGCACGGAGAATGCAGTCAAGAAGCACTACACCGAGAAGCAGGTGGTCACGCACATGTTGCGTCCGCGGATCCTCATCTACACGGGGTTGCTGCTGGTCATCATCGCCGTCGGGGCTTACAGTCTGTCCGCCCGCGTGCCGGTGAAAGTCAACGTGCTGCGGGATCGCGGCAACGTCTCGCACGACGCCAGCGCCGTGGAAGTGGAGAACGTCTATAGGTTGAAGATCATGAACACGGAAGAACGCGATCATCACTTCAGGATCACCGTGTCTGGCTTGAAGGGTCTGCGCATGGAGATCGAGAACCAGCCCATCTCTGTCGGCCCCGCCAGCAACCGGGTCGTACCCGTGCGTTTACGGGCGGTGCGAGCAAGCGGTGAGACTGGATCGAACCTCATCCGTTTCGAGGTGGAGAGTCTGGAACCTTCCGCTCGCGGAACGCCGATCCGAATCAGTGAAAAAGCGAAGTTCATCATCCCTTAAAGGTCCACTATGGCAACCCAGATTTCAACGAGCGCAGCCGCATCCTGGTACCGTGAGCCCTGGCCCTGGTTCTTGATGTCAGGACCTGCCGCCGTCGTGGTGGCGGGGTTCATCACCTACGGCCTGGCGGCACGGACCGAGAATGCCCTGGTGGCGGACAACTACTACAAGGAAGGACTGGCCATCAATCAAGTGCTCGACGCGGAGCGCAGGGCACGCGATCTGGGCTTGACCGCGCAGATCCGGCTTGACGAAAAGCAGGTGCGCGTCGAACTGAAAGGTTTACCGCAGATGCCGGGCCGAGTGCGGCTTCAGATCGTCCATCCGACGCATGTGCGCTTCGATATGAGTTTCGACCTGAGCCCCGATAAAGGAGGCAGCTTTGAGCGCACGCTGAGCGAGGACGAGATCGGTGCGCTCCACGCCGCCGCCTCGCGCTGGTGGGTGCGTCTGGAAGACGGTGAAAGCACTTGGCGGCTGACAGGCGACTGGAGTCCCGCCCGTGTCTCCGCGATCGAACTTGTGGCAAAACCGCGCTGAGCAGGCGTCAAGGAGCTGCCCGTGACGGATTCCAACGCTGGAGACAACCTACGACTGCGTAGGGCTATCGGTGTCTTGTGGCCGACGTTTCTGGTCGCCGCTGCGGCCGAGATGATCTTCTTCTCCTTGTTCGATCCCATAGAGATGCATTTTCTGGGCGAAGAACACGAGCTGAGTCGCATCGCGGCCTATACAGTGGGCTTCTTTTCCTTTTGGATACTCGGGATCGTGTCGAGTCTGATGACGCTTTGGTTGCATCAGACCAGCGCCAGCCATGGCACTTGACCACCATCAATAGACTGGCCACTCACCGTGGCACGATGCGCGGGTCAGTCTCATGGAGAATCCTATGCGAATCCTGCTTCCCATCGATGGCTCGTTGGCCAGTGACCATGCCACTCATGCGTTGCTGAAGTATCTACCCGAACTCAAGCACACGCCGCAGATTGATTTGCTCTACGTTGCGTTGCCGGTGCTGCCGGCGGTGACTGTGCATGGCGTGGCGGTCGATCAAGCCGCCATCTCTGCGCACTATGAAAAGGAGATGCACAACGCCACGGCGCGTGCACGTGAGGCGCTGAAGGCGGCCGGGGTCGCGTTTGGTGTTTCAATGGAATTCGGTGACCCCGCCGAACAGATCTGTCTGGCGGCGGTCACTAAAGAGTGCCACATGATCTGGATGGGCACCCGTGGCATGGGCGGCTTTGCCAACCTCATCCTGGGGTCGATTGCCACCAAGGTTCTGCATCAATCCAAGGTGCCCGTTACACTCACGCCTATCCCGCACCCCACTGCCGACTTCATTTCGGGACGCGGCTTCACGAGTTGAACGCCAGGAGGACGCTTGACGCCGCCTAGACGAGGACTGTCCTCAGCCGAAGCGGCCGCCCGGCTTGCCTCCGAGGGTTACAACGAGCTGAGGCAGGCGGGCAATCGGTCGTTGCTCACGATTGCCTGGGAAGTTGTGCGCGAGCCGATGTTCCTGTTGCTCATCGTCGGCGGCGCCATTTATCTGATATTGGGCGATGTGCACGAGGCGCTGGTGCTGTTGTCCTCGGTGCTGGTGATTCTGGTCATCACGATTTTTCAGGCGCGACGCACGGAACGCGCCCTGACGGCGTTGCGGGATCTGTCCAGTCCGCGCGCTCTGGTGGTGCGCGATGGCGAGCGCAGACGCATCCCCGGCCGCGAGGTGGTGCGCGGCGATCTGCTGGTGCTGGAAGAGGGTGACCGCGTGCCCGCCGACGCCGTGCTCTGGGAAGTCAGCGATCTGCGGGTCGATGAGTCCCTGCTGACCGGAGAGTCGGTCGCGGTCGACAAGAGCCCGTGGGACGGCAGACAGCAACTTGCCCAGCCCGGAGGGGAAGGGCTGCCCTTCGTGTTCTCGGGCACGCTGGTGGTTCAGGGCCATGCCATCGCGGAGACCCTGGCGACCGGCGCCTCCAGCCAACTGGGCCGGATTGGTGAAGCCCTGCACGCCATCAAGAAGGATCGCAGTCCCCTGCAAATCGAGACCGCGCAGGTGGTGCGGTTGTTCGCGACTATCGGCTTGGTGTTCTGCCTGCTGGTGGTGTTGCTATACGGATTGACGCGCGGCCCTTGGCTCGACGGGGTGTTGGCGGGCATCACCCTTGCCATGGCGACCCTGCCTGAGGAGTTCCCCGTAGTGCTCACGGTATTCATGGCGCTAGGGGCCTGGCGCATCTCGCGGCAACGGGTGCTGACCCGCCAGATGCCGGCGATCGAAACGCTCGGCGCCGCGACGGTGCTGTGCGTGGACAAGACCGGCACCCTGACGCTCAATCGCATGGCGCTGCAACGCGTGGTTGCGGATCAGGAACAGGCTGATTTGCGTGCCCGCGATCAGCCCCTGGAAGGACGGCTCCGCGACGTGTTGAGCCATGCAGTGTGGGCGAGCGAAGTGGAGCCCTTCGATCCCATGGAGCGGGCGCTGCAGGAGGCCGCCGAGAAATTCTCCGTCGACTCGATTGCTGCGCGCGCCGGCATGCGATTGGAGCGGGAGTACCCCTTGTCGCCCCAGTTGCTAGTTCATACACACGCCTGGCGAGGCGCTGGTGGTGAAGGCGTGGTGTCGGCCAAGGGTGCTCCCGAAGCAGTGGCGCGTGTGTGTCGTCTGAGCGAGGCACAGTGGAGTATGGTGCGAGCCCAGGTCGATGCCCTGGCGGCGCGAGGGCTGCGGGTTCTTGGCGTGGCCTGTGCCCGCCACTCGAGCGACGGGTGGCCGGATTCTCAAATGGACTTTCAGTTTGAGTTTCTGGGTCTGGTGGCCCTGGCGGATCCCGTCCGCCCAACGGTGCAAGGCGCGCTCGCCCAGTGCTCCGGCGCCGGCATCCGGGTCGTGATGATCACCGGCGACTATCCCATCACCGCCAGCGCGATCGGTGCGGAAATCGGATTGCGTCAGTCCGATCGGGTGATCACCGGTGCCGACATGGCAGACCTGGACGACGAACGGCTGCGCGCGCTGGTGCACGACGTCAATGTGTTTGCCCGCGTGTCGCCGACACAGAAACTGCGGCTGGTGCAGGCGCTCAAGGCCAACGGCGAAGTGGTGGCCATGACTGGCGACGGTGTCAATGATGCGCCGGCGCTCAAGGCCGCGCATATCGGCATCGCCATGGGCGGCCGTGGCACGGACGTGGCGCGCGAGTCCGCCTCGCTGGTGCTGCTGGATGATGACTTCGCTTCCATCGTGACGGCGGTGCGCCTGGGCCGGCGCATCTACGACAACATCGGCAACGCCATGCGCTATATCGTGGCGGTGCATATCCCGACGGCTGGTATGTCGCTGCTGCCGATCGTGTTTGGTTGGCCACTCATGTTCTTTCCAGTGCACATCGTGTTTCTGGAATTCGTGATTGATCCAGCCTGCTCCATTGCCTTCGAGGCTGATCCTGAACGCGACGACGTCATGCGCCGCCCGCCCCGTTCCGTGCAGGGCCGCCTGTTCAGTCTTCGCGTCATCGGAATCTGTCTGTTGCAGGGGCTGGGGCTGCTGCTGACGGTGGCGGTGCTCTACGCCGTCGCGCTGCACCGTGGCCTGGGGGAGGAAACGGCCCGCGCCATGGCATTCGCCGCCATTGTGTTGGGCAATCTCGGCCTCATTCTGGTGAACCGCTCCGAGCGTCAATCGACCTGGTCGACCCTGCGCTTGCGTAACGCCGCCCTGGGCTGGCTGGCGGGCGGGACCTTGGTGGCGCTGGCGCTGAGCCTCTACGTGCCTGCGGTGCGTGACCTGTTCCGCTTCGCGCCGCTGAGCGTGACGCAATGGTTCATGGCGCTGGTCGCCGCGCTCGGAGGATTGTCCTTGTTCGAACTCTACAAGTGGACATCAACGCCACGCCAAGCCGAGCCGAGGTGAATTCGACCCCCCCTTCCTCCCGGCAGAGGGGCTTCACCGCCCCCTACCTCTCGCGCTTCTCCTGGCAGCCCAGACAGCGCAAGGCGGTCGGCTGCGCGAACAGGCGGCGCGTGGCGATGCTTTCGCCACATTCCACACACTGGCCATAAGTGCCATTCGCGATAGCTTGCAGCGCGCGTTCGATCTCCCCCATCTCCTGGGCGTCGATGGCCAACTCCTGTGCGCTGACTGCGGCGGCGTGATCAGAGCTTGCCAACTCGCCCGAGTCGCTGCCCGGTTCGTGCGACTGTGCCGAGTGAGAACGTAGATGGCGGGCGTCGCGCTGGAGTTCTTCGCGCAGCCGTTCGACGCGACGCCGCAAGGTCGCCTGCAGTGATTCGAGATCTTCGTGTGTCAGAGAGCTCATGAGCGTGTTTCGATAGTTGGACGATTTCAATCTACAGGCACGAGCTAATCGCGGCTTGACCGCGATCAAAGCCGCGGAGTTCGCTGGCGGTAGGCTTCGTGTTGACTCATTCAGGGCGGAGTATTGCGATGACACACAAGGTAATCCTCGCGGCGATCGACAACAGCAAGCATGCCACCGGTGTGGTCTCGGTGGCGACGGACCTGGCGCAGCGCTGTGGCGCGCATCTCATCGGACTGTACGCCGTGTACGCCGATGCCGGCGCGCATGACCTGCAGGATCCGTCTTGGCAGGTGCATCTTCAGGCGCATGCGGCCAAAGTGGAAGAGCAGGCCGCGAGGGCACGGGCTCGCTTCGACAAGTACACCGAGGCCGTGCTGGACGCCAAGGCAGAGTTCCGGCGTGCGACCCAGGACGCCCTGTCAGCGGTAACGGTCAACGCCCGCTATGCCGATCTGGTCGTGATCGGGCAGCGCGATCCTGATGAGCCCGGCACGGGCGTGCCAGCCAATCTGGTGGATCGCGCCCTGCTTGCGGTGGGCCGGCCGGTGCTGGTGGTTCCCTATTACGCCAATGCCTACCCCTCGCTCGGGCGCAATGTGCTGGTGGCGTGGAACGGCTCGCGCGAATCTGCACGGGCCGTGCGGGACGCCTTGCCCTTGCTGCAGCAGGCCGAGCGGGTGGTGGTGATGGCAGTCAATCCGCGGGTGGGATCCAAGGAACATGGCGAGCTGCCGGGTGCAGATTTGGCGCAATACCTTGCGCGGCATGGTGTCAAGGCGGAGGCGCGGGCATCGGTCGCGCCGGAATTGGGCGCGGGCGACGAGTTGCTGGCCCGCGCGTCCGACCTGAGCGCCGACCTGCTGGTGATGGGCGCCTACGGGCACTCCCGTCTGCAGGAACTGGTCATGGGCGGCGCCACCCAGACCATGCTCGAACACATGACACTCCCTGTGTTCATGTCGCACTGAGGTCGCGCCTGCGGCCTGACGCTGGAGCCGCACACGCGACTGCGTGACTTATGGTGGCCAGCTTCGGCCCGGATGCTGGTGTGCGGGCGACATAGAATGCTCGCCATGATGAATGAGGAACTGTCGCGTCGTCTCATCCTTGCCGGCCTGCTCGGCGCCTTCGCGGTGCTGGCGGCGGCCGTGCTCTATCGATTCGTCATACCGGTGGCGTGGGCTGCCATTCTGGCCTACGTGACCTGGCCGGCCTATGCCCGCCTGTGCCGCGCGTTTGGCGGCCAACGTACGCTGGGGGCGCTGGTGATGACGCTGCTGTTGACCGCGGTGTTTGTGTTGCCGATCATGGGGCTGTTCGGCCTGCTGCGCTCGGAACTGCCGATGCTGTTTCGCACGCTCACCGAGCGTCTGGCGAGCGGGCCGATTCCCGTGCCAGACGTGGTGCGCAGCCTGCCCTACATAGGTACCTGGATCGATGGTCTCATCCGCGAACTGGCACAGGATCCGGCCATCCTGCAGGAACGCCTGCGTGGCCTGATCCAAGGCTCGGGGGATGAGATTGCACTGGTGATCGGCGGCGTGGGCCGCAATCTGGCCAAGTTCGGCTTTGCGGTGCTGACCTTGTTTTTTCTTTATCGCGACGGCGAGCGGGTGTTCTCCCAGCTGCGGCAGGTGCTCGAGCGCTTCATTGGCCCCTCCGTGGAAGGTTACCTGGCGGCGGTGGGGGGTACCACGCGCGCAGTGGTCTATGGGCTGGTGCTGACGGCGGTGGCGCAGGGCGTACTGGCCGGCATCGGCTACTGGGGCGCCGGCATCACCGCGCCGGTGTTGCTGGGGGCTGTGACAGCCATCATCGCCCTGATTCCCTTCGGCACGCCCTTCGTCTGGGGCGCGGCAGGCTTGTGGCTGTTGGTGACCGGCCAGACCTGGCAGGGGATTGGTCTGCTGCTGTGGGGCACGCTGGTGGTGAGCTGGGTGGACAACCTGATCCGCCCCATCGTCATCAGTCAGGCCACCCGGATTCCCTTCCTGATCGTCATGTTCGGTGTGCTGGGCGGGGTGACCGCCTTCGGCCTGATCGGTTTGTTTGTCGGGCCCGTCGTCCTGGCGGTGATGATGGCGGTGTGGCGCGAGTGGCTGGAAGAGAGCACGGCACGCAAGGCGGCTGGTGCAATGCCAGCCCACGCGACGCCAAGGGACGGCTCGGGCACCTGACCGGCCTCAATGCGAGACGCCGGCGCGGGCTCCTGGCGCCAGCGTGGCGGCGCTGCGTAGCGCCTCTTCCCAGCGCCGGGCCGGCAAGTGGTTCCTGAGCCGCTCGATGAGCAGCGACACCATTTCCAAGCCCACACTGTGCCCGATGAAGGGGATTACGTCAGCGGTGACGTCGCAGCCCAGCGCCACCAGCCGTTCCGCCGCCGCAACCGTATGGGCATAGCGCACAACCGCATCCTCCTTGCCGTGCAGCAAGTGAAAGGTCGTGCCGCGAATGGCCGCTTCGGGCAAGGCGGCAAAGCGGCTGCCGAGGGCAACGACGCGCCCGGCCAGCGGCGCCCGGTCTTTTGTGGACTCCAGTGCCATGACGCCGCCCTGGGAAAATCCGATCAGGGCGGTGGCCTCGGCATTGACGCCGGCGGTCTGCTGCCAACGGGTGATGGCATCGACAAAAGCCGGCATGGCGGCGGCGACTCGCTCCGGGCGGTTGGCGTCGGTGATATCGCGCAGAGAGAACCATTGCCAACCCGAGGCAAAGTCACATTCGTGCGGCGCCTGCACGCTGACGATAAAGGCCTGGGGGAATTGTCCCGCCAGCAGCTCGCCGAGTGGTGCCATCTGT
>Ga0194132_10007847_pt1 | contig 15623 bp, 17 predicted proteins | sample TA2KigOf80mmetaG_FD_148612 | JGI IMG/M metagenome (GOLD analysis project Ga0194132, IMG submission 148612) | Freshwater microbial communities from Lake Tanganyika, Tanzania - TA2015054 Kigoma Offshore 80m | ecosystem: Environmental > Aquatic > Freshwater > Lake | place: Tanzania: Lake...
AGGCGAAGGAAATAAGTGAAAAGGGCAGGCTGCTGAAAGTAAGCACCCGCAACAGCGGCGATTACAGCGTTTATTACAACAGGTACGATGAAAAGGGCAGGATTATCAGCACAACAGATTCATCATATGAACTGATCCGGAATATCATCACTTATCAGTACAATGATACAGGCAGAATTACCAGTATCACGACGGTATTGAAAGATTCTGTCAGTGAATTCAGTAAAACAGAAGAGCACCTGTGGAAGTATGATGCAGCCGGGAAGCCTGAAAAAATGTGGCGTATTATCAATGGCGCCGACAGTATTGAGATCAGGTTTGTGGCGGATGAAAACGGAAATCCCGGCGAGGAAATTACGTATCGCTGGGGGCTTGAGTATGACCGTGTTTATTATTATTTCGATGCCATGGGCAGGGTCACTGACATCGTACGTTACAACAACAAAGTGAAAAAACTGCTGCCCGACGTAATCCTGACGTATGATGACAAGGGGCGGATCATCCAGAAAATTACCAGCACACCCGGTGAGAATTATGGAAAAATAACCTGGGTAGGCTATATCATCTGGCGTTATATTTATAATGACAAAGGCCTTAAAATCAAGGAGGCCCTCTTTGATAAGGACCAGCGGCTTACAGGAAAAATAGAATACAGCTACACCTACAACCCGTAGTGTGAAAAATACCATGCCCTGCAGTGACCGCACTCAATAACATCCTTTCGGCAGATAGGTATTTTCGGTTTTGTAAACTTGAAGTATGCCCGGTTCAAACTTTTTGCTGAAGCAGTGGGAAGAGCAACGCCTCCTTTTCATCAGCAACCTGCAAACGATCCGCCGCCGGCCTGTAAAAAAAGCCGTACATGATATTCGTGTAGCTCTAAAGAAATTAAAAAGCACCCTCAGTCTTGTAAACAGTTTTGCGAAAGACGGAGATGCACAAAAGTTTGCCGGTATACAGCAGTTTTTCCGTATCAGCGGCAAATTCCGGGATATGGATATGAGCTTATCGCTGCTGCGAAAAACCGGAAAGCAAGAACAAATATCGCTGCCTCCCTTCAGCCGTAATTTAAGGAGTATGCTGCCAATTACACGGCAGGCAACAATGGATAGCGCAGTTGAGAACCATGAAACAGAACTGGCAAAAATGACAGATTGGGTAAAAACGCAGCTTGTAACAGTTTCAGATGAAGAGGTAATAAAAAAACCAGAAGAATTGTCTGCTGAAATACTAAACGAGGTGCAATTACTTTCCGGAAAGTTTACCCGCCATGCCCACCATATCCGCATCATGTTAAAGCGGCTTTATTATGGGCTGAAGCAATGCCCGGTAAATCCTTTTTTTGATAAGAGCAAGATGAAAAAGCTGGATAAAGCGCTTAAGGCACTTGGTAACTGGCATGACTATTTCGTATTACATGACAAGCTCCGAAGATTCAGAAAAGAATACCTGGTAAAGAAAACAGACGAATACCGGGATGCCAGGAAAATGGAAGAGATTACCGCCTTGCTGCAGGAACAATGGCTGGCCGGGGCACATCAAAATATTACTGCACTTGTTAAAGAAGATTAATAAGGCTTTTCATTATATGAAACGCCTTACCAGTATATCCAACCGGGGTTGAATGCTGACGCTTCCCTCAGCACCATGGCTGGTTTCGCCACATCGAACCGGTACATGTGCCCCGGATCGGAGTTGAACCGATACGGCCATTGCTGGCCACAGGATTTTAAGTCCTGCGTGTCTACCAATTCCACCACCAGGGCAACCAAAAAAAAACCCTCCGCCACTCGGCGGAAGGATTCTTGGAGCGGAAGACCGGGCTCGAACCGGCCACCCCGACCTTGGCAAGGTCGTGCTCTACCAAATGAGCTACTTCCGCATGTTTGAAGAACTTATGCTGCCACCTCAGCCAAATTATTTCACCCGGTAACCGGTTTTAGCGGGCAGCAAAAATAAGGCATGCTGCCTGTTTTAAAAAATTTTGCAGGTTATTATTTGTACTTGGGTGTATACAGCGTGCTTTCCTGAACAGGAACATCGATCTTATTTTTTTCAAACCGCTTTACATACAACATATAACAACTTCCGAGTAAAAAGGCCACAATACATGCTATTTGCAGGTAAAAAAGAAAACCCGAAGATGATACCCAGTTATGGGTAAAGTCACGGTCCTGATTTTTTTGCAACTCCTGATGGTATTCCTGCTGGTTGGTCATACAAAAAATTTGTGCTGCAAAAATAGGGGTTCAGTGTAAAAAAATCAGGCGGTTGTGTCCACAATTTCGGAGAAAGTGTTCTTTTTTTTGACGAAATGCTGCCAGGCCACATTGCCCTTATAGTAACCTGCAAGAGGCCCTTTTTTGAATGGAGGAAAGATGCTTTTTCCCCGGTAAAAAAGCCACCATTTGGCGAATGCGACATGAGCTCTTGTTACTGCTATAAAATAGCCTGCATCGCCGGATAAAAGCCCCTTCCAGGCTGAAACAGCATCCAAAAGATTTCTTACCGGAATCGCCCATAGTTTTTTTGATAAAGGCAGGTTTTTTGACAGCATAATCCGGTTATTGCGGAAGTTGAGGAATGTCTTCAGCGAATTGCCCTTCGGCAATGTTCCGCCTCCTACATGGTATACTACCGAGGCCGGGCAGGAATATATCTTATAACCCGCAAGTTGTATACGCCAGCACAAATCAATTTCTTCCTGGTGAGCAAAAAAATATTCGTCAAAACCCTTCATTTCATGAAATACGGATACCCGTAGGCACATGGAGGCCCCGCTGGCCCAAAAAACCGGTTCTGCTTTGTCATACTGACCATGATCTTCTTCATACTTATCAAATATCCTTCCTTTGGCAAAGGGGTAACCGTATTTGTCCAGCCATCCGCCGGCGCCACCGGCATACTCAAACAGCTTTTTATTATTCCAGTTGAGCAGTTTGGACTGGCAGGCAGCAATGGATTGGTCGCTTTCCAGAAGCTCAACCATCGGAGTGAGCCAGCCGGGTTGCACCTCCACGTCTGAATTAAGCAAAACATAGTAGTCAGCTGCCACCTGTTTTAATGCCTCATTATACCCTTTTGCAAATCCATGGTTTTTTGCAAACCGTATTTGCCGGAGTGAGGGATAGTTTGTATTTAAAAAATCAACCGAATCATCTGTTGACCCGTTATCGGCAATAACGACTTCCATACCGGTATAGGTGGTGGACAATAAAGCAGGTAAAAACTGTTCAAGGTATTTTTTCCCGTTCCAGTTCAGTATTACCACTGCTACTTTGGGGGGGTTGCTCAAAAGAGGAAATTATTTGTTCAAAAATAAGGCAACCCGCTATATCCCGTAAATTCGGTGCATGTTTCGGCAGTACCTGAACTGGAGAACAGCCCTTGCGCTTATTGCGATACTGATCGTAAGCGGCACTATTTTCTATTCCCAGTATCTTGCCCGAAAAATCGAAAGTGAAGAAAGATTAAGGGTGGAACAGTGGTATAAAGCCGGCAAATTCATCATCAGCGCCCCGGATTCGGTGGATCTCAGCTTTGCCTCCCAGATAACGACTGAAAATAAAACTATCCCCATTATAGAAACAAATGAAAAGGACAGCATCACCAGTTACATCAACCTCGACACGGCCAAAGCAAAAGACCCGAATTACCTGGCCAAAAAATTAAAGCAACTAAAATCACAGCATACTCCTTTTGAATGGGTAGACCCGAAAGATTCCACCATCCGGAACAGGTATTACTATGGCAATTCAAAACTCCTGAATGAAGTAAAATACTATCCGATTATTCAGCTGTTAATTGTTGCATTGTTTATTCTTATTACCATTTTATCGCTTCGCAGCCGGCACCGCTCCCTGCAAAACCAGGTATGGGCGGGTATGGCCAAAGAAACCGCCCACCAGCTGGGTACACCGGTTTCTTCGCTGGAAGGATGGGTGGAAATGCTCAAAGAAGGCACATTTGACCCAAAAATTATACAGGAACTGGAAAAAGATATTGACAGGCTCAGGCTGGTATCTGACCGTTTTGGCAAAATTGGAAGCTCCCCGCACCTGGAAGAAACAGATCTGGTAAAGCAGATCAACAATATGGTGGATTATATGCGAAAAAGGGCCACCGGCAAGATAGTGTTCTCAGTAAATACCCATGGGAAAAAAGAAATCGTAGCCCGGATATCACCACCCCTGTTTGACTGGGTGATTGAAAACCTGCTGAAAAACGCCCTGGATGCCATGGAAGGTAAAGGCAGTATTACAGTGGATATAAAGGATGAACCCGAGGCAGTCAGTATTGATGTAACGGATACCGGAAAAGGAATCAGCAAACAAAATATACCCAATGTCTTTAAGCCTGGGTTTACTACCAAGAAAAGAGGTTGGGGGCTTGGCCTGAGCCTTTCAAAAAGAATCATTTCACAATTCCACAAGGGCGAAATATTTCTGAAACATTCAGAAATCGGAAAGGGCAGCACATTCAGGATTGTTCTGAAAAAGTAAACCACTTACATTTGCATTCCTGAACCCGATAGCTATCGGGTGATGCCCGGGTGGCGATCCCGATAGCTATCGGGATGGTAGACGCACCACTTTGAGGTGGTGGCGCCCGCCTCTGGTGAATGTGTCCTGACATTCACTGTGAGGATCTCGGAAAAAGCTCTTACAGATACGATTGAATTAATTTGCAAGTTATAATTGCCCGGGTGGCGAAATTGGTAGACGCACCACTTTGAGGTGGTGGCGCCCGAAAGGGTGTGCTGGTTCGAATCCAGTCTCGGGCACAAATGCCTTCAGCGATAGCTGAGGGCATTTTAATTTGATGGCGTTGAAAACTTCTTTTCAAAAGCGAACAAATTGAAATGCCCAGCGACACGAAGTGGCGCAAAGGCTTTGGGTAAGACCAATCTTTTGGATCAGCGCAGCTAATCCAGTCTCGGGCACAAATGCCTTCAGCGATAGCTGAGGGCATTTTAATTTGATGGCGTTGAAAACTTCTTTTCAAAAGCGAACAAATTGAAATGCCCAGCGACACGAAGTGGCGCAAAGGCTTTGGGTAAGACCAATCTTTTGGATCAGCGCAGCTAATCCAGTCTCGGGCACAAATGCCTTCAGCGATAGCTGAGGGCATTTTAATTTGATGGCGTTGAAAACTTCTTTTCAAAAGCGAACAAATTGAAATGCCCAGCGACACGAAGTGGCGCAAAGGCTTTGGGTAAGACCAATCTTTTGGATCAGCGCAGCTAATCCAGTCCCGGGCACTTTTAACATCAATGTAATATATAGGCTTGTTTATTTGAATTCCTATTTATGGTGAAGCCTTCCTCCTTTTGTAGCCTGCCCTGACATTAGAACAATAAAAGACGACAGGGTGTTCTTACCACTAAATTGCCATAAGGCTGCAGCCCCTCAAATCACTTCCATCCACCCGGCCCAGAACTTCAAAACTGCCGTCGTTATAAAGCTTTCCGGCATCGTCAGTAGCAATAAATGAACAGGAATACAGGTTGGCGAGGTCAATGACATTGATAGCGCCGTACCCTTCTGACTTAACAAGAAACGGATCTTCTGCATCTCTTACCTGTATTTTCATCCAGGGCGGGCAATAAAACCTGCCCTCTCCTTTTGAATAAGCCTGTGACAATAATTCCGTCATTCCGTATTCAGAATGAACTGCGGGCAGCTGAAAAGCCTTCTTCAGTACATCATGTACTTCGGTTCTTATCATTTCCTTCTTCCTGCTCTTCATGCCGCCGGTTTCCACTACATGAGTACGAGTAAACGGCTGTGGATAATGCCGGGCAAAATCAAGCAGCGCAAAACTGACACCGATCAGCCAGGTTTTTTGTTTTTGTTTCTCCAGCCCGGCCAATACGAGGGCTAATTGTTTCATTTCATTAAGATAAAAACCGCTTTGCGGATGCTCACTTTTACGGATCAGTTTATCTGTCATATATACCAGCGACGAATTCGTCCTTTCCAGGTAAGAAGGCAGTAAACCGATGATACACCAGTTCTTTACCGGGCCATAAAAAAGTTCAAAACATTTTGTGAAACTTGTTTCATATAAATTCAGATCCCTGACATAATGTTTGCTGCTGACGGCCCCGGTGGTACCGCTGCTTTCAAAAACAGCTGCCGCTTCGAAATCCATTACCTGGACCTTATGCATTTTAAAAAACTGTATGGGCAGAAAAGGAACCTGCAGCAGTGAACGGATATCTCCGGGATTTACCGCCAAAGCGCTGATATAATCCCGGTAAACTGGGTTATGTGCAGCCTGGAAACGGAAAATTTCCAGGGCAAATTGCTCAAAATCCCCTTCGTTTATGGAGAAAATTTTATGACTCCTTTCTTTGGTCACAGCAGGCCAATGTTGGTAAAAAATGTAAATTTGTTTGCACTCAAATAACCCCGATGAAACAAAGGCTTGTACTACCGCTGATACTGGTTGCTTTAATGGCAGCCTGCAACAAAGATAAGTTCAAAACCGAGCCGCAGGTGAAGGTAAAGTCAATCTCGCCCAATAGGGTATTTAAGGGTGATGTGCTTACCATCAAAGGGGATTATACGGATGATGAGGGGGACCTTGACTCTTTATTGCTGGTATATAAATGGTACAACGGCAATACCGTGGTAAAACCATCCACGGGTGATACATTGCGTTATACTTTTGAAACATTGAATCTTCCATCGAAAACAAGAGAGGCCGACCTTATTATTCAATTTGAATTTGGCACCACACAAATTGATAACCTGGCCAAGCTGCCCGGTGTAACCCGTGATACCACGGCTACTTTTGGACTGGTGTTAAAAGACAAGGCGGGCCACCGCAGTAATTACAGCGAATCAGACAAAATCAGGCTCAAGAACTGAACCGGGATTGAAACCCTTACGACAATTTCTTTTATTTCTTGTATACAGCAACCTTTATATGGCTGCCTGTGCTGTGCTCATGGTACAGCAAACCAGTCTGCTGCTGCAAGGCGCAAGTTCCCCGCCTGATTTTATCCGATTTGTTTTCTTCTCCACCCTCTGCAGTTACAGCTTTCACTATTATTTTACCACTCACTCAGTAATACCGTCTGACCGGGTAGAATGGATACAACAAAACAGGCCGGTACTTGCATTTCTGTTTATTACCGGGCTCGCCTGTGCTGTATTTTACCTGCTGCAGCTATCTGGTTATTTGTTATGGCTGCCTGCAGCAGTGGCTACTTTTCTATATTCGGCCCCCAAAATTCCGCATCCTCTGCTCCGGCAACTGCGAAAGATCGCTATCGGTAAAACCATTTTCCTTGCCTTTATCTGGATGTATGTTACTGCCGTTCTGCCCGTCATTACAGCGGGTAATACATGGAATGTTAACAACAGCATTTTTGGAGGAAGCCGCTTCTTTTATATTTACGCTATCTGCATTTTGTTCGATTACCGTGACCGGGATGATGACAGGGCTGATGGGGTGAAAAGCCTTATTACTTTCTTGAACGAGAAAAACATTGACCGCCTTTTCATTTTTTCCCTGCTGGCATACCTTTTTCTTACCATCCTCCTGCTTCAGTTTGGCATTAGTCTGGTGAACACTATCATTTTGTTGGCCCCGGGGATCATAGTGGCAGCATTATATAACTATGGAAAAAAGAACTTCGCCGACATTTTATATTTTATTGTACTGGATGGCCTGCTTGCCCTTTCGGCGGCTGCACTGCTGATAGCCCGTATTTGACTATTTTTGACACCATCAAATAAAACCTTCGTATGGCAAAAACTGCAGCAAAAAAGTCTGTTCGCAGCGGCAAACCGGTTATTACCCCGAAGTCGTTTGAATTTCTGAAAAGTTATATCAACAACGCCTCTCCGGTAGGCTTTGAAACATGGGGCCAAAAGCTGTGGATTGAATACCTGAAGCCCTTTGTGGATACCCATTATGTGGATCCCTATGGCACTGCTGTCGGTGTTATTAACCCGGACCATCCGTTCAAAGTGGTAATTGAAGCGCATGCTGATGAGATAAGCTGGTTTGTAAATTATATCACCGCTGAGGGGCTAATCTATTTAAAAAGAAACGGTGGTGTGGATCATCAGACAGCACCTGCATCGAGGGTCATCATTCATGGCAAAAAAGGAAAAGTAAAGGCTGTGTTTGGCTGGCCAGCCATCCATACCCGTATTGCCAATGCCGACCAGAAAGAACCTATACCCCGGACAGATAACCTGTGGCTCGACTGCGGCGCCAGGAATAAAAAACAAGTGGAAGCGCTGGGTATACATATCGGTGCCGTGGTAACCTACGAAGACGGTTTTGATGAACTGGCCAACAGCAATTATGTGGGCCGTGCTTTTGATAACCGTATCGGCGGTTTTATGATAGCTGAAGTGGCAAGGCTGATAAAGGAAAACAAAAAAAAGTTGCCATTTGGACTCTATGTGGTGAATGCGGTGCAGGAAGAAATAGGCCTCCGCGGCGCTGAAATGATTGCCCGCCGCATCAAACCCAATGTGGCAATTGTAACAGATGTAACACATGACACCACCACTCCGATGATCAGCAAGAACATTGAAGGCGATGTAAGCACCGGCAAAGGCCCTTCCCTCTCCTATGCCCCGGCTGTGCATAATAAACTGCTGGCATTGGTAGAAAAGGTTGCCACCGATAAAAAAATACCCGTACAGTGGAGGGCATTGAGCAGAAGCACCGGAACAGAAACTGATTCTTTTGCCTATTCGAACGACGGTTGCCCCTCCGTGCTGATATCCATTCCGCTCCGCTACATGCATACTACCGTAGAGATGCTGCATAAGGATGATATCGAAAACGCCATCCGGCTGATGTATGAAACATTATTAACTTTAAGTCCGAAAACCAACCTGAGTTATCTGTGATGGCTGAACTGTTATATATTGATCCGGGCAGCAGCAGTTTTTTGGTACAGGCCATCATAGCCGCTGTACTCGGTATCGGCTTTTTCTTTAAAAATATTTGGGCGAAAAAAATGCACAAAGCCGGATGAGTCAAAAAATAATGAATGAAGAATTTTTTCCCCGATATGTATTGTTTGTTTTCCTGCTGCCGTTCTTTTTTGTATTGCATGGTTTTAGTGAAAACTTCGACCTGGTGCCTTTAAAACCGGCGCTGCGGCTCACTTTCTGGTATATTCTTGTTTCAGCAGCATTCCTGCTGGTATACCGGCTGGTTTTTAAAAGTGTTGTAAAAGCAGGGCTTATGACTTTTTTTACCATGAGTTACCATTTTTTCTTTGGAGGTATGCAGGACCTGCTAAACAAATATTTTCACCAAAGCTTTGTGGTAAAATACAGTTTTATACTTCCTGTGAGTCTGACTATCTTTCTTTTTGTTTTTTATATTTTGAAAAGGAGCAAAAGACAATTTACAAGGGCAACTTTATACCTTAATGTTGTACTGCTTGTATTCATTTTGGCAGATGCAGGCCTGCTATGGATAAAGGCAGCCGGTAAACGGTCAGCAGATATTATTCCTGAAGAGAAACTCGTTCGTTGCGATACCTGTTCAGTTCCTGATGTTTATCTCATTGTTGCTGATGCTTATCCCGGAAGACTGCAGTTCAAAAACATATTTGATTATGATAACAGTCTGTTTGAAGCATCGCTGAAGCAGAGAGGGTTTTATATTGCCGACAGCAGCCTTTCCAATTATAATTCCACTTTCTTTTCGATGGGTTCCATGCTGAACTTCAATTACCTTAAGTTTTTTAATTTAAATAAATATGTGGCAGGCAATAAAGCTTTAAAAGAAAATCTGGTACTGGAGTTCCTTAAAACTCAAGGGTACCAGTTTTATAACTGTTCCATATTCGATTTCAGAAACAATTCTACAAAATCAAAACCCATATTTTTGATCAATGATACCAGGCCGGTTACCAGTCAGACATTCTTGTCAAGGCTGAACAGAGACCTGGGTCATCACCTCGTAACCACTTTTAAAACTGAGGCCTGCCAACCCTTATCCTTACCAGGTTCTAAAAACCAACGAACTGCTTTTTGCAGAAACCATCAAAGCGGCGAAAGCGGCATCGGCTTCTCCAAAATTTGTTTACACCCATCTTGTCATGCCGCATTATCCGTACTATTTTGACAGTACCGGCTCCCCCACTCCATTATATAAACTTACCAAAGAATTTGCCTATGACAGAAAGGCAGCCATCAGTTATATCCTTTATGCCAATAATAAATATCTTGAGCTGGTTGATACCATTCTTGCCCATTCCGCCCGCCCGCCCGTTATCCTGCTTATCAGCGATCATGGATTCGGGGAGATAAAAGAAGATAAGGACAAAAAAACCATGTTTCTAAACCTGAATGCCATATTTTTCCCCGGCAGAGATTACAGCGGTGTTTACCCTGGTATTTCCAACGTAAATTTGTTCCGGCTGGTCCTTAATAAGCATTTTGGGCAGCAATTGCCTCTTTTGAAAGACTCAACCATTTACTTAACTGATTAAGAATAACTGAGGATGGATGCAGGAAAAATACTGGCACTAGCCCCTCATACTGACGATGGCGAGCTTGGGTGTGGCGCTACTCTTTCATAGTTTATAGATGAAGGAAATGAAGTGTACTACGCCGCTTTCTCACTATGCAAAAAATCATTACCGGCCGGATTAGCAGAAGATACCCTTGAAAAAGAATGTAGGGCAGCCACAAAAGAATTGGGGATACAATCGTCAAACCTGGTTTTTTTTGACTTTGAAGTACGGAAATTCGATGAACAAAGGCAGGCTATACTGGAAGAACTGGTAACCCTCAATAATACTATTAAACCTGACCTGGTATTTATTCCCTCCTCATCAGATAACCACCAGGACCATGAGATAATACGTACCGAAGCGCTGAGGGCAAAAATTGTTCGATACTGGGCTATGAACTTCCCTGGAACCACAGCAGTTTCCGCTCCACTTTTTTTATTCCATGAACAGAAACTGAGGTGCGGAAAAAAGTAAAAGCAGTTGGTGCTTATCAATCACAGTCGCACCGGAATTATATGAATGAAGATTTCATCCGGTCTCTGGCCAAAGTGCGGGGTGTGCAGTGCAACAACCGGTACGCTGAGGCATTTGAAGTATATAAACTCATCAACTGATCACCAGCCAATCTTTTCTCCGAATTTTCCCAGTCCAAAATAATCATTGAGCTTCAGGTTAAGCCCAAACTGGTTATATGCTGTATTGCCCTGGTAATATGAACGGGCATAACGTATCTGCATCTTTCCCAGCATTACACCTGCCCCCACAGAAAAACCATTCAGCCCGTTGCCTTCGTTGCCGATATTCAGTTCCCTCCTTCTCAAAAAATTATACCCAAGATTAAACTCCACCCTGTCGCCAAAATAAATGCTGCCGCCAAGCACCAAATGATCAAGCAGTGTGTCCATTGTAAATTTCTTTGTGCCTGCATTCGGGAAACCGTTTTCGTTATTGAATGTGGTATCATTGTATCGTATATTGAAACGATGCATCCGCTGCCCCGTCAGCGAAATGGCAAACGGCGCTTTGGCCATTCGTTTGGTAACACCTATTTGCAGGTCAAATGGAAGGTCATCAGAGCTGGTGCCTTCATATTTTTTTATTTGGGTTCCCATATTCTTTGCAACAAGGGAGGCAGAAATCAAGTTTGCTGTATCGGTGAACAATACCCCGGCATCAACTGCTATACCGTTAGAACTGTACTGACCGTAATTCGAGCTGATGAATTTAAGTGCAGCTCCGTAATGCCACTTGTTCAGGTAGTTTCTTGAAGCGGATACCTGCATCACCCAGTCCGTAGGCCGGAATTTTCCTAAAACATTTCCTGAGGCATCGGTCTCAGCCGTATTTCCATAACTGAAATAATTCAGGCCCCACTGAAAATTTGTTTTTAGTTTTTCATTCCTGTAACTCAGGGAAAGATGATACACATTAATATCAGCGTAAAAACTGTTGAACACAGCATTCATTTGTGTATGCATTGAGGGTTGCAGCAGGGCCGGGTTATTAAATGCCAGTCCAGCATCATTGGAAGTACAGGAAACATTAACACCACCAAGCGCAGTCAGTTGGGGTGTGTTGGGAAGTTTCAGGAAATTAAATACGGAATTGCCGCCGAGGGTTTGGGCAAAAAGTGTAGAAGAAACCAAAATCAGCAATATGGTAATGCGAAGCCGCAAGCAGAACGAAAATACAGCTTTACAAAAGAGAAATTCCTCCGCTTTTTCTATAAACTCAGTAAAGTAAAATAATTCAACTCACCATCGCCATTTCCAGCACCTGGTTCATGGTTTTAACGTAATGAAATTTGATGCCTTTGATAAAATCGGATTCTATTTCCTGCACATCCTTTTCATTCTGCCAGCAAAGGATGATCTCTTTTAAACCGGCCCTTTTGGCGGCTAATACCTTTTCCTTAATACCGCCTACTGGCAGCACCTGACCTCTTAAAGTAATTTCTCCGGTCATTGCCAGAAAAGGTTTTACCCTTTTACCTGTAAGCGCAGAAGCAATGGCGGTCATCATGGTAATTCCGGCGCTGGGGCCGTCCTTGGGCACGGCGCCTTCCGGTACATGAATATGGATATTCTTCTTTTCAAAAAGTGTTGAATCCAGTTTATACTTTTTGGCGTTGGATTGCAGGTAGGTAAGAGCGGTACTGGCACTTTCCTTCATCACATTGCCAAGATTACCTGTCAGTTTCAACTCTCCTTTACCATCACTCAGGCTGGTTTCGATGAAAAGAATATCGCCGCCCACATAGGTCCACGCCAGCCCCACAGCCACGCCTGGCATATTCGCCGTTTTATAAATGTCATTGCTGTAGCGGGGTTTGCCAAGCATCTTTTCAATGTCCCCCGCCGTAACTGTTGCTTTTAATTTTCCTTTTAACGCCAGTTGTTTGGCCTGGTAACGCATGATGGAAGCCAGCTGCCTGTCCAGTTCCCTTACACCGCTTTCTCTAGTATAGTCCTGTATGATCTTTTCAAGCACTTTATCTCTGATGCGGAAATTGCTGTTCTTTAATCCATGAAGCTCTCGTTGTTTTGGAAGCAAATGACGTTTGGCAATTTCTATCTTCTCTTCTACAGCATAACCACTAAGGTCAATAATTTCCAGCCGGTCCTTCAGCGCCGGCTGAATATTCTGGATATTGTTGGCCGTAGCGATGAACAATACCTTACTCAGGTCGTATTCCAGCTCCAGGTAATTATCATAAAAGCTGTGGTTTTGTTCCGGGTCAAGCACTTCCAGCAGGGCGGATGAAGGATCGCCTCTGAAATCATTCCCTACTTTATCAATCTCGTCCAGTATCATTACCGGGTTGGAAGATTTTACCTTGCGGATTGATTGTAAAATTCTGCCGGGCATGGCGCCGATATAGGTTTTACGATGGCCGCGGATTTCGCTTTCATCGTGGAGTCCGCCGAGACTCAGCCGCACATACTTTCTCCCTACGGCATTGGCAATACTTTTTCCAAGTGAAGTTTTTCCGATTCCCGGAGGTCCTACAAAGCAAAGTATCGGGCTCTTCATGTCCCCTTTCAGCTTCAGCACAGCCAGGTATTCCAGTATCCGTTCTTTTATTTTGTGCATACCGTAATGGTCAGTATCCAGCGTCTTCTGTGCTTTTTTCAGATCGTAATGATCTTCTGTATATTCCTCCCATGGAAGGTCCAGCATCAGGTCAAGGTGATTGTACACCACGGAATAATCCGGTGTGCTGGGGTGCATCCTTTCCAGCTTCTCCACCCCTTTTTTGAATAACTCTTTCGCAGCCTCAGGCCATTTTTTAGCTTCGGCCTTTTTCTGTATTTCTTTTACTTCCTGCACATTGCTGTCGCCGCCTAATTCTTCTTTTATACTTTTTAACTGCTGCTGCAGGAAGTATTCCCGCTGTTGCTTATCAATTTCCGTTTTTGTCTTGGTAGTTACTTTATTCTTCAGTTCGGCAAACTGCAGTTCTTTCTGCAGCAGTTTCATCAGCAGGTCGGCCCTTTCCCGGATATGGTTCAGCTGCAGCAGTTTTTGTTTGTCTTTTATATCCGTATTCAGGTTACTGGATACAAAGTGAATGAGAAAAGAAGGGCTTTCAATATTTCGTAATATGATGGAGGCCTCTGCCGGGATATTGGGAGAAAGCTGTACTATATCAGCAGCCAGGTCCTTGATATTGGCCACATAGGCATTAAAGTCCTCATCCTTTGGCGATTCCTCTTCTTCCAGTTTTTGAATCCTTGCTTTAAAGTAAGGGTCTTCGCCGGTAATGGATTCTGTCAGGAAACGGCTCTTGCCCTGTATAATAATTGTGGTGCCGCCATCCGGCATTTTAATCAGCTTTACAATGCGGGCCACGGTGCCGATATCTTCCAAATCCTTTACTCCCGGGTCCTCAATATTGCTGTCCTTCTGCGCCACCACGCCAATCAGTTTATCTCCCCTGTAAGCATCGTTTACTGCTTTTATGCTTTTGTTCCTTCCAACAGTAATGGGCAAAACAACACCGGGAAAAAGAACCGTATTGCGCAGGGGCAGTAAAGGTATTTCGGCGGGTATTTCAATACCGTTGGGGTCTTCCTGTTCACTTTCATTGAGCGGGATGATGGGCAGAAAATCCATTTCGTCTTCAGAGCGCAGTAAAAATTTTTCAATGTTATTCATGATCCGTATTCAGGTCAATCTGTCATCCTGCCATATTATGTAAGGCAGGGCGGTAAAAATAGAATGCAGATTCAGTATTGCCAAGATTTGTGCCTTTTATGTGAGGACTGACAAAATAGGCGGCTGACAGATATATACTTATGTAAAAGCCCCTCCAAACTGAAGGGGCTGTTCAAAAGGTAAAGATTCTGTATTATAAGGCTAATCCCACAGATACCTGGAAGCCCTGGTTTTTCCATTTGTCTTCATTGGGCAGGTCGCCGATATCATTCAGGCCTATTGCATAGCGGGCATTCAGCCGGAAGTTCAGCACTTTGAACTGCACCCCGGCCAGCATGGAAAAATCTCCTTTCTTAAAAGCATCGCCGCCATTTTGTAACAAAGTCCTGTTCTGATCAATCAATATGCCGAACTGGGGCCCCGCTTGCAGGGAAAGAAAACTACCCACCAATTTGTAGTGAACCAAAATGGGAACAGACAGGTAGTTCAGTTTTACATTGGCATTGCCGTTGAAAACATCCTGGTATACATTTTTGTAATTGCTGTCCAGTTTGGTGGCATACTGGTTCCAGAGTACTTCGGGCTGTATCACAAATTTGTTGCCCGCCCTTATTTCCATAAACCCGCCGAGGTGGTAACCATACCGGAACTCGTCCGTGAATGATTTGCCGTCCACCTTGGTGATATTGGCGCCCCCTTTTACACCTATATGAAACTGCGCCATCAGGGCATGGGTCATCAATAAAACTGCAAACAGTAAAAGAAGTTTTGTTGTCATGGCTATACTTTTAAAAAATTGAATTGAGTAAAAGAATGTTTTGAAAAACCAAGTTGCAATTTTTTTTAGATTGTGGTAATGTTTTTTTGAGTTCTTTTACGCTTGTTTTTCATTTTCATCTGCAATTAATTGATTTTTTTGGGTTCAATCAACCTTGTTTTTGTCCCATTTGCTGCTGCATGG
>Ga0194132_10007848_pt1 | contig 15622 bp, 14 predicted proteins | sample TA2KigOf80mmetaG_FD_148612 | JGI IMG/M metagenome (GOLD analysis project Ga0194132, IMG submission 148612) | Freshwater microbial communities from Lake Tanganyika, Tanzania - TA2015054 Kigoma Offshore 80m | ecosystem: Environmental > Aquatic > Freshwater > Lake | place: Tanzania: Lake...
GCACACGCGCAATGGCGATCTCGTCCTGCTCCTGCACGCTCCGCACCTGCTCCTGCACGTTCCGCACCTGCTCCTGCACACGCGCAATGGCGATCTCGTCCTGCTCCTGCACGCTCCGCACCTGCTCCCGCACTAATTTCATCTCTGTACCCGCTCGCAACTCTAGCTCATCAATTTGCTTCCACATCGCACATAATTGCCGGTCGGTTTGAGCTCCATGCGCAATGGCGATCTCGTCCTGCTCCTGCACGCTCCGCACCTGCTCCTGCACACGCGCAATGGCGACCTCGTCCTGCTCCTGCACGCTCCGCACCTGCTCCTGCACACGCGCAATGGCGATCTCGTCCTGCTCCTGCACGCTCCGCACCTGCTCCCGCACCAATTTCAACTCCGTAGAAAATCGCGACCGCGCCGCATTTATATTCACCTGCAATTCTTGTGTTAATATTGCTACTTTGAGTTCCGTGATGTTTTCCCCGGTCACACACTGACCATTAATTCGCATCGACTCGAGGGCAGGCGCATCAAGACTAGCGAGATCAAGCGGACCAACAGCGTGTGCAATGCCATACCAGCATTTGTTATGCCGAATAATATTGAAGCCGAAATAGCTTTCTATTTCCAGGAACGTACCCGTATCTTGTGAAGGCGCATCATAAACAAGCTGCGAAGTATAATTATTATTAATGCAGCCCGCCGCATCAGCATCTGTCATGAATCCTTCATGGTTATGAGCAAAGTCTTTTCCTGCCTCAGGTGAATCAATACGATGGCCCAGCTTCACAGGGTAATACTGCCCTGCAATTTCAACGATATTCGACCCCTGTAAATTCTCACGCACCATCCTGGGAACGTAAAGTTGATTATCAGATAGTTGCTTGACCAGCAACTGACGGTTCCGCAACTCATCCACTTTTGAAGAAACTAATGAGTCCCTGGAATATCCCAAAGCACGCATGAAGTCCTGCGGCAGAGCATCAAACGCAGACCAATGCTCGTCCGAAAAACACTCCCTGTGTCGGCCAATTTTCCCCCTCGAAAATGTCGCACTTCCAGGATCATACAACTGCCGCCCAAAATCTTTCGGACAGCCGGCGATGTGTAGCTTCAACTGTAATGCCCAAATGGAGTCAGCTTGCAAGGTATCATCTCCACCACCGGAGGCGCCCACAAGCTCTTCGTAACTTACAGGAATGACATTACTGAAATTCATCCAGCCAGCGTATCTGTTGATCCGGTCACGGATGCTTCCCATGACAGAATCGTCGGCGATTAGCCTGAAAAGGCGCTCCCGGTCATTTTTAAAACTGTTCAAGTAACCAGAAAATAGGTGCTCTGGTTTTACAAACCACTCCATTTCCGAGACCGTAATATCAAGAGGATTGCGATATATAAATATGGCTGGCGATCGGAAAAACAACTGGCGACCGAGGGGATGGGAAAAGTCATTCGCTACAAGCTCGTGGCAGGGTGCATGATACTCCCATCCGACCGGAGTACACCAGGAACCCTGCTGTGGTGCGCGGTCTTTTGATCGTTCCAATCCCATCAAACCCAAAAGCCTGATCAGCATATGCGTCCCTGCCTTTGGAATCGCCAGCAGGAAAACAGTTCGCTTGCTGATGTGATGATCAGTTAGCGGCGCAATCACCGCGATCATCTTACCAATGCAGGCATGCAGGACACGCGATACATCGGTGCTACTGCCAGCGTTAATAACCAGTAGATCGCTATTCGATATATTAATTGGCTTAATGTTTGATATGGAGCAACCAACAAGAGTCGTAAATCCAGTGCTACGGAGCATGCGTCGTAGCCCGGTGTTACGATTATCAGCACCGGCTACCAAAACCTTTCGAGCACCGCGAGCGTAAGCCTCCATTAGCACCTGCTCTAAAGTGGCGGGCACTACCGGGTCAAAAAAATCGAGATGCCTGTTCATTGTTTTATCGGTTTTTGAATAGCTCGTAAAACTTCGTCATAAGATCGCCTGAGCGAAATTTTTTTGAGCAACTATCGAACGTCCAACCGCCCGAAGTCTATCGGACCAAACGACTGAGGTACTGCGTGGTAAGTTTCGCCATATGCAATGATATTGAAATCTGACTCCCTACCGACCAACCGTGGTTAGACTTACGTCGGCTTGCTCTTAATCGCGGCAGAAAGCATGTAAGCCTCTCGCTCAACAAGTCATTTACGAAAAATCATGCTATAGCAGGTGCGCAAATCCTGCAACAGAAATTCGTTTCCATACTCCGCAGCGGTTGCTGCCGCATGGAGATCTACCAGATATCGATAGACAGTGTCCGTAACAGGCGCCATGCGCGCCATGAAGCCGGTTGCCAAGGATTCGTCGCGCAGAGTAGACCTCTCGATTTCGACCGCTCCCTTACGAGGATAGTGCTTGAATTTGAATCGTGGAGACGGCGTGAAGTTGGACTTATTGAATGCAAACTTGATCAGATCGTCGTCAAGATTCTCCTCAAAAACTTGGCCCCGTCTGATATGGCCTTCGATGAGCTGCTGGTCCGAGGTGTAATCATTTTCGTCAAAATAGGCTATCGGGTCGTAGCCTAAGCGTGTCAGATACTCACCAAAACCCGCATCCTCAAATAACTTCAGGTGGGTATTGGTGAGGTTAAATTTCCAATCATTCAACAAGCCCCGACGGAAGCTATGACGGTGATATCGCGTCAAGTTACGGTGATCAAGCTCACCCCAGGCACGTGCAGCATATTCAACGCTCACCGGTGCGCCAGCAGCTTCAGCGATACGCTGGATCTCAGCAACCGGCTCTTGAATCAGATCTTCCCAACGCATCAGATAGTCATACTTCCCGATGACGGGAATAAACTCATTCAGGTAGTTCTTCAAAAAGTCGATCAGCCCAGAAACGAACTCTAGATCCGTCAGCTTGTTAAGCGCCAGCTCGCGTCGAATCAGATGCTCATCGAGCTTCACTTCTCGCTGAATGTATTCGCTGGCAAGCGCATTGATCGAGAAAACCGAGGAGTGAATGATGTCGATCGGATTGCGAATCGACGCAAATTTCTTGAATCCCTGGTAGTCAGCCATTGTGGTCCAGCGCGCTGGATGGCTATGCGAATGAATGATCTCATCAAACTCCATCACCCATCGTGGCAGGTAGAGCAAAAAAGTGAAGTCCCCCTCTCCCAAGATGCCGAGGTATTTACGGATGCAGATTGTGTCAGCATCACTAGCCGAGATCCACTTAGGACCGCCAGTGATAATCGAGAATTCTTTATTGTAAAAAAGCCTATCTTCGCCCACTTTAGTACCAAACCAGTCTCGAATTGCCGCATCGAGATATTCGCCGGCAATGGCAATATACGGGTCAGCGATTTGTTGAGCCGATAGTTTAGTGTGGCCGCGATCCCGATAGAAAATTGATAAGACGGACAATAACAGTGTGAAGCCTCCGCGCGGCGGACCGACAACTAGAAACTGAGAAAAGTTTTGGCGATTATTCATAATTCACAGACCGAACGACCTTACACTCAAAGGGTATACGGAAGAACCCCGTTGCTTTGTTGTCATCTGAAACAGCTAAGTGAATTACTGATCTGCGAACATCCAAAAAATAACAAACATTGTTTAAAATCTCGCCAATACCTAAATTTAAGAAATAGTTCCCGCCAGACAGATTCGGCAATATTTTTATCTCATATACAAAGGTCGTTCCTGAGTGTGCCTTAGGTATTGAGATATTGCACATTGTCGTGTTTGCTCCAGCTATTTTTATTCCTTCAGAAGTTACGATTGCCCAACCGATTTGAGGCTGATGAATCTCTCTTTTGAATAGCACCTTAAGATAGATGGCTAGCGCCTCATTTCCTGAGATGGCATTGAAGTGAAGCCGCCCATGAACGGTAATGATGAAATCTACAATCTCAGCGCCACCATTGCCCAAACGCAGTTCATTTTTGTTGTAGTAATTTCGCGCCTTGTATAATGAGCGCTCACTTCCATTGATAAACTCATGGAGTTCGGTACTGATCACTTGATCAGATTTTGAGATGGTTTCTACACGATTCTGATCCGATGCCGTAGGTGCAATTTCAGATTCTCTTACGTGACCCGACCCGTATAATAGATCGTGATAGGCAGTGATCACGGCGTTAGTACGATCATGGGTAATCAGTTTCCCGCCTTCAACTAATAATGCCTTATCGCAGTTGCGCTGGACGATCTCGGTGCTGTGGCTTACAAATAGGATACACACGCCAGCCTCGCGCATTGCTCGAATCCTGCTGTAGCATTTCTCCTGAAACTTCGCGTCTCCGACTCCAAGAATCTCGTCAACAATCAGCACATCAGGCGCGACGTTTATCGCGTGAGCAAAAGCCACTCGCGCATACATCCCCGATGAATAGACTTTCATTGGCTGATCGAAAAACAAGCCGATGTCGGCAAACGACTCGACCAATGAGACACGCTTTGCGATCTCCTTCTCTTCTGCGCCTTGAATCGTATTGGCCAGGACTACGTTCTCTCGACTCGTCAGATCCGGATTGAAGCCGGCGCCCAATTCAAGTATGGCGGATATCGTCCCTGCAACCCTGATGCTTCCGGATGTCGGGCTCAGTACACCCACAATGAGTTGCAGCAGTGTCGACTTCCCCGCACCGTTGCGACCAACAATTCCGACACACTCTCCCTTGCGAATTTCGAACGAAACATCGTGAAGTGCGTGAAATTCTTCGTGATAGCACTTGCGAAACGGATGCAGCGCTTCCTTAAGTCGGTCCTGGTGGGACCGGTAAAGCTTGTAGGTCTTGCTGACGTGAGAAACAGAGATCACCACGTCGCCGACTGCCTTTTCCCCGGATACTGAATTGCCCAGCATCACAGCACGTCCCCAAAGTGCGGTTTAAGTCTGCGGAATACCTTGCCGCCCAGCAGCGCCATTGCAAGCGCAAGGCACCATATATAAAGGCCCTGCCACCCGTTGATCCAGAAAGGTTGTTGATACAGAAGCGACCCACGGTAACCCTCGATGACATAGGCAACCGGATTGGCTTGGATGAGCCACTGGTACTCAGGTGGCACGACCTCATCGGCAACCCACACTATCGGCGTTACCCAGAACCAGACGTTGAGCACGACCCCCACTCCTTGCCCGAGGTCGCGATTGAAGACATTGAGTGCTGACAGCAGCCACTGCAAGCCGATGAGAACGGCACAAAGGGTAAGAAAGAAATAGGGGAGCTGAAGCCAGTGCCATGTGATCGAGACCTCATTAGATAGAAGGATAGCTCCAGCGAGAAGTAGCAGCAGCCCATGGTTGATGGCGCTCGCGGTCAGATATACGAATGGCAGCAACTCCGACGCAAAAACCATTTTCTTGACCAGAAACCTATGCACCACTATACCCTGGGTACCACGAGTGAGACTTTCGGAAAAAAATAGCCAGGGAAGGTAGCCGGTGACAAAGTAAAGGATGAAGGGAGTTCCGGCCGGACCTTTGACCTTGAACGCCACAGAAAAAACGAACCAGAACACAAGCAGCGTAAGTGCAGGGTTGGCAAATTCCCAAGCCCCGCGAAAGACGGTTCCGGAATACCTTGATAGAACATCACGGCCCACCAAGGCATGAATCGTCCTCCGACCACGATAAAGCTTGACCAGAAAATTGATCGCCGAGTTCATTCTTTTTTCACAGTACAACCAACCGTCGTTGATTACGCAAACTGGCCAGCAACTGATAGTGCTTGGTGAATACTCTTGAGGTGACAATCAATAGCGATTCGCCCACGAAGTTCGACTGTATCGGCAAGTGAAGGTCGCAAGCTCGCCGCACTACCAATATCTTGTGCCGTGGCAGTAATTGTGTGATCCAGAGAAGCCTGAGGATGGTGGCCTCGCGCCAGCTATCGACAATCACGGTAATCGGAACCAACCCTACCGGCCTGAGTTTTCCTATAAGGGCAAGGTTGACAATCAGTACTTGGAACCCCCTGATGAGGCCCCCTACTTCGTCGCGAAATTGGAACCATCGCATGGCGATTCGTTTCCACAAGCGCATTACGTATACACCTCATGTGTTAATCGACCCCAGCGTCGTTGCAGGTAAAGACTGGTGAGACCTAGTGCCCGCGATACGTAGGTAAGAAGAGTCACTACCGGAAACACCAGCCTCCATCGACAAACAAACAAATCAATCAGACGTGCATGCAATTCTACTTCGGTACTTGCATAAACATGGAACTGACCTTGAAACATTGAAAAATCAGGGTGCTCCAGAAATCTTGGGTAAGCTATAAATCCATCTGTGGTTTGATCGACGACAAAACCATGCCATATTTTTCGCGAGGAGTTGCCTGATACCCACTGCTTTCCTTTGCGAATATTCTCATTTTGCCATGAAATAAAATGTGGCGTGGCGATTCGGAAGGCCTCAACACCCTGCGCTAGATCGGTGGCCAATCGAAGATTCTTGATGGATTCATTTTCCTCAAGCGGCATGGTTCGGCCACTGATCAATGCGTCCAGTGCCGTTGTCGACATATGGCGACCATCGTGGGGGCCAAGGTAATTGTCTTCGCCGTCCTGCCCTGGATGCCATGTGTGGTACATGAATTCAGTTTGGTGCCATATCTCACGGTGACCAGAGTTAACCAGCCGAAATGTCATGTCGTAGGGGCCGCAGATATGCCCTAGGTAGTCGATGTGCTCGTCCGCGCCGCCAATGGCGATCAGGTCATCTCGCCGTGCGCACATACAGGCGCCGTAGTTTCGGTTGTGGATGAGGGCTTTGTCATCTACAACCCCTCGTGTTTTCCCGCTGACGCTGTTGATGCAGCCTCTGCTCGTGACTTCTGAAAAATCCGGGTAGCAGAATGGATAGAGGTCTTTTCGTGCATTGCGGAACTGGTCGATATGCAGAACCGTGTTCGGATGGTTCTCGAACTCGGTGATGATGGATCTGATGAACCCGGGCCTCACCATTGCATCTGAGTCGCAAATCACGCAAATATCGCCCTTTGCGGCTACGATCCCAGCGTTGTACATCAAATGCTTGTGGTAGTAGCAATCCTCCGGCATTTCCAGTAAAAGCCACGAGTCGACCTGGTCTTTAAAAGGGCGAATGGCATCTGATACTCGGGAGTAATACTCGATGATGATGACTTCGAACAGTTCACGATCAACGTCCTGCTTGCTCAGGTAGTGGAGCAGATGAAAGCTTTCCCGAACGCTCCAGTCGAGGAGAATCAAGCTGACTTTGGGGTTAGGACGGGCACTTTGTTTGATGAACTTCATTGGAATCCCAGCCTACCTACTTGGTCTCAAGCATGCGCGCATGCTTGAGGAGAAGGACAACGGTGCTAGCATCTTCGACTTCACCCCGTTCGATGAGATCGACTATTTCGTCCTGGCTAAAGAAGGCCAGTTCCCCGTGTCCTAACTCTGGAGTTACAGCTTTTTCGGCATTCCCCGTCAGCACCCCAACAAAAAGGTGGGAGCAGCCCTCGATGACCCCACCCTCGGGAGCGATAGCGCCGAGATCAATGAACTTGTCCGCGGCTACCGAAAAACCGGACTCTTCGAGCAACTCACGTGCAGCTGCATTTCTCGCGTCCTCACCTGGTTCTGCATGTCCCTTGATCGCCCTCCAGGACCATTTTGCTAACGGATGGCGGAATACCCGAATGAGCCCAACCCTGTCATCGCGAATAGGCAGAACAGCTACGCCGGCTATTGAATCTGCGAGCAGGCATTTCGGTACAACGCTCAGGTACCGGGGTACTTCGTTCCCATTCTTGTCGGCGAGGTGGTCTGCATAAACAGAGAAGACCGTATTCTCGAAGACCAGTCGCCGCGCACGAACGGTGATGTCGGCATCACCGGACTGCGCACACCCAGCCTCTCCCGTTGTATTCATAACGAGAGAGATATTGGGTGGAAGCATGGTCGGGTGATAGTACATGCGCAGTTCAGATCATGTCCGGTGGCAGATTAAATATTACCATAGCGCGTGTTCTTGATCATGGTGTACCCCTTGATCAGTTCGCCGATGCCACGATCCAGCGAGAATTCCGGCTTGAAGCCGGTCGCTTCGATCTTGGCATTGGAAACGATGTAATTGCGCTGATCCGGATCTTTGCCCACGGGCGCCTCGATAAACACGAAGTCCGGGCGTTGCTTCTGAATATGTTCGCAGAGCTCGCGCTTCGATACATTGGCGTCAGACAGGCCGACATTATAGATCTGTCCCTTCATCTTGTCGTAGTTGTTCAAGGCATGCTGGAACACGCGCGAGACGTCGCGGACGTGAATGTAGTTGCGCTTGAAGTGGCTTTCAAACAAGACGACGAAACGGTCATTCACCGCACGGTAAGTGAAATCGTTCACCAGCAGGTCGATGCGCATACGCGGAGATATGCCGAACACGGTGGCCAAACGGAAGCTGATGGCATTGGGGTGCTGCATTAATTCCTTCTCAATGCCCACCTTTTCGATCGCATACTGAGAAATTGGACGCAAGGGGGATTCTTCAGTGCAGAAGTTGTTTTCGTCGCCTGTGCCGTAGGCGCTGTTTGTAGTCGGCATCAAGACAATTTGATTCTTTGAAAGCAGTTTGATCATCAAGATAATAGCATCGTGATTGATCGTGGTTGCGCCGATGGGATCGAGGCTGCACAGTGGCGCACCGACCAGCGCGGCCAGGGGGATGATGACGTCGGCGTTCTTCATCAGCGGCGCCATGGTGCTCTCGGTGCGAATGTCGCCCTTGACGATGGTGAAGTTGGGGTGATAGCAGCAGTGGCTCAGGCTGGTCTGCTTGAACATGAAGTTGTCGAGCACGGTGACCTTGTGACCGGCAGCCAGCAGATCGGGCACCATCGTTGAACCCAGATAACCCGCACCGCCAGTAACGAGAATGTTGTATGACATGTGATCCCTTCAGTAATTGAATATCGTACGCTCGACACATTCGAAAAGCGAGTGCGCCAAGACAATGTGAAGTTCTTGAATGGTGCTGGTCATTTCGCCTGGCACCACGATGCAGTAATCCGATTTCTGCTTTGCTGCCCCACCGTCACGTCCCGCAAAAACGATGGTTGGAATGGCCATCTGCCGGCAGGTATCAGTGCGTTGAGGATGTTCGGCGACTGCCACGATGTCGTGATGCCGAGGAAGATGTCGTTCTTGGTCATCTTTCCGGCGACCTGGCGTGAGAACACCTGGTCGTACCCATAGTCATTGCCGATGGCGGTAAGGATGGCGGTGTCGACCGTTAGTGCTTCAGCCGCCAAGGGCGCGCGGTCACAAGCGAGTTTGCTGACAAATTCTGCGGCCAGGTGTTGTGTACCGGCGGCCGAGCCGCCGTTGCCGGCGATGTATAAACGTCCGCCCCGGCGATAACGGTCAACAACCTCTTGGACTGCCTTGTCGAACACGGCAAGTTGATCGTCCTGAAGGAGAAAGCGCTGCTTGGTCTCGATTGAGGCGATTAGATTCTTCTTCAGAGTGTCGGTCGCGGTTGGCATACTGTTTTGGTCAATGAGGCAGAACGTCAGCTGCCCGGAAATAGTCTTGAGGCACGCCGATATCGATAAAGCTCCCGGAGCATTCGAGGCCGTAGAGCTTGCCGCCTTGGGTCACAAAATTGGGGAGGAGATCATCTTCCAGAGACAGTTTGTGGCCGGGGGCAACCTTCGTCTTCGCAAGTACAGATGGGTTAACCAGGTAGACGCCGCCACTGGCCAGGCGGCCCGGCTCACCCGTGCCTGACTTGAGTGAAACAATCTCTCCATCGGCTTTCACATCCATCCCCATGTAGCGGCCGACTTCATTAGCTCGGAAAAGCGAGAAGGTCCACTCGGATGAGTGCTCAGCATGGAATTTCAGCAGTTTGGCGAGATTAACCTGAAAAAAAGTATCCCCGTTCAGCACAAGAAAGGGCTCGTTCAGCCCTTTGGCGGCCAACAACAGCCCGCCTCCTGTTCCCAACGGTTCTTCTTCGATGGCATACGTCAGTGGCGTGGTTCGATAACTCACCCCGAAGTGATCCATGATCACTTCTTTCATGTACCCCACCGATACGACGAATCGGTTAACTCCCTGCTCAATCCAGTAATCCATTTGATGCTCAAGGAATGGGCGCCCACTGACCCGCGCCATTGGCTTGGGCAAGTCAGGGACGGCACCGCGTAGTCGAGTGCCCATGCCGCCGGCGAGGATGATGGCTGTTGTCACCCGGCGACCCTACTCAACCGAGTTGAGGATGGCGCAGATTTCATCGATTTCTTCATCCAGAAGATCGGGGAAGTTACCGATGTAGAAGCCATAGAAGTGAATGTGCTCCACTTCCGGAAACTGCTTGTGGTAGTTTGCAGGCACGATCCCCTTGAGATAGGGCTGACGGATTTGGTTGCCTCCGCCGGCACTACCGCGACGAAATTCAACACCAGACTCACGCATTTTGGCCATGAGTCGTTGCACGAATGTCTCATCGGGTTTCTGCAAAACCAGATTAAACGCATAGTTGCTGGAGCCTTCAAGCTTGAAATCGGTCCGGTATTTCTTAGGGTCGATTTGCCGCAAGAATCGATGCAGATTTTCTGTCCGGCGGCGTACATTGTCATCCAAGCGTTTAAGCTGACTACGACCCATGATGCCGCCGATTTCAGTATTGCGGGTGTTGTAGGCAGGAAAGGCAAAGATGAAATCCGGATTCAGCTCTGGATTGGCCTGCTGGTAGGCGCTGCGGACGGCCGGATCATTCGCCTCACGCACCATGCCATGCGAGCGCAGCATGCGCACCTGCTGGCAAACCTCGGAATCATTGGTACAGACCATACCCCCCTCGATGGTGCTCATGTGGTGGGCATAGTAGAAAGAGAAATTGGAAATCCAGCCGAAGCTTCCCAATTTTTGACCATTGTGGGTTGCACCATGCGACTCACAAACGTCTTCGATCAACGGGATGTTCCTGCGCTTCAATTCGCTGACCAGTTCATCCGTCAGGCCATCGAAACCCTGGACATGTGTCAGAAAAACAGCTCGGGCCTTATCGGTGATCTTGACCAGGACTTGCTTGGCATCCATCGCCAGGGAGTGAGGATCGATATCGACGAAGACGGGCGTAAACCCGTTCTGAAGGACGGAGGCGATATCGGAGATCCAGGTGAGCGGAGGAACGATTACCGCGCCGCCTTCGGGATGACGAATCTTGAGAATCGCCATCGTCAGCAGGTTTGCGGAAGCACCGGAATTGACCAGCACGCTGTATTTAACCCCCAGCCAAGCCGACCATTCTTCTTCAAAAGCACGAACGTTGGCGCCATGCGTCAGGATCGGATCATCCTGCTTGAGGTACTCAATGACGGCATCAAGATCCTCACGCAAGATGTTGTTGCGCATGAGAGGGTATTTCATGATTTCTCCGGGTGCTTAACAAGTCTGCTCTTGATTTGACAGGGATTTGGCGAACGTACGGACGCTGTTGAGAACGGCCTGTGGACCGATTCCCACCTTTTCATGCAGTTCTGTACGCGTACCCAATTCAAAGCAATACGCCCCTTCGACACCGATATTGAGCATCCTGGCGTTCAGGCCGCGCCGTGAGATGAATTCGAAGAGCATGGAGTCGAGACCTCCCCGCCCGCGAAAACCTTCTTCGAGACTGACAATGCCAGCATAGGGCTTGAGGACATCCTCGAACTCGGCCGTACAAAACCGTGCGAGATCGAACAAGTCGATCACACCGACGCGAAGACCTTCGCTGGTGAGTTCGTCGGCTGCCTTGATGGCGGTGTGCAGCATGTATCCCGTTGCTACAAGACAGATCGCCTCACCACTTTTATGGACATGAAAGCCCTTTGATGTATCCGGTAGCGCGTTTTCATAAATAACTGGAAGCACTTGGGCATCGAAACGCAGGTACTTCGGGCCACCGGTAATGACGCAGGTATCGAAGAACGCGGACGCGGTGACGTGATCAGCAGGGGAAAGCACCTGGAAGTTTGGTAACGCTCGCATCAGGGTGATGTCTTCATAGCACTGATGGGTCGGCCCGGAGACGACGTAGCTGTAGCCGGCACCGACGCCGATCAAGTTCACGTTCATCGGCCAGACTTCCGACAGCAGCGCCAGACTTATCCTGACCTGCTCGTAGCAGCGCATGGTGATGAATGGGGCAATGGCGTAAGCAAAGACCGTATAGCCCTCCAGAGCCAAGCCAGCGGAAACGTTGATCAGATTTTGCTCGGCAATACCAACATTCACGAACCGATCTGGAAAATCTGCTCGAATCTTGTCGAGCACCGGAGATCCGAAGTCTGCACAAGTGAAGAATATTTGGTTGTCTTCCGCCATCTGACGCCAAATTCTCTCTAAAAACGCGTCGCGCATGGCCAAGGGCTTGGCACTCATCGAGTTTTCTCCAACAGGCTGTCGATCAAATCTGGCTTGGGGTTGATGATGTGAGACAGCGGTGCATTTTCCAAACCTGGGACACCACGACCTTTCAAGGTTTTAGCAATGATCGCCTTGGGCTTTCCCCCTGCAATCGCCTTTTGCTGTTGAAGGGACGCTTGCACGGCGAGGACATCGTGCCCATCAACCTCCATACATTCCCAACCGAAGGCACTCAAGCGTGTGGTCAGAGCACCATGCGATACGATATCGTCGGTATAGCCAAGCATGCTGATACGGTTATCGTCGACAATCAGGTGCACGTTATCCAGCTTGTGCTGGGCAGCGAACATGATCGCCTCCCAATTGGCCCCTTCGTGAAGTTCGCCATCGCCGGCAACCACAAATACGCTCCGGTCACTTGCTTTACGTTTGAGGCCAAGCGCCATCCCAGTGGCGACGCCCAACCCATGACCGAGGGATCCATTGATGGTCTCATACCCTGGGATGCCCGGATCCGGGATACCACCAAGGAAGCTGCCGGCTTCGCAGACATGCTGCAGCTCTTCCATCGGGAAGTAACCAAGATCCGCCAGGATGGGGTACATGCAAATGGAGCCATGGCCTTTGCTGATAATGCAGCGGTCACGCTCTTCATCGCGCGGGCTCGATGGGTTGAACCGCAAAACGCCACCGTAATACAGTGCGACAAAAATTTCGATGGAAGAAAGCGATGAGGCCAACCGGGTTTCAGGCGCTCTGCGGTGCACCAAGAGAGTTTCACGCCAGACCCAGTGTACCTTCGCACGCAAATCGACGAGGTCAGTGTTCATGACTGTACTCCTTGCGTGACTATGCAGTCGAGATACCACTGGTAGGTCGATTTCAGCCCGGCCGTAAAGTCTACGTTCGGTCGCCATCCAAATGCGAGCAAGCGACTGCTCGCGAGCAGCTTGCGGGGGGCACCGTCGGGCTTGCTCGTATCCCAGTCCAGCTTGCCAGCATAGCCGACTACGCTGGCAATGGTTTCCGCCAGTTCACGAATGGAAAAGTCTTTACCGGTACCCAGGTTCAGCGGAAACTGTAATTGCGAAGTATCCCCCTCAAGCAGCGCTAGGCATGCATCGGCTATATCGTCTGAATGAATGAATTCACGGCGCGGGTTACCGCTCCCCCACAGCGTCACGCTGGGCGCTTTTGTTTCCTTGGCCTCATGAAAGCGCCGGATCAAGGCAGACAGAACGTGGCCGGATTTAGGGTCGAAATTGTCATTAGGGCCGAAGGCACTACTCGGAATGACCGGAATAAACCGTTTCTCACCATATTGTTGGTTGTAGGCAAGGCACATCTGCATGCCTGCAAGCTTGGAGACGGCATATGCCAGACTCGTCGGCTCCGGATATCCGGAAAACAGTGCGGATTCTGGCATTGGCTGACTACATTCTCGAGGATACATGCACGAAGATGCAAACAAAATCAGCTTCTGCACTCCAACAGTATTTGCTGCTTTAAGCACATTCAGCTGAATTGCCAGATTCGTGTTCATGAAGTCGGCCGGGTAGGTCTGGTTTTCGACTATGCCGCCGACTCGCCCCGCTGCTAATACGACGTAGTCGGGCTTTGTGCTGCTGAAAAAACTCTCGACAGCTCGCGCATCAGTAAGCTCTAGATCGCAATGCGAAGCGGCAATCACATTAGAAAAGCCACTGCGTTCTAATGCCCGCTTAACAGCAGAACCAATCAGTCCGGTATGGCCCGCCACATAGATACGTGACGTCTTATTCATATGTAGAATCCGTTGGGCTGATAAAGCACCACTTGACTTCCAGAATTTTCGAAATGGAATGGCACGTGAATGAATTTATGCAAACGATCACGAATCGCGGCGTGCCGTTCAGGCTTAGCAAAGATCAAGAAAAACCCGCCGCTTCCGGCTCCCAAAATCTTTCCGCCAATAGCGCCGGCATCCATCGCAGCTTGGTAAATATCATCAATTATTGGATTTGAGATACTGTTGGAAAGGCTTCGCTTATATTGCCAATTAGCGTCAAGCAACTTGCCAAACGAATCGATTGACTCGTTCGCATTCATGAGAATTGAGCACGCTTCATGAACCATGGTTTGCATGAGTTTTAATTGCTTCTCACATTTCTTTATGTTGTCGATCTGCGATTTTGCTATTTGGGAAGCAACCCGAGATAAACCTGTGAAGTAGAGCATCAAGTGATCACGGAGCTCCTCGCGTCGATGGATTGGAAGGATAACGGGAGAAGCGCTGAATGAATTGTCACGATGAAATTCAATGCGATTCAAGCCTCCGATCGATGCAGAAACCTGATCCTGCGATCCCACGTACTCACCTATGATGTTTTGCTCGATATGAATGGCATTGGAAGCAAGTATATTTTTGGAAACCATTTGTCCATTCAGGGCATAGATTGCATGCAACAGTCCTACCGTAAATGCCGAACTCGAACCCAAGCCAGATTGTGCAGGCAAATCACCATCATGGTGAATTTCCAGCCCATTTTCTACCTTTACCCAATTCAGAACAGCGCGGACGGCAGGGTGCTGAATGTCGTCGACATGCTTAACGTTCTCTATGAGGGAATACACGATGCGATGCTTGTGCTCGAAGAATGGAGGCAGTTGGCGGCATGTAATGTAGCAATATTTGTCGATAGTAGTAGACAAAACAGCACCGCCATGTTCCCGAAACCATGCTGGGTAATCAGTCCCACCGCCGAAAAAGGAAATCCTGAAGGGAGTACGTGTGATAATCATGACTCTGTCAGTCCCCAAGCAGCTTGCGCTTGAGTGAAACTCTAGTCATATCCTCAACGTTCCTCTTCGCCTGCGGTCCGAATCGGCGTTCTACGAGGTCTAAGTAACCTGGGTTGGTAAAGTATTTCTTCCAGGCATTATCTCGGAACTTCAAGACGTCAGCAGCACTGAGATATTTGGTGCGAAGTGGCTGGCAATCGTATGAAAGAAATGCGTAACCTTCATATGAGTCAGGCAAAGTCCAGCCATTTTTCTTGGCGATGTAGTACAGAGGACTGCCTGGCAAGGCCTGGCAAGGATACATGTTGGCCATTTCGGTATTTAACTGCAACGCAAGGTCCAGCGTCTGTTGCATTGTTTCCCACGTATCTTCCGGCAATCCGAAGATGTAGTTGCTGATTATGTTGATGTCGGCATTGTTGATGGCCTTGCAGATACTCCGGATATTGACTTCCTT
>Ga0194132_10007850_pt1 | contig 15618 bp, 14 predicted proteins | sample TA2KigOf80mmetaG_FD_148612 | JGI IMG/M metagenome (GOLD analysis project Ga0194132, IMG submission 148612) | Freshwater microbial communities from Lake Tanganyika, Tanzania - TA2015054 Kigoma Offshore 80m | ecosystem: Environmental > Aquatic > Freshwater > Lake | place: Tanzania: Lake...
GAGATCGTCGCTTAAAACGCAAATACGAATGCCGAAAAAATCAGTCAGTAAGAAAAATTGAAATAATCTACGAGCAGAGCTGGAGTATTACGTTTTTCGCTTGAAATTTTCAGCGGGATGTTCAGGCCTGCATGAATGAATGAGCGGCGCTGGCAACCGTTACTTCTTCATCAACATCACCGTCACGACGCTCGCAAGCGCTGGGAAGATGGCAATGGCGAGGATCGCTGATGGCAAGCCATAAGCATCGGCGACGATTCCGGCAATCAGCGGCGCGAGAAAAGAGACGCTCATGTTGGCGCCGTAAATCACTGCGACAATGCTGCCGGCAAGGTGCTCTGGCGCGGACTCCATGGCCGCGCTGACGATCACCGGGCGCAGCGCCCAGAGAAGCGCGCCGAGCGCGCCTAATACTACGACCAGCATCGGCCCCGAGCCAAGATATGGTATCGCCACGATGGCGGCGACGCTGGCAAAAGAGAACAGCGCAATTAACAATCGGTGGCCAAGCCGATCGGAAACCCAGCCGACCACCGCCGGCGCGATGCCGGCGCACAAAAACAAGATCGACATGTACGCGCCGGTGACCGCCGCCGGCAATTTCAAATGCAGCGCTAAATACAATGGCAGAAACGAGCTCAGCGCCGTCTGCCCCATGGCGCGCAGAGTCGAGACTGCCACCAAACCAAACACCGTGCGATTCTTGACGACATCTTCCCAAAAGGCTCGTTTATAGTCGCGCGGCCGCGGCGTTGCCTCGGCATTCTCGGCGCCGAAAAAAATGTAGAGGAGCCCCACCGTCACACCGGGAATCGCCCAGATTTGCAGCGTCGTGCGCCAATCGAAGACCGTCAGCAACAACCCGATTGCGAGCGGGCCCAGGACTTCCCCGAGGTTCGCGCTGCTGTCGTGCACGCCGAGCGCAAAGGCGCGGCGATCCTTGTAGCTGGCAGACAGTATGGCCAAAGACTGAGGATGAAAACCGCCGCCGCCAAGGCCGCAAAGCGCCATGAAGATCAAGAGTAACGGGAAGCTCGACACCGCGCTCAGGCCAAGACACGAGACACCGATGGACGTGATGCACAAACCCAACCAAAGATTGCGCGCCCGCGCTAGGTCGGCAAGAAATCCCGATGGGAAACTCGCCACGCCGGCCAACAGGGTCCGCGCCGAAGCAAGCGCGCCTGCTTGCGCTAAGCTCAATCCCAAAGACGCCGTCAGCAGCGGCAAGATCACGGCGATGACCCCGTTGAATAGGTGCTCGGTCATATGCGCCGTGCAATTGGCTGCGAGGCGTCCCCACGCCATGGCGGGCATCGAAACAGTCTGTGCACTCTCGATTTTCGACACGAATTTCCCTCTAACTTGCACCTTAGCCAAAGGAGCCGGAAAAACCAACGCCATGCCGCAAGCCTAGGGGCTTGGGGCTTTGTCGGTCAGCCGAGCTCGATCAGTTTGTCTCGGGCAGCATGGCCGCGGAGGATTTTTGATTTTGGCTTCGGGCAGGGAGATTGGTTTTGAAGTGGACCCAGATCCGAGGCGGCGTGCGCTAGCTTAGCGCCGCGGGAATGAGATGCAAAAAGTTTTAGCGCCCGCCCAGCTCCAGCTTTTCCTGGAGTTTTTGATAAGTCACCAAGAGGTCGGTGGAAGTGATAATGCCGCAGACCTTGCCATCCTCCCCAATGACAGGAAGGCAGTTGATGCGCCGCTTGATCATCTCCGTGGCCGCCACCGAAAGGAGCGCATCTGGTTTTACCGTCACGACATTGTGCGTCATCACTCCGCTAACGGTTTTCGCCTGCCAATTGGGCGTACGGCCGAGCGCGCGCAAAACATCGCGGTCGGAGAACACGCCAGCCAGTTTGCCGTCGGCGTGCAAAACCAAGAAATGGCGGAAGCGATGGTTCGACATCAACTGCACGGCCTCGCCGAAAGTATGATGCGGCGATAGCGTAACAAGTTTTCTGGTCATGACATCGCCGACACGCATGGCCGGAGATGCCACCGGGCTTGGAGCACGATCACTTTGTGTTGAAACGTTAAGGGGCTGTTCCATAGGCTTTCTGCTAGTAGCGCCGCGCGAGTTTACGGACCGCTTGGTGTCCATCTAAAATGATCGGCACAGCACTGTGGCGCTTTACCGCCGCGGCAGCCAAGCCCGGCCGTCATGGTATTGACAATTCACAAGCAGGCGCATTACGCTCGCACTTATAGAAGGGGGAGGACGCCCGATGGCGAAAAACGGTTTCAAAGTATTTGACAGCGACATGCACATCATGGAGCCGCCCGACTTGTGGGAGCGCTACATCGATAAGGAATTTCTCGACCAGGCGCCGCGCGGCCGGACTTCTGACAACGTCCGCGATCTTGGCACCATCTTTCCACGAGTCCCTAAGGACACCCGGCGCACCGGCGGCACGCCCCACCGCGGCAAAAATTTCGACAAGAACCAGGACATCTATCGCAGCCACGCTGAGCGCGGCTGGACCGGCCAAGTGCAGCTCGAAGCGATGAACACAGAAGGCATCGACACGGCGGTGCTTTTTCCCACCCGCGGCCTGGGCATTCTCACCTTTCCCGACCAAGATCCGCGCTTTGCCGCGGCGATGGCGCGCGCCTACAACGACTGGCTGCATGATTTCTGCTTCGCCGACCCCAATCGGCTCCTCGGCGCCGGCATGATCTCGGTTTACAATCTTGACGACGCGCTTAGCGAAACCCGCCGGGTCGCCGAAGACTACGGCTTTCGCTCGGTGTTCTTACGTTCCAATCTAATCAACGGCATCAACTGGTATGACCCGCATTATGAGCCGCTATGGAATTTGCTCGAAGAGTTGAATCTGCCCCTGGGCTTTCACGAAGCGTCGGCGTCGCGCTCGCGCCAGGCAGCGGAGCATTTTGAGCCCAATTTTGGCATCCGCCGCGTCTACGCCCAGCCCTTCGAGCAAATGATGGGGCTCGGCGCTTTTCTCTGCGGCGGCATTTTAGAACGCCACCCCAAGATGCGCGTGGCCTTTCTCGAAGCCAACTGCTCGTGGCTGCCCTGGCTCCTCTGGCGCATGGATGAAGGCTACGAGCGCGAAGGCGATGTGTTCATGCCCGACTTGAAAATGCCGCCCAGCGAGTATTTCAAACGGCAGTGTTGGATTTCCATCGAGCCGGACGAAGCGCCGGCGCGCTACACGATTGAAGAGTTTGGCTGCGATCAATTGGTCTTCTCCACCGACTACCCGCACGGCGATTCGAAGTATCCGAACGCGGTGTCGAGTTTTCTCGAACTAACACTGCCCGACGAAGACAAGCGCAAAATTCTCTGGGATAATTGCGCAAGATTCTACGGCTGCGGCGAATACGAGCCGCGAAAAACATCGCATCAACAAACCCAACAGCTCCACGCATAGAAAAGGAGAGATCATGGAAACTCAAACCATCACTCAATCCCTCGCTGGCAAAGAAAACGCCAAGGATCGTTTCGTTCGTAAAACTCGCGAACTCTTCGCCAAGGAACCTGACCTCGACAAGCGCTGGACTGCGCTGCGGCCGATATTGGCTGAACTCTTGGCTGATCCGGACATGGTCGCAGCGTCAAAGAAGTGGCCCGATTGCGTGCCGGCCAATGGCCGGGCAGAAAACTTGCTGTTCTACGAGGACCCCGACTACGGTTTCGCGATCAACGGCTTAACCAAAGGCACGGCGCGCCAAGGCGGCAGCACGCGCATCCACGACCATGCCCATATCTACACGCTCTACGGCGTCATCGACGGCCGTGAAAAGGTCGTCCGCTATGACCGGCTCGACGATCGGTCCAATCCGAAGTATGCCAAGATTCAAGAAGCGTCCAATGTGCTGTGCGGCCCGGGCGACATCGATCTGGTCAAGCCCTATGAGATTCACACCGAATTGACCGTGGGAGAACGCACCGTGGCCGTCATCATCCGCAGCCAAAAGGGCGGTGATTTCAACCAGGGGCGCTACAATCCCGAGACTTGCGAATACTACGAGAGCCTGGGGCCCCGGCAGACGCCCTGCGAAATGATGCCCAAGTAACGGACAGGAGAAACACTCACCACGAAGACACGAAGATCACGAAGTTCGGAAAAAGATTTTCTTCTCTGACCTTCGTGTTATTCGCGTCTTCGTGGTGAATATTTCTTTTTCTGGAAAGGAACACGATCATGTCACGAGCTGAATTGCGAGAACAGGCGCTGAAGTCCATCAACGTCACGCTGAACTATCTCGTCGACACCGGTGAAAAACCCGTGGGCTACGGCGGCGTCGGCCAAGTGGAAGCGGATCGTAAGCGCAAAGGCAAATATGTCGAGTACCCGATGACGGTCTACGACGCTCGGCCGTTGGTCGGCCAGCTCGAGTTGGAGCGCGAAGGTTTCATCTTGGTCAGGCATGAAACCAAGATGAAAAGTTTTTACGACGAAGCGGAAGTGCGCTCGGTGTATTACAAAGAAACCGAAGAGCTGGTCAAACAAACCTCGGGCGCCAAGCGGGTGCTGGTTTTCGATCACACATTGCGCTCCGCCGACATGGCCACCCGTGAGACCAAGCAGATCAGCGGCCCGGTGCGCAACGCCCATAATGACTACACAGAATGGTCGGGACCGCAGCGGGTGCGTGATCTGTTGCCGGACGAAGCCGAAGAGTTGATCAAGAAACGTTTCGCGGTGGTCCAGGTGTGGCGGCCGATCAACAAGCCGGTCGAGCGCGAGCCGCTGGCGATAGCCGATGCGCGCAGCATCGGGACCAAGGAATTAATCGGCAGCTCGCGCGTCTACCCGGACCGAGTCGGCGAGGTTTATCACATCACCCACAATCCCGATCATGTCTGGTACTATTTCCCCAACATGCAGCGCAACGAAGCCATGGTCTTTAAATGCTACGATTCCATGAAGGACGGCCGCGCGCGCTGGACCGCGCACTGCGCCTTTGACGACCCCAATAGCCCGCCCGATGCGCCGCCGCGCGAAAGCATTGAGATGCGCACGTTGGCTTTTTTCTGAGTTCTACAAGCCCGCAAAAACACGAAGGGCCTGCGTTTCCCCACGCAGGCCCTTCTCTTTTTGTTGCTCAATGAGCAATCGCACGTTCGCTAACGGAACGCGTTAAACGATCTCGGATTCTTACTTCCGTGATTTCTTTCTTGGCCGCTTCCGGCAGGTCAGGCAGTCAATCTTGGCCATGGCTTATTTCCTCCTCTAGGTTCCTAGCCATCCCATCCTACATGGTTGGACGACCAAGCCAAGCGGATCCAGCCAAAGGCAAAAAAGTCACACTAATTCAGCTGGTTGCACAATTGCAAACTTTAAAAACAGCGTTTTATTTAATGATTAACCGGCTGGTCGGACATCGGCAATGCGCATTTCGACGGATTTGTTGCCATTCCATTCGTTTTCACTAAGCCGGTGCGCGACATCCACCCGGCTCCCAGGCTCCCCCGCAAGACAATCGCCATCGCCAAAAAACACGCCGTTGATAAATCGGCCGTTTTGCCGGTAGCGAAACCGCACCCCGGTGGCAAACGGCTTGCGCTCGCATACTTCTAACTGGCTGGTAACAAACAGCGGCTCGGGGTTGCCAACGCCAAAGGGTTTGAGTATCTCCAATTGTTGCAAAAGCGGTAGGCCGATATCCGCCAAATCCAGCTGCGCATCGGCTTCGAGCAGCGGCGATAAGTCGTCCGGCGCCAAGCAGCTCCGCGCGACGATTTCGAAACCCTCGGCGAAGTCAGGAAGCTTCTCCGCTTTGACCGATAGGCCGCCGGCGTACTCATGGCCGCCAAACTTCTCCAAATGCTCGGCGCAGCGGCGAAACGCCTCGACCATGTGAAAGCCGCGGATGCTGCGCGCTGAGCCTTTGCCCATGGCGCCGTCGATGCCAACTACCACTGTGGGTCGATGAAAGCGCTCAACAATGCGCGAAGCGACGATACCCAAAACCCCCGGGTGCCAGCCCTCGCCGCCCAAAACCAGCGAATAACGATCGCCGCCGTCGATCCGCTCTTCGGCTTGCGCCAGCGCTTGGCTCAAGACTTCGGCTTCGATGGCGCGTCGCTCGCGATTATTTTCGTCGAGTTCCTGGGCGATGCGCAAAGCCGTTTCCGCTGAATCCGTCGTCAGGAGCTCCACGACTTTGATGCCATAATCGACGCGGCCCGCGGCGTTGATCCGCGGTCCCAGTTGAAAGCCCACTTGGCCCGCAGTGACCGAGCCGTTCTGGATATTGGCCACCTGTTTCAGCGCCACCACGCCTGCACGGGTGGAGCCGGCCAATTCCACCAGGCCGCGTTTGATTAAGGTACGGTTGACACCCTTGAGCGGCACCATATCGGCAATGGTGCCGAGCGTGACGATGTCGAGGTAGCGGCGAATATCGGGATCGCCCGATTGCGCGAACCAGCCGGCTTCGCGGAGCTTGGCACGCAGACCGATGACGAGATAAAAAGCCAGTCCCGCGGCGCACAGCCCTTTGTCGGGGAAAGCGCAGTCTTTACGGTGCGGGTTGACGACAGCAATCGCCGGCGGCAACTCTGCCGGCGTTTGATGATGGTCGACAACGACAATATCCAAACCAAAAGCGCGCGCCGCGGCTACTTCATGAGCGTTGGAAATGCCGCAGTCCACGGTGACGACCAGATCGACGCCGCCGTCTTTTAAGCGGCGTAGACCTTCGGTGTTGAGGCCATAGCCTTCGTCGATGCGATGCGGCACATGGTAAATCGGAGCAGCACCAAGCTCGCGCAGAAAAGAAACCAATACCGAGGCACCGGTGGTGCCGTCAACGTCATAGTCGCCCCAGATGGCGATCTGTTCCTTTTTTTCCAGCGCGCCGACGATGCGCGCCACCGCCGGTTTCATATCGGCCATTTCGAAGGGCGATGGCAGGTCGGCACGCAGGCTGGAAGAGAGAAAGCACCGCGCGGTGCTCGTGTCCGTGAGATTGCGTTGAATTAATAACCGCGCAAGCAGCGGCGAGATTTTCAGCTCCGCCGCGTGCCGGGCGACCGCCGCCTCATCGGCTTGTTTGACAACCCAACGCTTGGCGGCATGGCTCGGCATGAAGTACGATTGCCCCTTAGCGCCTGAATGACTTTTCCCAGAGCAGAATGATCGGGCTGGCGATGAAGATCGTCGAGTAGACACCGGAAATGAAACCGACGATCAGCGCAAAGGCGAACGGCCGAATCACCGCGCCACCCAAAAAGTAAAGCGCCGTCAACACCAGCAATGCCGACCCCGTGGTCAATATCGTTCGGCTCAAAGTTTCGTTGATGCTGGTGTTGATAATATTTTCCAAGCTCTCGCGGCGAATTTTGCGTAGGTTTTCGCGAATACGATCGCAGATGACCACTGTGTCGTTGACCGAGAAACCGACGATGGTGAGAAGTGCGGCGACGACGGTCAAGTCGAATTCGTAGTTCGCCAACATCAACGCGCCGGCGGTAATCAACACGTCATGGATCAACGCGATCACAGCGCCGATGCCAAAGTGCAGCCCAAACTTCGCACCGAAGGCCGAAGCAAACCTGACCCAGATATAAACGCCCATCATGATGGTTGCCGCGATGACCGACATGGTGCCGCGCCAGCGCAGGTCTTCGCCAATCTTCGGCCCAACGAACTCAACACGGCGCACTTCAAACTTGCCTTCGCCGAACTTTTTCGTCAGCGCACTTTTCAGCTGTTCGGTCACTTTGGCGATCGGCACATCGACCTTCTCAACTCGCACCAAGTATTCGTTGGCCCCTTCCTGGCCAAAGTCTTGAATCGTGCTGCTGCCCAACCCCACGGTTTCAAGCGCCTGGCGGATTTCCGGTATCGAGGTCTTTTGCTGCAACTTCAACTGCGCCATAGTGCCGCCGGCGAAATCGACACCGAGATTGGGACCGCGAAAGAACAGAAACGCGAGCACGACGAGATTGATGACCGTCGAGAGGATCGCGGCGATTTTGCGATAACGGGTGAATGGAATCTTTGAGCCCGGTTTGATGAGTTCCATGCTAATCCTTTAGATACTGATGCGCTCCAAGCGGCGGTTGCCGAGGCGAGAGTCATAGTAGACACGGGTCAAATAAACCGCCGTGAGCACCGTCGTGAGAATACCGATGCAAAGCGTTACGGCGAAGCCCTTAATAGGCCCGGTGCCGAACTGGAAGAGAATCACGCCGGATAGAAAAGTCGTGATATTGGAGTCGAGAATCGCCGGCAGCGCATTTTGATAACCGGCTTCGATGGCCGAGCGCACCGCCCGACCGGCGCGTAACTCCTCGCGAATGCGCTCATTGATCAGCACGTTGGCATCCACCGCCATACCGACGGTGAGAACGATACCGGCAATGCCGGGCAAAGTGAGCACGGCTTGAAAGCCAGCCAAGATCGCAATCATAAAAAGCACGTTGAAGACCAACGCGACCACGGCGACCAGGCCCGCGCCTTTGTAATAAGCAATCATGAAGAGGATGACTAACGCGCCGCCGACAATAAAAGAGGTGACACCTTGCTGGATCGAGTCGCGGCCCAGGGAAGGTCCCACGGTGCGCTCTTCGACGATTTCCACGGGGGCCGGCAATGCGCCGGCGCGCAGAATAATCGACAGGTCGCGCGCCTCCTTGATGTCGAAGCTGCCGGTGATCGAGGCGCGCCCGCCGCCGATGCGTTCTTGTATGACCGGCGCGGAATAAACTCGATTGTCCAAGACAATGGCGAGGCGCCGCTTGACGTTGGCCGAAGTAATCTGCTCGAACAAGCGGGCGCCCGTCGAATTCAAGATCAACTCTACGTAGGGGCCCTGGAGCTGCTCGCTCGGCCGCACCCGGGCATCTTGAATGAACTCGCCGGTCATCAACGCGCGCGCCTCGAGCACGTAGGCGGCCTTCTCGCTCGCGCCTTCGCGTTGGGGCGCTTGACCATAGAGCACCTCGCGCCCGGGCGGCGGTCCGCTCTTGATCGCCTGTTCGATATCGGCCGACTCGTCCACCAGTTTGAATTCGAGCAGCGCCGTCTTGCCGACGATCTGCTTGGCTCGCTCCGGATCTTGAATACCCGGAAGCTGAATCAAAATATCCTGTTGTCCCTGGCGCTGGATGATCGGCTCGCTGACGCCAAACTGGTCGATGCGATTGCGGATGGTTTCCAACGATTGATCGACAGCGTAGTCGCGCAGCGACTTTAGTTCTTCTTTGCTGAGGCTAAGCTCCAGCTCGGTAGCCCCTCCCGAGGTTTGCGTGTTGCCGATGGTGAGGTTGGCAAAGTCGCTCTTCAACAAACCACGCACCCGCTCAAGATTCGCCGCGTCGGTCTTGATCTTGATCTGTGTGCCCGCCACTCGCTCCGCCGAGGTGCCGGAGATGCCCCGCTCGCGGAGCATTTTCACCAAGCTCTCCTTAGCGCGCTCGACATTATTTTCGATGGCTTTGTCGACCTTGACTTCTAGCACCAGGTGACTGCCGCCCTGAAGATCGAGTCCTAAATGGATCTTGTCCGACGGCAGAAAGCTCGTCCACCAAGATGGCAGCGAAGGCATGAAAGTCGGCACCAGATAAATCAATGCCGCGACAATGGCTACGGCGAACAGGCTCAACCGCGTCAGCACGTTACGACGCATTTCCTACTCCTTCGATGATTCTTTGCTGGGGCTCTTCTCAGCCGTCAGGACGGCGGCGATCTGCGGGCGCGCGACCCGAATGCGCACGTTGGCAGCCACTTCCAGTATCACCACATTTTCCTTTAAGTCGACTACCTTACCGTAAATCCCGCCGGAGGTCATCACTTCGTCGTTCTTTTTCAGCTTGCTCAACAGATCTTGATGGGCCTTGGCCTTTTTCTGCTGCGGCCGGATGACCATGAGATACATGATGATAAAAATCAAAATGAAGGGCACGATCGTCATCAAAGGCCCCGGCCCGGCCACTCCCGGCGCCCCCTGTGCGTAGGCAAGGTCGAACATACTTCCTCCTCAAGAAATTACGTCGCGTGCTAAGATACCGCTAAGCCGGCTTGTTCCGTCCAGCTGATCGACTGACCCGTGCTTATGGCTTGCCGACAACGTTTCATGAAATCTTGGTAAAAGTAAAGATTGTGCAGCGTATTTAGTTGTGCCGAAAGAATCTCACCGGCCATGAACAGATGGCGCAAATAGGCGCGCGAGAAGTGCCGGCAAGAGTAGCAGCCGCAGTCTTGGTCCAATGGCCGCCCGTCGTTGGCGAACTCGGCGCGTTTGATGTTGACGCGCCCGTGCAGCGTAAAAAGCGTGCCGTTGCGGGCGTTGCGCGTCGGAATCACGCAGTCGAACATATCGAAACCCGCCTGCACCGCGGCGAGTATATCCTGCGGCCGGCCGACGCCCATCAAGTAGCGCGGTTTATCTTCTGGCAAGAGCGCCACGGTGAAAGCGCCGATCGATTGCAACAACGCTTCACCCTCGCCCACCCCTAAGCCACCGACGGCAAACCCCTCGAATGGCAGGGCGGCCAACGCATCGACGCACGAGCGCCGTAAATCTTCGAACAGGCCGCCCTGGACGATGCCGAACATGAGTTGTTGCGGGCGCCGTCGCGCTTGAAGGCAGCGCTCGGCCCAGCGAATCGTCCGTTCCGTCGAGCTGCGCACGTAATCGCGCTTGGCATCCGCAGGAATGCATTCATCGAGCACCATGGCAATATCGCTGCCCAGCGCTTCTTGAATCTCCACCGCCTTCTCCGGCGTCAGCAGGTGAGTAGAACCGTCGATGTGCGACTGAAACCTGGCGCCCTCTTCGGTGATCTTGCGCATATGCGCCAAGCTAAAGACCTGATAGCCGCCGCTGTCGGTGAGAATCGGCCCATCCCAACCCATGAACTTATGCAGCCCACCCAACTCGCGAATCAACTCGTGCCCTGGCCGCAAGTAAAGATGGTAAGTATTGCCAAGAATGATCTGGCAGCCAATCTCTCTCAAATCGCGCGGCAACATCGCCTTGACGGTGCCCTGAGTGCCCACCGCCATAAAACAAGGGGTTTCAAGTACGCCGTGCGGCGTCTGTAAAAGACCCAGGCGCGCCTTCGTAAGGGTGTCTTTGTAAGTGAGAGTGAAGTGCGTCGGCATGGATCGATTTTGGATTTTTGATTTTGGATTTTAGATTGTCGGAAACCACCGAACACAGGTTACTGCCTCAAACTCCTATTTCCTAATCCGACAATCCAAAATCGGCAATCCAAAATCCAAAATCGTCAGAGGATTAGCATCGCGTCGCCGTAGCTATAAAACCGATATTGCCGCTCGATCGCTTCGGCGTAGGCTCTGCGGACCAGATCCAAGCCGGCAAAAGCGGCGACGAGAATCAGCGGCGTCGAGCCGGGCAAATGAAAGTTGGTGATCAACGCATCGATGGCACGGAAACGGTCGCCCGGCTTGATGTATAGCCGCGCAATGCCTTCATCCTCTTCAATCCCGTTTTTTTGTTGAGCCACCCACTCGAGCGTACGCGTGCTGGTGGAGCCAACCGACACGACACGATGGCCCGCCTGTTTGGTCCGGCGAATTTTCTCGGCGGCTTCGGCGCTGAGAATATATCGCTCACCTTCCATCCGGTGATTTTCGATTTGCCGATCGCGCACCGGCTGGAAAGTACCCGGGCCGACATGCAGCGTCAGCAGCGCGCGCTCGATGCCTTTGTCACGCAGTTGCTCGAACAGCGCATCGGTAAAATGAAATCCTGCGGTGGGCGCCGCAACCGCCCCGGCGTGCGCGGCATAAACGGTCTGGTAGCGCTCCTGATCCAACGCCTCCGTGCCGCCACTGCGTTTGACATAGGGCGGCAGCGGCGGCTCACCGCGGCGCTCCAGCCAGTCGTCGAAGTCGCCGCGATGATGGAACTCCAAGCCGTAGCGGCCGCGGCCCATGTCGCCGATTACTTCGGCCGTCGCCTCATCGGCAAAGCGCAGCCGGCTCCCCACCGGCGGCTTTTTTGCCGCATCGATCATAGCGATCCACAAGCTCCGCCCTTCCTCCGGAAAGCGCTCGATCAAAAGCACTTCCGCTTTGCCGCCGCTCTCCTTCTCACCGCACAAGCGCGCCGGAAAGACTTTGGTGTCGTTGAGTACAAGCAAATCGCCAGGGTCGAGGAAGTCTCCCAGCTCGGAAAAAATGGTGTGAATGATTTCGCCAGTGGCGCGCTTGATCACCAACAGCCGCGAAGCCTGGCGCTCCCGGCTCGGATAGGCTGCAATCAAAGAGTCGGGCAGCTCATAGTTGAACTCGTCGAGGTTCATCGCAGCAAAATCATTGAAGGAGAACCTCTGAGTAGAGTACGCCTTCCGCACCATGCGAAACGGTGCGCACGGCGCACGCTACTGGGTTCGTTTCGGCATGCTAGCCGTTCAGGACCGCGCTATTTTGAAATCTGAAATTTGCAATCTGTGATTCTGAGCCACAGCGAGGATTAGTCCTTCTTTAGAAACGGCGTTAGCAGATCGATGGGCACGGGGAAAATCGTCGTCGAGTTTTTTTCCGAAGCGACTTCCACTAGGCTCTGCAAAAAACGCAATTGCAGCGCCATTGGCTGTTTGCCAATGACCTCGGCGGCATCGGCGAGTTTCTGCGACGCCTGGAACTCGCCGTCGGCATGAATGACCTTGGCGCGCCGCTCGCGCTCGGCTTCGGCCTGCTTGGCCATCGCCCGCTGCATCTCCTGCGGCAGATCGATATGCTTGATCGCCACCTGGGTCACCTTGATGCCCCACGGGTCGGTGTGTTGATCGATGATCGATTGCAGGTTGGCGTTGATCTTGTCACGCTCGGCGAGCAATTCGTCCAGCTCGCACTCACCGCAGACGCTGCGCAGCGTTGTCTGCGCCAATTGCGAGCTGGCGAATAGATAATTCTCCACCTCGCGCACCGCTTTGTTGGGCTCGATGACACGGAAATAAAGCACGGCGTTCACCTTCACCGACACGTTGTCGCGGGTGATCACGTCCTGCGGTGGGATGTCCATGGTCACCGTGCGCATGTCCATCTTCACCATCTTTTCGATGCCTGGAATGATGTAAACCAGGCCCGGGCCGCGCGAGCCGACCATGCGCCCGAGACGAAACACCACGGCGCGCTCATATTCGCGCAGGATCTTGATGCCGCTAATCAGCAGCGCCACCGCGATGACAAGAAAAGTTGCCAAGGGTCCAAATCCAAACATTTCCTACCTCCTCCGTGACTAACCGCCTGGAATCGATCCGCTTGCTTAACTCCGCGTTTCGCTGCCTGCGACGCGACTGACCTTCAAGCATAGGCCGTCATAGCCGATCACTTTGACTTTTTCGCCGACACCGATCTCGCCGTGGGCGGCCTGCGCGTTCCAATATTCGCCGTGGACGAATATCTTACCGGCCGGGCTGAGCTTGTCGCCGCGCACCTCGCCGATCTCGCCGATCAGGCCGTCCATGCCCATGGTCGCCTTTGACTGCTGCGAGTTGAAAACCAAATAGCTAATTGCCAACATGAACGCACCGACGGTGCCCACCGCCGTGAAAATAATCGGTTTATCGACGCCAAAATCGCCCAGCTCGCTATCGAAGAGCAGCAGCGAACCGAGCGCGAGCGATATGATGCCGCCAATGCCCAGCACACCGAAGCTCGGCAGGAACGCCTCACCGACCAGCAGCGCTACTCCCAACAAGATCAAGGCAAGACCGGTGTAGTTGATCGGTAAGAGCTGCAGCGAAGCGAACGCCAGCAGCAAACAGATCGCGCCGGCGACGCCCGGGAAAATGACCCCGGGATGGGAGAACTCCATGTACAAGCCGAGGATGCCCGCCATCATTAAAAGATAAGCGATGTTCGGATCGGCTATGGTGTTCAAAACTTTTTGCTTCAAGCTCATGTCGTGGCGCACCACGCGAACGCCTTTGAGATCGAGCTCCTGCTTTTTGCCATCGAGATCGACAATACGGCCCTGCGCTTGTTTGAGCAGATCATCGACGTCGGTCGCAACGATATCGATGACGTTTTTCTTGAGCGCTTCCTTCTCGGTGATCGCGACGCTTTTGCGCACCGCCTGAATCGCCCATTCGGTATTTCGGCCGCGCTTCTGCGCGATGGTTTCGCCGAAGGACGCGGTGAAGTTTTCGATCTTCTCACCCATCACGCCCTTCACTTCTTGGCCACCGCCAGCCACCGGATGGGCGGCGCCAATGTTGGTTCCCGGCGCCATGGCGGCGATGTGAGCAGCCATGGTGATAAAGACTCCCGCCGAGCCGGCGCCGGCGCCGCTCGGCCCGACCCAGACCATCACGGGTACATGGGCACCGAGCATCTCCTTAACGATGGTACGCGTCGAAGTCAGAAGCCCACCCGGTGTGTCGAGTTGAATGATCAAAGCCCGAGCGCCGCCATTTTTTGCCCGAGTGATACTCTCGCGGATAAAATCATCCACCGCCGGATTGATCGACCCATCGATGGAAATCACGTCGACGTGCGGCTGCCCGCCTTCTTTGCCCGGCTGAGCCGCGATGGCATAACCCGCAACGATCAGAATGACAAGACAGAGCGTCCTAAGCATTTTCACCGCGCATCTCTTTTATGACTTTTTTGATGTCTTCCCAGACCAGTTTTTTGTCTGCCGGATTGCGCAAGAGATAGGCCGGATGAAAGGTCGGCATGAGTTTGATGCCCAAGTAGCTGTGCCAATTGCCGCGCAGCCGCGAGATCGGCAGCTTGCTGTGCAGCAAGGTTTGCACGGCGAATTTGCCCAGCGCAACGATGATCTCAGGGCGAATGAGATCGATCTGCTTTTTCAGAAAGGGCTCGCAGGCGGCAACTTCGTCCGGTTCGGGATTGCGATTTTCCGGCGGCCGGCACTTGACGACGTTGGCGATGTAAACGTCGCTGCGCTGCATGCCCATGCCTTTGGTAATGATGTCGGTCAAAAGCTGGCCGGCGCGGCCGACAAACGGTTCGCCCTGCAGATCTTCATCCCGCCCCGGTCCTTCGCCGACGAACATAAGCTTGGCATGTGGGTTGCCGACGCCGAAGACTAGATTGGTCCTGCCCGAGCATAGTTTACAGAGCTGGCAATCGCCGATCGCCGATCGCAAAGCCTCTAACGAGGGCACCTGCGCCAGCGGCGAAGAGGGGGCAAACAAATTTTCCTGCGAGACGGCCATTACTTTTGCTTCGTCGGTCGCGACGGCTGGCATCGTTTGATCAAAGAGGGCGACTTCGGCGCGCGAGAGCACGTGAATGCCGGCGCGTTGGCGCCGTTCAAGCTGGCGCCGCAGCGAAGTCACAACCGCGTCGATATCGTCCGTTTGGTTCGACATGCTTATATTTGCACGAATCTTAGCACCGGAAAGTCGCGAGTAGCAACGGCTCGGTAGTCTTATTCGCTCTGCCGATGCGCTCTGAGCTGGGCGAGGTAGCTCGCGCGCACAGAGGTCAGAAATTGCAGCGTCTCGGGCCACAGGTAATCGCGATAGGTGTAAGGCAAGCCGTGGAACCCGCCGTTGTAGTACAACAAGGTGGCCTCACCGAAGATACCGCCGTCGAGGTAAATGCGCTGACTCGCGTTCTTGGTCGAAGCGAGCACGAGTTTGAAGGCGTCGAGGTAGCCGGGGTCAATGTTAACCCTGCGTCCGGCGCT
>Ga0194132_10007852_pt1 | contig 15616 bp, 12 predicted proteins | sample TA2KigOf80mmetaG_FD_148612 | JGI IMG/M metagenome (GOLD analysis project Ga0194132, IMG submission 148612) | Freshwater microbial communities from Lake Tanganyika, Tanzania - TA2015054 Kigoma Offshore 80m | ecosystem: Environmental > Aquatic > Freshwater > Lake | place: Tanzania: Lake...
CCATAACAGCTCATGCGGTCGGCCCGCAGGCTATCGACGCCGAAGAGGATGAGGTTGAGCTTTTTCCTGGCCATGGCAACACGGGGGGATAGAGGGTGAGGTGTTGAGGGATATGCTACTCCCTTTTGTTCCGGGCGTCAAGACGGATTCCCCTCCCCGACGGTTGTCTCTGGGTGTGGGAATGCGTAGTTTATAATTCTCCAAAGAAAAAGGAATTGTCCATGAGAGCAGTGCGCTTCCACCAGTGCGGCGGTCCAGAGGTGCTCCAGTTCGAGGAGATTCCCTCCCCGGTTCCGGCTGCCGGCCAGGCCCTGGTCCAGGTCGAGGCCATCGGGCTCAACTACATCGACACCTATCACCGCGAAGGGCTCTATCCCGTCCCCCTGCCCTGCACCCCCGGCATGGAGGCGGCCGGCAGGGTGGTGGCCCTGGGCGAGGGGGTGACTGAGGTGAAGGTGGGAGACCGGGTGGCGTACGCCGGGGCCCTCGGGGCCTACGCCGAGCAGGCCGCGGTGCCGGCGGCCCGGCTGGTGCCCCTGCCGGATTCGGTCGATTTTGCCACCGGGGCCGCGGCCATGCTCCAGGGAATGACTGCCCACTACCTGGTGTACGGCTCCTATCCGCTCAAACAGGGGGAGACGGCGCTGATCCACGCCGCTGCCGGCGGGGTGGGCCTCTTGCTGGTGCAATTGGCCAGCCGCCTGGGAGCGCGGGTCATCGCCACCGTCTCCACCGCCGAGAAAGAGGCCCTGGCCCGCCAGGCCGGCGCCCACGAGGTGATCCGCTACACCGAGCAGGACTTCGAGACCGAGGTCAAGCACCTCACCGGGGGCCGCGGGGTGGACGTGGTCTACGATTCGGTGGGCAAATCCACCTTCGACAAGGGGCTCAACGTGCTGCGGCCGCGGGGGTACATGGTGCTCTTCGGCCAGTCCAGCGGTCCGGTGCCCCCCCTCGATCCGGGGGTGCTCAACACCAAAGGGTCGCTCTACCTGACCCGGCCGACCCTGGTCCACTACACCACCACCCGCCAGGAATTGCTGGCCAGGGCCGGTGAGGTGCTCTCCTGGTTGGGCGAAGGCGTGCTCAACCTGCGCATCGGGGCCCGCTACCCCCTGGCCCAGGCCGCCGAGGCCCACCGGGCCTTGCAGGGGCGGCTGACCACGGGCAAGGTGCTCTTGCTCCCTTGAAGGAGCTTTGTCAAAAGGAGTAGAACCGTGTCGGAAACCTCGGAACAGAACACAGAGACCCCTCCCCAGGAGGGGGGGGAATTCGCCCGCCTGCTCGCCCAGGAAAGCGCCGGAGGCAAGGTGGAGGTGGCGGCAGGGGCCAAGGTGCAGGGGGTGCTGGTGAAGATCGGCCCGGAGGACAGCTTCGTGGACTTTGGCGGGCGCAGCGAGGGCCGCCTCAAGACCGCCGAACTGCTCGACGCCGAGGGCAAGCCCGGCCTGGCGGTGGGCGACCCTATCGAGGCGTACGTGGTGGAGGACAAGGCCGAGATCCTCCTCACCCGCTTCTTCGGCCAGCACGACCAGGCCGCGGACAAGCTCTACCAGGCTTTCAAGGCCGGCATCCCGGTCGAGGGCCAGGTAAGGGCAATCAACAAGTGGGGGCTGGGGGTGGACATCCAGGGCGTGCGGGCCTTCTGCCCCCTGTCCCAGATCGACACCCGCTACGTCGAGGACCCCCAGGGTTTCAAGGACCAGGTCATGCAATTCAAGATCCTCCGCTACAGCGATCAGGGCCGCAACATCGTGCTCTCTCGCCGGGCCCTGCTCGAAAAGGTCCAGGAGGAACAGGCCACCCTGGTCAAGGGACAGCTCGCCGAGGGAGCACAGATCAGCGGCAAGGTGACCCGCATGGAGGCTTTTGGGGCCTTCGTGGAACTGGGCGGGGGGGTCGAGGGCATGATCCATGTCTCCGAGATCAGCCACGAGCGGGTGGGGCATCCCAAGGAGGTGTTACACGAGGGCCAGGAGGTGCAGGTGCGGGTGCTCAAGGTCAAGGACCTCGACGACCGCCGCAAGGCCCGGATCTCCCTCTCGCTTAAGGCCCTGCAGCAGGACCCCTGGTCCGAGGCCCTGGGGCGGCTCAAGGAGGGCAGCGTGGTGAAGGGGGTGGTGGGAGCCCTGGAAACCTTTGGGGCCTTCGTCGAGCTGGAGGGCAAGGTGCGGGGCCTGGTCCACGTCTCCGAGCTGGCCGACAAAAGGGTGGCCCATCCCCGCGATGTGCTGGCCCTGGGCCAGGAGGTCAAGGTGCTGGTGCTGGAGGTGGACGCCCGACGCAAACGCCTGCGGTTGTCCATCAAACAGGCCGAAAGCGCCGAGGCCGACGCCGACCTCAAGGAGTTCCGCCAAAGGCAGCAGCAGGAGACCCAGGGCCAATCCGGCAACGCCCTGGTCGAGGCGCTGCGCCGGGCCCACCTGGCCCAATAACCCATGCTCGAAGAGATCCTCGCCCCGGGGCATGGGGGGTATTACGGCTCCTTTGGCGGGGCCTTTGTTCCCGAGATCCTGCACGCCACGCTGGCCGAACTCCGCGAGGCCTTCGAGCAGGCGCGCCGCGATCCGGCCTTCTGGCAGGAATATACCCGCGAGATGGGTACCTACTCCTGCCGGCCCACCCCCATCACCCCCCTGGACAATCTGAGCCGTGCCCTGGGCGGGGCCCGGATCTTCCTCAAGCGCGAAGATCTCAACCAGACCGGCGCCCACAAGATCAACAACGTCATGGGCCAGGGGCTCTTGGTAAAACGGATGGGCAAGAAGCGGGTCATCGCCGAAACCGGGGCCGGCCAGCACGGGGTGGCCACGGCCACCATGGCCGCCCGCCTCGGCCTCGAATGCACGATCTACATGGGTGCGGTCGACGTGGAGCGACAGCGCCCCAACGTGTTCTGGATGGAGCAGTTGGGCGCCACGGTGGTGCCGGTCACCGATGGCTCGGCGACCCTCAAGGACGCCATCAACGAGTGCCTGCGCGACTGGGCCGCGTCGATGGACCAGACCCACTACGTGCTGGGCACCGCCTGTGGCCCGCACCCCTTTCCGCAGCTGGTGGCCTATTTCCAGCGCCTCATCGGCCAGGAAGCACGGGAGCAGATGCTGGCACTCACCGGCCGGCTGCCAGACCGCGTCTACGCCTGTGTCGGCGGTGGCTCCAATGCCACCGGCATCTTCCTGGGTTTCCTAGACGATCCCGCAGTCGAACTGGTCGGGGTCGAGGCCGGCGGACACGGCATCGCCTCGGGTGAACACGCGGCGCGCTTGGCGCCCGGGGCGCATAGCGCTGTGGGGGTGGCCCAAGGGTACAAGACCTATTTCCTCCAGAACGAGGAGGGCCAGATGCGGGAGACCCATTCGGTGGCCGCAGGTCTGGACTATATCGGGGTCAGCCCCATCCTGGCCTGCCTGGCCGACCGGGGGCGGGTCCGCTTCACCTCCGCCACCGACGAGGAGGTCATCGCAGCGCTCAAGCAGGTCATGCGCTCTGAGGGCATCATCGGCGCCCTCGAAAGCACGCACGCGGTGGCTGGTGCCCTGCGCGAGGTGGGGAAGTTAACGCCGGAGCAGCAGGTTCTGATCAACCTCTCCGGCCGGGGCGACAAGGATATTTTCACCATCGCCAGCGCCCTTCAGGACCAGAAATGGGTGCAGTTCCTCCGCGACAAGGTGGCGCGCTCGTGACCCTCGAGGCCTATATCAGCCAGCGCCTGGACGGCCACAAAATCCTGGTGATGACCCATCTCATCGCCGGGTTCCCCTCCCTGGACGCCAACTGGGAGATGCTGGAGGAGATGGCCCGCGCCGGGGTGGACCTGGTGGAGTTGCAAATGCCCTTCAGCGAGCCGGTGGCCGATGGCCCTACCTTTGCGCGCGCCAACCAGCAGGCCCTGGCCCAGGGGCTGCGCCTGGAACAGTACTTCGCGCTGATGCAGCGGGCCTCGCAGAGCTTCTCCTTCCCCTTGCTGATGATGGGGTACTACAACACCGTCTTCAGGCTGGGCCATCAGGCCTTTGCCGAGGCGTTGCAGGCCAACGGGGGCCGGGGTTTCATCCTGCCGGACCTGCCGGTGGAGGAATACGGCGACCTTTTCACCCACAGCCAGCGTTGCGGGTTACAGCCCGTGATGTTGATGGCCCCGACCAACTCGGACGAGCGCCTGGCGCAGATCGGCCGACACGCCACGGGTCTGGTGTACGCCGTCGCGCGGAAGGGGGTTACCGGCAGCCGGACCGATCTGGCCGGCGGCGCCTACGCCTTCGTCCAGCGGTGCCGGCAGGCCACCGACCAGCCCATCGGCATGGGTTTTGGCCTGGCCAAGGGCGAGGACGTGCGGCGATTGCAGGGGCAGGTGGAGGTGGCGATCGTCGGTTCGGCGCTGCTGGAGGCCTGGGAGAAGGGGGGACGCGCCCAGTACCGGCGCCTCCTGGAGGAACTGGTGGCAGCCCGGAGCTAGGGCCGCAAGACTGAATCGAATCACCGTTTGGGTCCCTACCGTGTAGGGAGTGCACGGGCAGGGTACCCGCGAATCCCGGCCGCCCTTCGGTCGGGCCGAGTGCGGTGGCGTCCTGCAGCTCCTAGGGCCTGTCTGAAAAGTCGCTTTTAGGCCCAAGCCCGAGCGAAAGCGGTGCGGGCAACGCAGAACGCGCCGCTTGCAGCCGGGCGACGCCAGAATGGAGTTTGCAGACAGGCCCTAACCGGCCTGCACCAGGGCCCGCTCCAGGTACTGTCGGTAGTCGCATTTGGGCAGGCGGGCGATCAAGTCCTGGAACCCTCCCCGATCCACGAAACCCTGCCGGTACGCGATCTCCTCCAGACAGGCGATTTTGAGACCCTGGCGCCGTTCCACCGCCTCGATGAAGGCGTTGGCTTCCTGGAGGCTGGAGGGGGTGCCGGTGTCCAGCCAGGCAATGCCGCGGCCGAGGCGCTGCACCCGCAGCTGCCCGCGGTCGAGATAGGTCCGGTTGACGTCGGTGATCTCGTACTCGCCCCGTGCCGAAGGTTGGAGGTGTTTGCAGATCTCCAGAACCTGCTGGTCGTAGACGTAGAGGCCGGGGACGGCGTAGTTCGATTTTGGTGCCTTGGGTTTTTCCTCGATACTGATCACCCTTGAGTCCTGGTCGAACTCGAGCACCCCGAATTCCTGCGGGTTGCTGACGTAATAACCAAAGATCAGGCCCCCCTCCTTGAACTGCCTGACCGTCCGCGCGAAGCCCTCCTCATTGTAGAAGTAATCCCCGTAAAAGACATTATCGCCCAGGATCAGGGTGGCGTCGTCGTCGCCGATGAAGTCCTCGGCGAGCAGGAAGGCCTGCGCGATGCCCTCGGGTTTGGCCTGGACCACGTAGGAGAACCTCAAGCCTAGTTCGGCGCCGTCGCCCAGGAAGGCCTCGAAGAGCGGCAGGTCCCGTGGGGTGGAGACGATGCAGATCTCGCGGATGCCACCTAGCATCAGGATCGACAGGGGGTAACAGATCATCGGTTTGTCGTACACGGGGAGGAGCTGTTTGCAGACGATCCGGGTGAGAGGGTAGAGACGGGAGCCGGCACCGCCGGCAAGGATGATACCCTTCATCGCAGGGCCTTTCACTGTTGGGGTGACGAGCAAACTAGGGGGCAGGGCGGGGCGGGTCAAGCCGCCCCTAGCCTTGGACGCACCAGATCGGACGGCGATCCGGCGCGATTTTGACGGCTACGGGCATTTGGCGTATGAAGTACCCTCAGACCCCTGCCGGAGGAGGACCTATGGCGAAACCCGGAGAGGTACCGGTAAGATTGCGCGATCGCCACCTGGCCTTTTGGGACCGGAAGGCCGTCGCCACCCCGCTGTTGAGTGTGGGGCCATACAGCGACTTCGCCGACCGCGCTCAAATCGTGCTCCGCAGCGGTGGGACCGTGGCGGAGGGGCAGATCGTGTTTCCCCAGGACCTGGTTCCCGCCCACCTGGCCGGGGGGCACGCCGGCGACCTCGCTCAGGGCGATTTCCTTCACGGCACCGCACCCTACGATCTGTGTTGGACGGAGGTGCGGGCCGGCTGCAGCCTGCGCTGGCGCGCCGGACAGGTATGGGCCGAGTCCTTTCTCAGCGAACCGGCGGCGCTCCGGTGGACCGCCACGGACGCCTGGCTCGAGCTGCTCCTGGCCATCACCTGCCTGCAGGTAAACACCGCCGCGGGCGCATACCCGGTCTGCCAACCCTTGATGCGGGGTCCGGTGGACATGGCCGCCGCCGCCCTGGGGGATGAGGGGTTGTGCCTGGCCCTGGTGGACCACCCCGATGCCAGCCGGGCCCTGCTGGAAAGCTGCACCGAGCTCTTCATCGCCACGGCGCGGTCCTGGCGCGAGGCGGTGCCGCGGCTGGACGGGGGTTCCTGTCTCTACGGGATCTGGGCGCCTGGTTCCTCGGTGCGGACCCAGTGCGACAACGCCGCCCTGCTTTCCCCCGCCCTCTACCGCGAATTTCTCCTACCCGCCGATGAGGTGATCTGCGCCAGCTGTGATTACCCGCTGATGCACACCCATTCCGGTTTCATCCAGATGATCGCCCCGGTGCTCCTCGAGGTGCGGGGCCTGCGCGCGGTGCAGGTGAGCCTCGACTGGCCGGCCGGGCCAGGGGTGGCCGCACTGCTGCCCACCTTCCAACTCCTCAACGATCACCTGCCGCTCATCATCACCGGCGCACTGGACCGCACAGAACTGGACCTGCTGCTGGCCAGGCTGCAACCTGCCGGCCTGTGCCTGCAGGTCTGCATCCACCCATGAGCCTCAATCCATGTAGAGCCCGCCATTGACGTCGAGGATCTCGCCGGTGATGTGTCGGCTGTCCTCGCAGGCCAGGAAAAGAGCCGCGTTGGCCACGTCCTCGGGTTGGCCCTTCTCCCCAAGGGGAATGGTGGTGGCCATCTTGTCGTGCTGCGGGGATCGGGTCATGGCCGTGTCGATGACCCCTGGGGCGATGCCGTTCACCCGCACCCGGTGGGGGGCCAGGTAGCGGGCCAGACCAATCGTCAGGGAGGAGACCCCGGCCTTTGCCGCCGCATAGGGCGGGCCGGCGGCCAGTCCGCCGTTCTTGGCCGCCAGGGAGCTGAGATTGATGATGACCCCCTGGCCCCGTCCCTTCATGTGCGGGACCACCGCCTGGCTGCACAGGAAGGTGCCCTTGAGGTTGATGTCGAGGATCAGGTGCCAGGTCTCCTCGCTGCACTCCTCGAAGGTCGAGTAGGTGACGTACCCGGCATTGTTGACCAGGATGTCGAGGTGCCCGAACTCGGCCAGCACCCTCGCCACCGTCTCCTGGACCTGGGTCTTTTGCGTCACATCGAGGCGCAGTCCCAGCCCCGGGATCGGCAGGTCGGCCGCCGTCTGCCTGGCGGTGTCGGGGTCCAGGTCGGCGACGGCCACCCGCGCACCCTCGCGCGAAAACCCCAGGGCGATGGCCCGGCCGATGCCACGACCGCCCCCGGTGATCAGGGCGGTCTTGCCCGCCAATTTCCCAGCCATTTCTCCTCCTCCTGCAATAGGGTTTCAGAGCACGAGCAACATCGCCAACACCCCCAACGCCGCGCCGGCCAGGGCAGTCCGGGAGAGGGTCTCGCGCCACCAGAACTGGGCACACAGGATGTCGAGCAGCACCACCGCACAGCCCTGGAGGGGGAAGTACAAGGTGCCCGGGACCTGGCTCAGGGCTACGAGGTTGACGGACAAGGTCACCAGGTTGAACAACCCGATCCCCACACCCATCAGCAGGTCCTGGGGGCGGGGCCGGCGGCGTTGCCAGCCCATGAAAAACACCCCCAGGATGCCAGCAGTCAAGGTGATGAAAAGCAGGACCTGCAGGAAATGCGGATCGAGCCCGGCGTAGTGGATCCAGCGCATGCCGCAGAAGGCGATGCCCTGCCCCAGGAAGATGAGCAGCAGGAGCCCCAGACTGAGGACGGGGGAAAGGTGTCCACCGCTGGTGCCGCCCCGGGTCATCAGCACCAGCGCCACCAGCGACAGGGCAATGCCTCCCAGCTGCACTGGGCTGAGGGACTCGCCCCAAAGATACACCGAGGCCCAGATCGGGATGAGGATGGCCAGGCGGAAGGAGGTGAGTACGGCACCCACCGCCACCAACTCGAGGCCGCGGGTCATCAGCAGCATCGCCCCGATGAAGGTGATGCCGGTGAACACCCCCACCTCGAGTGCCAGGGGCGCGGGGTCCAGCCGCCCGGTGAGGAGGTGGTAGAAAAACATCAAAAGGGCGATGGTGAGGTAGTTGGCGGACACCACCGCCGGGGCATAACAGCCTCGACGCTGGGCGAGTTTGAAAAGCTGGCCGAAACCAAAGGAGAGCAGGAGGCCGGGCACGAGCCAGATCAAGGGCAGGGTTCCTCGGCGGGACCACGCCCGGGCAACAACGGGCCCTGGCTCACGGGGCCTGCAACAGTTGCAATAGTTTGCCGGCCAAATCTTCGCGGTTGTCCTTGAGCAGGTAGGCCTGGACCTTGCCGGCGATGGCTTGCGCCACGTCGTTGCGATCGCTTGAAGTGGTGAGTATCACCACGGGCAGGTCGCGGAAACGGCCGTGGGCACGCAGGGTCTGGAGCACCTGCAGACCGTTTACCTTGGGCATGTTGATGTCGAGAATCAAGAGGTCGATCTGGTTCTCCTGAACCAGGCGCAAGGCCTCGGCGCCGTCCTCGGCTTCCAGGAGATGACTCCCGGATCGGTCGGTGAGGGTGCGGACCAGCTTACGGATGAGGGCCGAATCGTCGGCCACCAGGACCTTCTTCCCGGTCGCGCTGGGGGCAACCGCCTGAAACACCGACGGGGTCTCGTCGAATAATGCCTCCAGGTTCCTATCGAGCTGGGATTCGGCCAGTTGTTTCCGGAGCTGGTCCTGCTGCAGGCACAGGGCGCGGAAGGCTTCGCGGACCCGGTGCGGCAGCTGCTGCCACTCCTCGTCGGTCAGGGGCACCGCCGAGGGTCGGTGGGAGGGATGAGCTTCGGGCATGACCTGGCTCCGCTGCTGGGTTTTAGGGAACGTCTCTGGGAATTACTGCGTCACCGGAGCATCAAATTGAACCGGACCAGTTCCATGAGTATTTTAGTAAACATCACCGTTCCAGGTCCAGTGTATTGTTTGCCCCGCGCCATCGCGGGGGGTGGGCGACCATGAGTGAGGAAATCAGCTCCCCGGACGAGATCATGGAGATCGGCAGCCTTCAGGGCCGGCGCGAGATCCTGCTGGATACCGCCCGCGAGTCATTGGAGGCTGGCGATCTGGCCACCCTGCGCCTGGTGCTCAACAACCAGCACCCCGCCGATCTGGCCGACCTGTTCCGCCACCTGGGGGACGAGGAGCAGCAGCGCCTCCTGCCCCTCATCGCCGAGCCCCTGGCCGCCCGGATGCTGGCGGAGCTGGACACCTCCACCCTGCTGAATGTTGCCGAAAACCTCGACCACGAGGTGCTCTCGGACCTGATCGAGGAGTTGGCCCCCGACGACGCGGCGGACCTGTTGGGGGACCTGCCCGAGGCGCACAGCGAGCGGGTGCTCGAACTGATGGAGGGGGAGGAGGTCGCGGAGGTCCGCGAGCTGATGACCCACCCCGAGGACACCGGCGGAGGCCTGATGACCTCGCGCCTGGTGGCGGTGCGGGAGGACATGGACGTGGCCAGCGCCATCGCCCACCTGCGCGAATTGACCGACGAGGAGCACATCTTCTACGTGTACGTGGTGGACGAAGGGGAACGCCTGCTGGGTACCGCGCCGATCAAGCGCCTGCTGCTGGCCTCCCAGAACACCCTGATCAGCGAATTGACCAAGCGGGAATGCATCTCGGTGCGGGCCGACATGGATCAGGAGGAGATCGCCAGGCTCTTTGCCGACTACGACCTGGTGGCCCTGCCGGTGGTGGACGGGGAGGGCCGGCTGGTGGGCCAGGTGACGGTGGACGATGTGGTGGATGTGATCAACAAGGAAGCCACCGAGGACATCTACGGTCTGGCCGGCACCAGCGCCGAGGAGTTGGAGGCCCGCTCGGTGGCCGGGGTGCTGCGCCGCCGCCTGCCCTGGCTGCTGGTCTGCCTGGGGGGGAGCATGTTTTCCGGGGCAGTGATCGACGGCTTCCACCAGGAGATCGTTGCGGCCAGCAGCATGCTGCTGATCTTCATGCCCGGCATCGCCGGCATGGGCGGCAACACCGGGGTGCAGACCTCGACGGTGACGGTGCGCAGCCTGGCCACCGGCCATATCAAGGCCGGGGCGCTGTGGTCCAATATCTGGCGCGAGCTGCGGGTGGCCATGAGCATCGGTCTGATCCTGGGGGTGTTGATCCTCGGGGTGGCCCGGCTGTGGACCGGCCAATGGCTGCTGGGCGGCTGCGTGGGGCTGGCGATGTTCTCCTCCATCACCCTGGCCTCCCTGCTGGGGGCGCTCCTGCCCTTCCTGTTTCGCGGGGTGGGGGTGGACCCGGCCGTGGCCTCCGGGCCGTTGATCACCACCCTGAACGACGGGATGTCGTTGGTGGTGTACTTCAGCATCGCCCTGGCCCTTTTCCATCTCTGGGGATGAGATCGGCGGTCAGGGCGGGGTTGTTCCTGCTGGCGGCCGGATGCGTCGCCTGCCTGGGGGGACGGGGGCCGGCGCTGCCCAGAGAGGTGCCGGTGCTGGACACCTACCTGCGCCCCAAGATCCGGCAGGCGGAGGGGCAAACCCTGATCGCGGTGGGTGGCGGGATGTTGCCGGCCTCCCCTGAACTGGGCGCCTTCTATGCCCGTCGCCGCGACCACCTGGTGTGGAGTGGGGCTGGCGGACCGCTGCCGGTGGCCGACTCCTTCCTCAAGGTGCTGCGGGCCGGGGAGGAGGAGGGGCTGTCCCGCCAGGGATACCACCTGGAGGCCATCGAGGCGGCCTGGCAGGGGTGGCGGCGGGGCGGGGGAAGCCGCCGGGGTCTGGTGCGCCTGGCCGAGCTGGACCTTCTGCTGACCAATGCCTTCCTGCGCCGGGCCGCCCAACTCCAGGGCAGCCGGGTGCCGCCGGCGGCACGCCAGTGGACCGGGGGGGGGCTGGTGGACCCCGGCCTCTTGCTGGACAGCGTCTTGGCCGATGGGGCGGTGGGGGGCGTGCTGGGCCGCTTGCGGCCGGTCCACCCCCAGTACCGGCGTCTGGTGCAGGCGTGGATGGTGTACCACCGGCTCCAAAGCAGCGGTGGTTGGGAGGTGCTGGGGGGTTCTGACCCGCCGCGCCGGGGCGGGCAGGGTGGGGCCGAGGCGGCCCTGCGCCGCCGCCTGGTGGCCGAGGGGGACTTGGACAGCCTGATCGGGGGGACGGGTTTCGACGAGCAGGTGGAACGGGCCCTGCGCCGGTTCCAGCGCCGCCACGGCGTGGCGGTCAACGGGCGGGTGGATGGTCCGACCGGGGCGGCGCTGGGGGTGGGGGTGGAGGAGCGGCTCCGGCAGCTCGAACTGAACCTGGAGCGCTGGCGCTGGCTGCCCCTGGGACCACAGGCCCGGTACCTGCTGGTCAACCTCGACGACTACACCCTCGACCTGGTCGAGGGGGGGCAGGTGGCCCTGGAGATGAAGGTGATCGCCGGCAAGGCCCAGTGGCGCACCCCCCTTTTCAACAGCAACCTGACCCAGATCGTGCTCAATCCCTATTGGAACGTCCCCCCCTCCATCGCCCGCGAGGAGGTGCTGCCGGCCCTGAGCCAAAACCCGTACTACCTGGAGGAGCGGGGCTTCAGGGTGGTCGGCGGGATTGGGGACCAGGCCAGGGTGGTGCCGCCCGATTCGGTGGACTGGGAGGAGGCGGGCCAGGAGGACTGGCCCTACACCTTCATCCAGAACCCCGGCCCGGACAACCCCCTGGGCCGGATGAAATTCCTCCTGCCCAACTCCCACCACGTGTACCTGCACGACACCCCCAACCGCGAACTCTTCTCCCGGGCTGCGCGGGACTTCAGCCACGGCTGTATCCGCCTGGAGAAGAGCCTCGAACTGGCGGTCCACCTGCTGGAGGGCAACCCCGACTGGAGCCGCAGTCGGATCCGCCAGGTTCTGGAGTCGGGGCAGACCCGGCAGGTGGACCTGGCGCAGCGGGTGCCGGTGTACTTCGCCTTTTGGACGGCCGGGGTGGACGAGGAGGGCCTGGTGTACTTCCGCCCCGATCTCTACGGGGCCGACGCCGCCCTCCTGGAGGCGTGGGGGAGATGATGCACCTTCTGGCCCTGGTTTGGCTGCTGTGCCGGACGGGGTTCGCCGTGGCCCAGCCCCAGACCCTCACCATCTATCACACCAACGACCTCCAGGGGCAACTCCTGCCCGGGCCCTACCACGACGAGTTGCTGGGGGGCTTCCCCAGGTTGTGCCAGGCCCTGAAGGGGGCGGCCGCCGACAGCGCCCTGGTGGTGGACGGGGGGGACGCGCTGGGTTCGGACCCTCTGTCGCGCTGGGATGGGGGCAAGCTGGCCTGGGAGCTGATGGGGGCGGCGGGATATGCCGCGGTGGTGGCCGGCAACCACGAATTCGACTACGGCCTGGACACCCTCAAGGCGCGGCTGGAGGGCGGGCCGGTGCTCTTGGGCGCCAATATCGGGGTGCAGGGGCCGGCGTTGGTCCCCTACCTGGTGGTCGAGCGGGGGGGGCTGCGCGTGGCCCTGGTGGGCCTCACCTCGCCGGGGGTGCAACGGATCATCAACACCCGGCGCAACCAGGGTTTGCAAATCGGCGACCCCAAGGCGGCGCTGCGCCAGGCCCTCGACAGCCTCCAGGGCCGGGCCGACCTGACCATCGGCCTGGTCCATATGGATGAGGAGGATGCGGTGCAACTTGCCGCCGAGTTCCCCCAGGTTCCTCTCTTCATCGCCGGGGGCTTCAGGCAGCCGGCCCAGCGAGGAGGGGGGACCTGGCAGCGGCGCCTGGCCAGCGGTGCCTGGCTCTTCACCACCCCGGGGGCCGGTTTCCTGGGCCGGGTGGCGGTGCGCTGGGAGCGGCGGGGGGCTGGGGTGGCGGTGCTGGGCTGCGAGGCCGGGCTGATCCCCCTGGATTCCACCCTCGCCGAGGACCCCCTGGTGGCGGTGCGGGTGGTCTCCCAGGCAGCCCAGTTCGCCCTGGCCCGCAGCGAGGTCATCGGCTGGGCCAGCGCCCCCATCGCCGATACCCCCCAATTGGTGGCCGACCTGATCCGGGGACACCTGGGGGCCGAGGTAGGGGTGATCAACCTGGGCACCCTGCGGCCCCTGGTATTGGAGTCCGCCATCTTTGAGGCCGACGTGGACCAGTTGATACGCTTCGACGACGCGGCGGTCAGCGCCAAGGTCAAAGGGGCGGAACTGCGGCGCCTGGCCGCCAGCAGCAAGGGCCGCTTCAAGGAGGCCCAGCGGCTGGTTTTTTCGGGGTACGACGAGACCGCCGACCGGGTCAACGGCCGGGCCCTCAACCCAGAGGAGCTGTACCGGATTGCCACCACCGCGTACCTGGTCGAGGGGGGGGACGAGTATTTCCCTCCGGGCTCCCTGCGCCCCAAAGAGTCCAAAGACAGGGCTACGCTGCGCCAACTGGTGGCGGCCCACCTGGCCCGCTACCCCGGCCTGCGCCGCCGGGACGGCCTGCAGCACCTGGTGGGCCGGGCCTGGAAAAGCCGGGCCAAGGTGAGTGGTTCCCTGAACCGCACGGCCCGCAACCCGGCGGCGGGCCAGTACCCAGGGGTGGCCTTCCTGGGCGGCAAGGACGCCATGACCTGGAACTCGCTGGTGGACGGACAACTCAACCGCGAGGCCCGTGGGGGCACCTTCTCGGCCAACCTGCGCTCGAGTTACGGGCAGGTTCAGGAAGGGGGCAGGTCCAGGGAGGCGGCGGATCGTTTGCAGGTGGAGGCGGTCTATACCTGGCAAAAGAAACAGCCGGCCCCCTTCGTATCCCTGGACCTCAACACCGTGTGGACCCGGGGGGGCGGTCGGGAGCGCCCCTTGACCCTGAGGGGTAGCGCGGGTCTGCACCGCAGCCTGGGCAAACAGGGCAAGGCGCGGTTGGGCCTGGGCTTGGAGGAGGACTTCGCCCGGCGCCGGAGGGAGGTGGGGGTGGAGGTGGTGCCCGAGTACCGCAGGCAGTTCGGCAAGGGCAACGCCCTCAGTTCGAGCATAAAGGTTTTCGCCGGGGCGGCACCCACCCGGCGGCTCTCGGTGCAGTCCTTCAATTCCCTCCAGGTCCATCTGGTGGGCAACCTCTACACCACCATCGACGCCAACCTCTTTGCCCACCGCGACGAGGTGGTGGAGGCGCTGGGATTCAAATCCGAATTACAGGTGGGGCTGGGGTACGCCTGGGACCGGAAGTGGTTCTAGATTTCACTTGCGCCAGACTCGGCCTTTGCCCTTTCTTGAGGGTAGCGTGTCGCGAACCGACCATCGCCGGGGGGGCTGCGTTATGAAGGACGTGCTGGGCATCATCCTGGGGGGCGGACAGGGCAAGAGGTTGTTCCCACTGACGCTGTACCGCTCCAAGCCGGCGGTGCCCATCGGCGGCAAGTACCGGCTGATCGACATCCCCATCAGCAACTGCCTGCACGCCGGCATCGACAAGGTCTTCGTCCTCACCCAGTTCAACTCCACCTCCCTGCACCGCCACATCAGCAATTCCTACCGCTTCGACAACTTCTCCGACGGCTTCGTCGAGATCCTGGCGGCCATGCAGACCCAGGACACCACCAACTGGTACCAGGGCACCGCCGACGCGGTGCGCCAGCAGTTGCGCCACATCATGTCCCGCCGGGCTGACCAGTGCCTGATCCTCTCGGGGGACCACCTCTACCGCATGGACTACCGCGCCTTTGTCGAGGAGCACCGCCGCCGCCGGGCCGAGGTCTCCATCGCCGTCAAGCCGGTGGGCAGGGACCAGGCCCCCGGCCTGGGCATCCTCAAGATGGACCCCGACGGCCGCATCGTCGATTTCCGCGAGAAGCCCCAGCCCGGCCCGCAACTGGAGGAGCTGCGCCTGCCGGGGGCGGGGGAGGAGCGCTACCTCGCCTCGATGGGCATCTACCTCTTTGAGCCCCAGGTGCTGACCAGCCTGTTGATGTCCACCAAGAAGGAGGATTTTGGCAAGCACATCATCCCCGACGCCATCCAGAAGGTGGGGGTGTACGCCCACCAGTTCGAAGGCTACTGGGAAGACATCGGCACCATCAGCTCCTTCTTCGACGCCAACCTGGCCCTGACCAGCCCGGAGCCCCACTTCGAGTTCTACCAGCACAAGGCCCCCATCTACACCCGCCCCCGCTTCCTGCCTGGGGCGCGCATCGAGGGCTGCCGCATCGAGCGCAGCATCATCTCCGAGGGATCGCATATCCTGGCCCAGAGCATCGAAGGCTCGGTGATCGGGGTGCGCAGCATCATCGGCGCGGGGGCCCAGCTTTCCGAGACGGTGATGATGGGGGCGGATTTCTACGACACCCCCGCGGATCTGGAACGGTCCACCACCTCCAAGATCCCCGCCATCGGCATCGGCGCCGGGTCGGTGATCCGCCGGGCCATCATCGACAAGAACGCCCGCATCGGCGCCGGGGTGCGCATCCTCAACGAGGCCGGGGTGCAGGAGGCCGACGGCAAGGACTTCTTCATCCGCGACGG
>Ga0194132_10007855_pt1 | contig 15615 bp, 17 predicted proteins | sample TA2KigOf80mmetaG_FD_148612 | JGI IMG/M metagenome (GOLD analysis project Ga0194132, IMG submission 148612) | Freshwater microbial communities from Lake Tanganyika, Tanzania - TA2015054 Kigoma Offshore 80m | ecosystem: Environmental > Aquatic > Freshwater > Lake | place: Tanzania: Lake...
TGACGAGGACGACCGCGAGCGCGTGCTGCCACGCCTCACGCAGGGGCAGCCGGTGGACTGCACGAGCCTCAAGCCCGAGCAGCACTTCACGCAGCCGCCGCCCGCGTACACAGAGGCGACGCTGATCAAGGGGCTGGAGGAGCGCGGCATCGGCCGGCCCTCGACCTACGCCCCGATCATCTCCACGCTCGTCGACCGGCATTACGTCGACCGCGAGCGGGGCCGGCTGAAGTCGACGAAGCTTGGTCAGGTGGTCGCGGACCAGTTGATGAACCACTTTCCCGACATCATGAACCTCGACTTCACGGCGAATATGGAAGAGCGGCTGGACGAGGTCGCCAGTGGGGAGATGGAGTGGGTGCCGGTGCTGCGCGATTTCTACGACCCATTCGAGGATGCGTTGGAGAAGGCGCAAGAGGCGATGCCCCGCGTGCGCGTCGTCGAGGAGACCGACGAGATCTGCGATCAGTGTGGGCGCCCAATGGTGATCCGCCAAGGACGCTTTGGGCCGTTCGTGTCGTGCTCCGGCTTTCCCGAGTGCCGGAACGCGCATCCGATCATGAAGAAGACGAACGTGCAATGCCCGAAGTGTGGCGGCGACTTGGTCGAACGCAAGGCGAAGGGCCGCACGTTCTACGGTTGCTCGAACTATCCGGAGTGCAATTTCACCGTGAGCAGCCGTCCGCTGGAACAGGCCTGCCCCGAATGCGGGGGCCTGTTGGTGGCCGCCGGCCGGGGCCAGGCGCGCTGCACCAACTGCGCGTACCGCGGCGCGGTGCCCGAGAAGGAACCCGCGGACGTGGCGTAGCGTCCGCGACGCGTCGGCAGCCGCTGACGTTCATGGCGATCCGGCGAGGGATGGGTGCCAAACCCACCCCTCTCGTTCGAGCCAGCATTCGTTGGGCCCTGTGCCCGCCGGCGGTGGAGCCCACAATCGCCGTATGAACGTGACGCTGCTCATCGTCGTCGCGGCCGGCTCGTTGCTCTTCGCCTACACCCACCTCGCCGACGTGGACGCGTGGGCCCGGCGCTGACACAACGCGCTCGGCGGCACCATCTGGTTCCGCACGCCGGCCATGTCGCGGGCGTTCGTGTTCGTCATGGCATGGAACGCGCTGTGGATCGGCTTGGTCGCGCTGGGCGTGTTGCTCTACCTCATGTTCAACCCGTAACGGGTCAGATCTTCTCGCCGGTGTCGCGGTCGGGGTGGTTCACCGCGCCGTACTTCCAGTAGCCGCGCGTGTAGAGCCAGGCACGATCGACGCGCTGGTCGTCGATGAGCCAGCGGCGTATGTTCCGCATGATGGTCGCCTCGCAGGCCACGAACACCTGTCCCCTGCCCGCCGGCAGACTGGCCTGGCGGAACGCCTCCTCCAGCGGCTGCCCCGCGATGCCGAGGGTCGGGCCGCGATGCACCCAGCGCACGTCCACCTTCGCCCGGCCCTCCAACGGCTGCTCCTCCAGCGCGTTTTCGACCTTGATATAGGCGGTGACGCGGGCCGACGCCGGCAGCACATCGAGGACCGTCGTGATTGCTGGCACCGCCGTGTCGTCGCCGGCAATCAACAGCCACTCCGCCTCGGGCTCCGGTAGGAAGGGGCCGCCGGGGCCAGCGATGACGGCGCGGTTGCCCGGCTTGGCGGCCTTGGCCCACGTCGATCCAGGGCCGTCGCCGTGCAGCAGGAAATCGACATCGAACTGGCTGCGCTGAGGGTCCCACCGCCGAGGGGTGTAGGTGCGGCTGGTCGGGTGCTCCTGGTCTTCGGCGAGGATGAGCCCGTTGGGTCCCCACTCGGGCAGCACGACCTCGTCATGGCCCGGCTTTGGAAAGAAGGCCTTGATGTGCTCGGCCGGGCCGCGCGTTGCGAAGTCGGCGAGCCCGCTTCCGCCGAAGGTGATGCGCTTGAAATGAGGCGTCACCTGCTCCACGCGCTCGACGCGGACCTTGCGAAACGTGGGTCGCAGCCGCGCGCGCGCCGCCTGCGGCTGTCCTTCCGTCACCATGGTGTCGCCCCTTCCCGTTCGAATGAGTATGTACGTACTGAGTTTTGACTCTAGCCGAACGTATTTTACACGCGCACGCTTCATTCGCACACCCGCCTTGGCGATAACGTGCACCCGCGACTGAAGACGCGGACGGCACGGGGACGGGATAATGCCCGCGTGCGGCAGAACCCCCTCATCGAGTCCTACCGGCGCCACCTCACCGCGACCCGCGGCCTCGCCGCGCCCACGGCGCGGAACTACGCCGGCGATATTGCCCCCTTTTTGGAATACCTCGAAGCCCAGAGTGTCGCGTTCGGCGACGACGGCGGAGGGCTCCGCGCGTTCATCGAGCGGACGGGCACGGAGCAGGTGACCCGCGAGTACCGCAACCTGGTGCGCGACTACGTTTCCTGGCTGTTGGAGCGGCGGACGGTGCGTAGTGGACGCCGGGCGGGGACCAAGGGCCACGCGCGGGCGAGCGTCGCGCGGTGCCTGGTGGCGCTGCGGGCGTTCATGCGTTACCTCGTCGAGCGCGGGCGCGCGCCCGATTCGCCACTGTGGGCGCCTCGCTCGAGCATCATGCAACGTTTCACGCCAAAGGCTCCGCGACGCCTGCCCGACACGTTGTCGGTGCCGGAGGCCGGTCGCTTGATGGGGGCGCCGGCAGCGATGGAGGGCGAGGCGCTGAAGGGTACGCCGGCCTCGGCCGCGATGCGGTTGCGTGACCGGGCGCTGCTGGAGCTGATGTATGGCGGAGGGCTGCGCGTGAGTGAGGCGTCGGGTCTGGAGGTTGGCGACGTGTTGGTCGCGGCGCGCACGGCACGGGTGCGCGGCAAGGGTTCGAAAACCCGCATGGTGCGCATCGGCCAGCCGGCGGTGGAGGCGCTGCGACGCTATCTGTCCGAGGGACGGCCGCTGCTCGCCGGCAAGCGTCCGTCGAGGGCCATCTTCCTCAACCGTGCTGGCGGGAGGTTGTCGCAGCGGGCGATCCAGGCACTGGTCCGTCGTCACGCCAGCCGCGCGGGGCTGCGAGAGGACGTGCACCCGCACACGCTGCGGCACTCGTTCGCCACACACCTGCTCGACGGCGGCGCCGACCTGCGCGTGGTGCAAGAGCTGCTAGGGCACTCGTCGCCCACCGCTACGCAGGTGTACACTCACGTTAGCCAGAACGAGGCCCGCCGCGTCTACATGGCGGCGCACCCCATGGCGCGGCGCAAGCCGCCGGAAGAGTAAACCGCATGAGCATCCTGGTCATCAATGGGCCGAACTTGAACACGCTCGGCCAGCGGCAGCCTGATATTTACGGGAAGACCACGCTGGCCGATATCGAGACGACGTTGAAGGAGTATGCCGACACGATGGGGGTGACGCTGCTGACGTTCCAGTCGAACAGCGAGGGCGCCATCATCGACTTCGTGCAGCAGCACACCGAGGGTTGCACGGGCATCGTCATCAACGCCGGGGCGTTCAGCCACACCAGCGTCGCCATCCGCGACTGCCTCGTGGCGGTGGGCGTGCCCGTCGTTTCGGTGCACATTTCGAACATCTACGCCCGCGAGGAGTTCCGGCACAGGGACATCATCGCGCCTGTCGCGCGCGGCCTCATCACAGGGCTTGGCACGCACGGCTACTTGCTGGCGCTTGACTATTTGGCCGAGCTGGCGAACCGAGGAGGCAAGGCATGAGCACGATGCGCCGCATTCAACGGCTGCGGGAGAAGATGCGCGAGCAGGGGCTCGACGCGATGTTCGTCTCCTCGCCCGAGAACCGCGCTTACTTCTCCGGCTTTCGGGGCTCGGCGGGCTATCTGTGGATCACGGACAAGCACCTCATGCTGGCGACTGACTTCCGGTATACCGAGCAGGCGGGCATGCAGGCGCACGACTTCACTGTGACGCGCATCGCGGGCAGCCTGGACTGGCTCAAAAACCTCGTGGGCGACTCCGGGGCCCGCCGCATCGGCATCGAGGACGCGCACATGGCCGTCAGCACGTTCAACGCGTTCAAGAAGCAGCTGGACGGGTTGGCGCCGCAGCCCGAGTTCGCGTATACCGGCTCGATGTGCGACCAGCTGCGCGCGGTGAAGGACGCGGACGAGCTGTATTTGATGGCGAAGGCCATAAGCCAGGCCGACGTGGCAATGGACGCGGTGTCGCAGAAGATACGGCCCGGCATGACGGAGCGCGAGGTGGCCTGGATGATGGAGGTCGCGATGCGGGAAGCCGGCGCCGACGCCATCTCGTTCGAGACGATCATCGCGGCGGGGCCGAACGGCGCGAAACCGCACCACCACCCGACCGACAAGCGCATCGAGGTCGGCGAGGGCATCGTCATCGACATGGGCGCGAAGTTCGACGGCTATTGCAGCGACATCACGCGGACGTATTTGCTGGGCAGGGCCGACGAGAAGTTCCGCACGGTGTGGAACACGGTGCTGGCGGCCCAGGAGATCGCGGAGGCGACGGCGCGCACGGGCATGACGGGCGCGGAGGTGGATGGGCTGGCCCGCGACGTCATCGCCAAGGCCGGCTACGGCGACACGTTTGGACACAGCCTTGGTCACGGCATTGGGCTCGCGGTGCACGAGTACCCGCGCGTGGGCCCCGGCGCCACCCAGCAGATCATCGAGGACGGCATGGTGTACAGTGTCGAGCCGGGAATCTACCTGACGGGTTGGGGCGGTGTCCGCATCGAGGACTTGGTGGTGATGGAGAACGGCAAGCCGCGCGTGCTGACGGCCGCCCGGAAGCATGACCTGATCGAGCTATAGCAACACCCAGAGGAGCCTGAGCGATGGTCATTGGATTCGGCGAGTTGAAGCGCGGCCTCACGATCGAGATGGAGGGCGCGCCGTACAAGGTTGAAGAGTATTACCAGCAGAAGATGCAGCAGCGGGCGCCGGTGTACCACCTGAAGCTGCGGAACCTGATCACCGGACAGCAGGTCGAGAAGGCGATGTCGGGAACCGTGAAGCTGAACCTTGCCCAGGTCGAGAACAGGGAAGTCACCTTTCTGTACGAGGCCGATGGCACCTACACGTTCATGGACTCGGCGACCTTCGAGCAGTACGAGGTGCTGGCGAACGTCGTCGGCGAGGCGTCGAACTATCTGACCGACCAGGCGACGGCCGAGCTCGTGTTCTTCAAGGGGCGGCCGGTGTCGGTCGAGCTGGAGACGACCGTGGACTTGGTGGTCGCCGAGACGGCGCCATCGTTCAAGGGTGACACGGCAAGCGGCGGCGGCAAGCCCGCGACGCTGGAGACCGGCCTGGTCGTCAACGTGCCCATGTTCGTGACCACAGGCGACAAGGTCCGGGTCGACACCCGCACCGGCACCTACCTCACGCGCGTCACGTCGTAGCGCATGGTCCGCCCGCGAAGCGAGCGCGATTCGCCGGCCTGGTCGCGATCAGCCCCGGCGGCTTTTCATTCATGAAGGCCACACCATGACCAGCCGTGGACATCGCAGGCCCGCACCGCCGCCGCTGCCATTGCGGAAGCACACGGTACTGGACGAGCTCGCCTCCTCGCTTGGGCGCGACGACGAGGAGCCGAACGTCGCGCTGGCAGGGAAGCTCGCGGCCAACGACGACGCGGCGGCCATCCGGATGCTCGTCGACCACCTGCGCGACGAGCGCCAGGCCATCGCCGGCGACTGCATCAAGGTGCTGTACGGGATCGGCGCCCGGAAGCCGGAGCTCATCGGGGGCCATGTCGATACGTTCATCGACCTGCTGGAGAGCAAGCAGAGCCGGCTCGCATGGGGGGCGATGACGGCGCTCGGCGCGGTGGCGGCCATCAAGGCGCCGGAGATCGCTAGGCGCATCGACGCGATCATCGCCGCGACCGACCGCGGGTCCGCGATCACGCAGGACTGGGGCGTGCGTGTGCTCGCCATGGTGGCGCGCAAGGAGCCGGCGTTGCGGCCGCGCGTCATGGCATTCCTGCTTGGCCTGCTCGATACCTGCCCGCCGAAGGACCTGCCGCGCCACGCCGAAAGCGCGTTGCTGGCCGCCAGCAGCGCCAACAAGCGGGCGCTGCTCGATGTGCTTCAGCGTCGCCGTCCCACATTGAACCCGTCGCAGGGCAAGCGGGTCGACCGCGTCATCGCGACGCTCAGCGGAGCGTAGCGGCACTGAAGGCCGCGGGCGGCGCACCGCGCGCTCCCGTTTCGCGCTTACGTCGCCGCTCTCGCCGCGTTCGGTTGGGGCGTGGTCGTATCGCCGCGACGGCCGGCGCGACTGCTTCAGCCGGCAGGCCGACCGTAGGGCTCGCCGTGGCCCTCGCTTGCGGCGAGATCGTGAGTCATTTGCCTCGTTGGCGTCGTATCTCTTGATATGGCGTTCGCGGATCTTCGCCATCTGGGGCTTACGAGGGCTTGCCAAAGGCGGTAAGCTTAATATAGGGGCCCATGGTGGGGATCGCAAGGCGCCGGGAGGAGGGCACACATGCGACCTATCGGAAAAGGATACCTCGACGCGACCTACGAGCAAGTGACCGACCGCGCGGAATCCGTCACCGGTACGTTCGACTTGGTGGTGGCGGTCGATCAAATGAAGGCCGTGCGGGCGGCATTGGTGCACTACTTCGGTACGGAGAACTGGCTCGCGGCGCGCGACAGCAAGACCACGGAGATGGAACGGCCGTCGACGCACGACACGCAATAGCGACCGGTGGCGATTCCACCTGCGAGGGCCATCACGGTAGACAAGCCTTTACTGGCGGTGGATTCCGATGGAGGGGCGGGCAAGTGCCCGCCCCTCCATCGTTGTCATAAGCCCAACCCCCGACCGGCGGTGCCGCCCCCGGCGGCGTCATGGCAGGCCCCCGTGCGTCAGCCTTGCGCCGGTCGAGCGTTCGGCGCCGCCCGATAGCCGTTCATCAGCAGCTCAAGACGCCCGCTCGCTGGGTCGAACATCAGCCCATGCACCGGCACGTCGTTCGGGATCAACGGGTTGTCACGAATGATCTGTGTCACCCGCCGCACATTGCCGTAGACGTCGCGAAACGTGCCGAGCCACTCGCCCAGGCTGGGGTGCAGCGCGGCGATAGCCTCGGGTGAAATGCCCCGCTCCAACATGCGCCGCTCCAGTTGCCGCTCGTCGATCTGCCCCATGCCGCAGTCCAGATGGCCGATGGTGTAGATCTCCTCGCAGCCAAGCGCGTGCACGGCGACGACCAGGCTGCGGATGACGCCGCCCTGCGAGTCGATCACCGTGGTGCCGGCGTTCTTGATCACCTTCGCGTCGCCCCGGCCGAGGCCCATCGCCGGTTCGAGGAAGTCGATAAGCCGGGTGTCCATGCAGGTGAAGATGGCGATCCTTTTCGCGGGCGATCGCGTGATGGGGCGCATGCTGTCGGCCACGAACCGTTCATTATGGGCGAGGACGTCGTCCAGCAGGGGCATGGGGCGCTCCTTCGTTCGCGTGATGTGCCACGGATTCTACAGCCCCTCGGTGCCTGGCGCCGACAGCCGCGGCCCGCTCCGTCCGGTCATGGCCGCCCGTCATGTCCCGGTGGACGATGGCGGGCGCGTGGGAGTGGGCCAGAGTTGGAGGCGCGCACCCATCGGATTGCGTGCCGGCCCACATGGAGCCGGCACGGCGCGGCCGCACAATCATGCCAAACCGAGCGTCCATGGAGCACGCGTGAAGATCGACGACGCGGCGATCACGCCAGCCCACGTCAGCAGGCCGTCATACTCCCGCCGTGTCGAGCAGGCGGGGGGATCGCTCGATGGCGCGGAGCCGCCGCGTCAGATGAAGGCGATCCGTGACGTGCTGGTCCTTTACTTCCGGCGCGACGATTGGCTGGCCGCGCGCGACCATCCACCGCTTGGCGGAGGCGCGACGGCGGGGCTCCACGGCGGCGGCGACCGCAGTCCGCGCGATTGGCGTTTCAGCCGCTAGCCGGCCATGCTTGTGTAGCGGGCGCTTCCGCGCTACGATGCACCCGTGGCGAGAAAACGCGCCGCCGGGGGAGCTGGGAAGGCCCGGCTGAGAGGTCCCGCTTTCGGGACGACCCCATGAACCTGACCTGGGTAATGCCAGCGTAGGGATGTCGTCCTCAGCCAGCGATGATCGTGAGGCCGTCCCGACGTGTTGGGGCGGCCTCATTTTTTCCGGCGAAGGAAGGTAGCGCATGGCACAAGCGCCGTTCACCGACAAGAGCCTGATGACCATTGGCCCCATTCCCGGCAGCCGCAAGGTCTACCTCGCGGGCAGCCGTGCCGACCTCCGCGTGCCCTTCCGCGAAATACCGCTGACGCCCACCACCGGGCGTTTCGGCACGCGCCACAACCCGCCGCAGCGTGTCTACGACACCTCGGGGCCCTATACGGATACGGACGCGGCCATCGATGTGCGGTCCGGCCTGCCGGCGTTGCGCCGCGGGTGGATCGTCGAGCGCGGCGACGTGAAGGAGTACGACGGGCGCGCGGTGCGGCCGGTGGACGACGGCCTGCGACGGGCCGGCGCGCTCGATGCCCTGGTGTCGTTCCCCGGCTTGCACCGGCGGCCGCTGCGGGCCAAGCCGGGCCGGAACGTCTCGCAGATGCACTACGCGCGTAGGGGCCAGGTGACGCCGGAGATGGAGTTCGTGGCGCTGCGCGAGGGGTTGTCACCTGAGTTCGTGCGCGACGAGGTGGCGCGCGGCCGGGCGATCATCCCCGCCAATATCAACCACCCCGAGTCCGAGCCAATGATGATCGGCCGCAACTCGCTCGTGAAGATCAACGCGAACATCGGCAACTCGGCGGTGACTTCGTCCATCGAGGAGGAGGTCGAGAAGATGGTGTGGGCCACGCGCTGGGGCGCCGACACCGTGATGGACCTTTCCACAGGGAAGCACATTCACACGACGCGCGAGTGGATCATCCGCAACTCGCCGGTGCCCATCGGCACGGTGCCCATCTACCAAGCGTTGGAGAAGGTGGAAGGCAAGCCGGAGGAGCTGACGTGGGAGATCTACCGCGACACGCTCATCGAGCAGGCGGAGCAGGGCGTCGACTATTTCACCATCCACGCCGGCGTGCTGCTGCGCTACATTCCGCTCACGGCGAGGAGGGTCACGGGCATCGTTTCGCGCGGCGGCTCCATCATGGCCGCCTGGTGCCTCGCGCATCACCAGGAGAATTTCCTGTATACCCACTTCGAGGAGATCTGCGAGATCATGCAGGCCTACGACGTGGCGTTCTCGCTTGGCGACGGCCTGCGCCCCGGCTCCACCGCCGACGCCAATGACGCCGCGCAGTTCGGGGAGCTGGACACGCTGGGCGAGCTGACCCGGATCGCCTGGAAGCATGACGTGCAGACGATGATCGAGGGCCCGGGCCATGTGGCGATGCACAAGATCAAGGAGAACATGGACCAGCAGCTGGAGGCGTGCCACGAGGCGCCGTTCTACACTTTGGGGCCGCTCACGACCGACATCGCGCCGGGCTACGATCACATCACATCGGCGATCGGCGCCGCGATGATCGGCATGTTCGGCACGGCCATGCTCTGCTATGTCACGCCGAAGGAGCATCTTGGCCTGCCCAACCGCGACGACGTGAAGGTGGGCGTCATCACCTATAAGATCGCCGCGCACGCGGCCGACCTCGCCAAGGGCCACCCCACCGCGCATCAATGGGACGACGCGCTTTCCAAGGCGCGCTTCGAGTTCCGCTGGCAGGACCAGTTCAATTTGGCGCTCGACCCCGAGACGGCGCGCGCCTTCCACGACGAGACGCTGCCCGCCGAGGGCGCGAAGGTGGCCCATTTCTGCAGCATGTGCGGCCCCAAGTTCTGCTCCATGCGCATCACGCAGGACGTGCGGGACTATGCCCAGCAACACGGCCTGGACAGCGAGGCGGCCGTCACGGCGGGCATGGAGGAGAGGTCGAGGGAGTTCCTTCGTCACGGCGGCAAGATCTACCTGGAGCCGTCGGACAGGCCCTGAGCATGCGTCGCTAGCGGGAGGAGGACTGCCTTCGCGCCTCCTTCTGCCTTGCCAATCGCCACTTGCCCGATGACATCACTACCCGCACAATGGCACCCGTGCAAACGTTTTCCGTCGCCGAGCTTGCCGAGTATCTGAAGGTCGGGTTGGAGCGCGATCCCGGGCTGCGCGACCTGTGGGTTTCCGGCGAGGTCTCCAACCTGGTCAAGGCCGTTTCCGGCCACGCTTACTTCACATTGAAGGACGCGGCGGCGGCGCTGCGGTGCGTGCTGTTCAAGGGTGGCAGGGGCGCGCAACACCTCCAGCATGGCGCGCAGATCAACATTCACGGCCGGGTGTCGCTCTACACGCAGCGCGGAGACCTGCAGATCTACGCCGACGTCGTGGTGCCGGCGGGCCAGGGTGTGCTGCAGGCCGAGTTCGAGCGGCTGCAGGCGAAACTAGAGGCAGAGGGGCTGTTCGACGTATCGCGCAAGCGGCCCCTGCCCGCCTTCCCGTGCCGCATCGGCATCGTCACGTCGGAGACCGGCGCCGTCTTCCACGACATCGTGCGCGTGCTGACGCACCGCTACCCCTTGGCGGAGGTGGTGTTGTGCCCGGCGCAGGTGCAAGGCGACGAGGCGCCGGCGCAGGTGGCGGAGGCGATCCGCGCGCTGAACCAGACGGAGGGCATCGACGTGATCATCGCCGGCCGCGGCGGCGGCTCGCTGGAGGACCTGTGGGCCTTCAACACCGAGCTGGTCGCCCGCGCCATCCACGCTTCGCGCGTGCCGGTGGTGAGCGCCGTCGGCCATGAGGCCGACGTCACGATCGCCGATCTGGTGGCGGACCTGCGCGCGCCGACGCCGTCCGCCGCGGCGATGGCCGTGTCGCCCGACGTGCGCGAGCTGTCCAACGAAGTGTTCGCGCTCGCCACGCGCGCCGTCGCCGTACTGGATGGCATGGTGCTCATGGGGCGCCGCGACGTTACCGGCCTCGTCCACCGCATGCGCGGACGCCTGCCTGACAACGCCACGGCGCGCCTGGGCGTCGACGACCTGCTGGAGCGTGGACAGCGCGCGTTGCTGCGCGGCCTGCGCCGCCAGAAGGAACAGACGGAGGCGCTGACGTTGACCCTTGCCGCGCTGGACCCGCGGGCGGTGCTCGCGCGCGGGTATGCCATCCTCATCAGGGCCGACACCGGCACGACCGTTTCGTCGACGAGCGCGGTGACGGCCGGTGACCGCATCCGCGCGACGGTCCGTGACGGCACTTTCGAAGCGGAGGTGCGCTGAGAGTTGGGTACAATGTCTTCCGTGCCATCCCACGCGAGCAAAGAATCCAAGCTGACCTACGAGCAGGCCTATACGCAGCTGCGGGAGACGGTGCAGGCGTTGGAGGCGGGCAACTTGTCGCTCGACGACGCGACGAAGCTGTTTGACAAGGGCATGCGACTGGCGAAGCAGTGCAACGAGCTGCTCGCCGCCGCCGAGCTGAAGATCACGCGCTTGCAACGGCAGTACGGCGAGCAGATGGCGATGGTGGGCGAAGCAGAGGACGACGACGGGGCGGTCGACGAGGACAGGCGCTGATGCTGCGCGGCGATTTCCACATGCACACGTACTATTCGTATGACTGCATGACCGACCCGAGCGCGCTGGTGCGCCGCTGCGAGGCCGTTGGCCTCGACTGCATCGCCGTGACCGACCACAACAGTGTGAAGGGCGGGCAGGCCGCGCGGGCCATCGCGCCTTTCTTGGTCATCGTCGGCTCCGAGGTGATGACGACCCGCGGCGAGATTACGGGCCTGTTCCTTAGCGAGGACGTGGAGCGCGGCCTGTCGCCCGTGGAGACCTGCAAGCGGATCAAGGCGCAGGGCGCACTGGTGAGCATTCCCCATCCGTTCGACGACGCCGGCCGCAAGCCGCTGGCATTCGAGGCATTGGAGGAGGTGCTGCCCTACGTGGACATCTTGGAGGGCTTCAATGCCCGCACGTTCCTGGCTGCGGACAACGCCCGTGGGCTGGCCTATGCGCGCGACCATCACTTCCGATACACGGCCGTCAGCGACGCGCACACCCTGGGGGAGCTGGGCGGCGCGTACACCGAGCTGCCGGAGTTCGACGGCACGCCCGATGGCTTCTTGAAGGCGCTGGACGGTGCGAAGCTTACGCAAAAACGGTCGTCGCAGCTCGTCCGCCTCTACTCCACGGTCAATAAAATCCGCCGGAAATTCTCGCGCGTGCCATGACGTTACGACTCGGTTGGTTCACGGCGGGCCGCGGACCCGGTTCGCGCGGAATGTTCCAGCACGTACTCCACGCCATCGCCGGCGGCACGCTCGACGCGCGCATCGAGTTCGTTTTCATGCACCGCGAGCGCGGCGAGGGCGACGGCAGCGACGCGTTCATGGACCTTGCCGCTTCGCATGGCATACCGGTGGTTGCGCTCTCCTCGCGACGCTTCGCCACGGAACGCGGCGGGCCGCTGTCGCTGCACCGCGAGGCGTTCGATGCCAAGGCAATCGAACTGCTGGCGCCGTACCGTCCCGACCTGTGCGTGCTCGCGGGCTACCTGCTCATCATGAGTCCGGCGATGACGCGGGCGTTCATCCACGTCAACCTGCACCCCGCCCTGCCGGATGGTCCCATCGGACTGTGGCACGAGGTAATTTGGTGGCTGATCGAGCAACGGGCAGCCGAGGGCGGCGCCTTCATGTTCAAGGTGACCGACGAGCTCGACCGTGGCCCGGCCATCAGCTATACGCGCTATGCGCTGCGGGGCCCGGAGCTCGACCCGCCGTGGCGCGACGCCCATGGAACGCCGATCGCCGACCTGCGGGCGCGCGGCGAGGAACAGCCATTGTTCGCCGTCATCCGGCGCGAGGGCCTGCGTCGCGAGCCATTGCTGGTCACGGCGACGCTGCGCTTGTTCGCCGGCGGCGAGCTGCGCGTGCGCGACGGGCGGGTCGTGGACGAGGCCGGCAACCCGGCCACGGCGCGCGACCTCACCTCGGACATCGAGGCGGCGCTGGCGCGGAAAGCCTCGGCGACCCCCGCGTGCTATTCTGGCTGAAAACCTAGACGGTATTGCCCCGCAACGCCGGAGAGGCCTGTGATCAACCCATCAATCGCCGACGGCCCCTCGCTCGGACGGGGCCGGCGCGTCGGCATCGTCGCGACCATGGCGCTGGCCCTCACTCTCTCCACCATGAGCCTGACGGTCGCCTTCGTGTCGCTGCGGCAAATCGCGGAAAGCCTCGGCACCAGTATCGCATGGGCCGGGTGGACGGTCACCGCCTATCAACTGGCGCAGTCGGTGTCGATGGCGCTGATGGGGAAGCTGGGCGAGCAGCTTGGCCGACGACGCCTGTTCCTCATCGCGTGCGTGGCCCTGCTCGCCGGCAACATCGGCGCGGCGTGGGCACCCACCATTGGCGTCCATATCCTCATGCGCACCATCGCGGCGCTCGGGGCCGGCAGCTTCCTGCCCTTGTCCGTCGGCATCGTCAGCCGGCACTTCCCGCGCCAGCGCACCATGCTCGTCGGCAGTTTCTTCATCTTCTTCCCGCTGGGCTGGCTCATCGGCGCGCCCACGGCGGGGGCGATCATCGACGCCGTCGCGTGGCGTTGGGTGTTCTTCATGCCCGTTCCGTTCGCGGCGCTCGCGCTGGCGATGGCGCTGCTGTTCATTCCGGAATCCAAGGGCGAGACGCGGCACCGGATCGACCTGCGCGGCGTCGCGCTGTTCACCAGCACCATCATCGCATTCATGCTGGCATTGAGCCTGATGCGGGGCGACTACGGGCTTCCCGCCTACGCGCCCTTCCTGCTGCTCGTGGGTGCGCTGCCGCTCGGCTTCTGGTTTTGGGGCACCGAGCACCGAGTGGAGGAGCCGGTCGTCGATCCGGCGCTCATCAAGTCGAAGCCGCTCATCGCGGCGAACCTGTTCAACTTTTGCTTCTCGGCCGTGGGCTTCGCGACCAGTAGCCTGGTGCCGCTCTACAGCGTGGAGGCGTTCGGGTTCTCCAACAGCGCGTCGGGCGCAGTGTTGATCGGCCTCGAAACCGCCGTGGTGACTGGGGCCATGGTCACGAGCTTCGTGCTGCTGGGCCGCTTCAGCAACCGCTCGCTCATGTTCGTTGGCGCGCTGCTGCTCTCCAGCAGCCTGCTGATGATGGGCTCGGGCGTCGGCGACGTGCGTATCGCGGGCGTCGCCGTGTCGGCGTTCTGGGTGCTGACGGCGATCCAGATACCGAGCGGCATCGGCTTTGGGCTGATGATGGCGCCGAGCGCCAATTCGGGCACCGACCTGTTCCCTGGCAAGCTGGCGTCGATCGTCGGCCTGCGCAACATGTTTCGGCAGGCGGGCGGTGTCGTGCTTGCCACGCTCATGTTCTTCTACCTCGCCGGCGCCAGCGACTGGGTGCAGGGCGTCCGGTTCCTGTTCCTGCTCACCGGCGCCGCGATGATACCGGTCGGCTTCCTGGCGCTGCTGACGCCGGGCAGCGCGGCGCGGAGGGCCAGCGCCTCGGCGGCGTCGGCATCGGAGCGCCCGAATCCCGCCCGCCAATAGAGAACGAGCAAGAACGGCCGACACGCCGGGCGGCCCTGGGAGTCCTGCCCACGGGCCGTTCGCGATGTGCGCGGAGTGGGTCGGCAGCGATGCCCCCCGCCGGTCGCGTTCGATCGAGCGATGGACCGGCTAGCCCATGCCGGCGTCGCCCTCGTACTTGCCCATGATGGGGTCGAGTCCGATGTCGGCCCAGCTTTCGGCGTTCATGAACGCCATCCAGCGGCGGTAGAAGTTGCGCTGGTTGCTTTCCGAGATGTAACGGTCGGAGTGCTCGCCGGGTCAGATGTCGTGCCGGAGCGTGCGGCCGCTGCCCATCGAAACGATCTGCCGCACCCGCCGCGCGACGGGGCTCTTGCTGGCTTCCGTCACCTGGCGCCAGTTGTCGATGTCGTCCTGCTCGTTCAGGCCAGCGGCCCCGTTGCCCTGCGAGCTGCCCTGGGCGAAGGCATGATGCAAGTCCTTCGCCATGTCCTTCTCCACCAGGCCGAAGTGCCAGAACTCGGTCGCCGGCGGCCCGCGCGGCAACGCCAGGCGGAAGCCCAGCACGGTGTTGGGGACCAGGCTGTGGTTCGCGAGGTGAATGTGACGGGCGCGGTAGTGGCCCAGGCGGCGCTCCGCTTCGGGCAGCGTGCGGCGGTGGTGTTGGAGCAGGGCGTCGTAGTTGAACTTCGTGATGCCGTGAGCGCGCCGCGGGGAATCGTCGTCGACGACACGGAAGGTCAGCGAGTGGCCGTTGACGAAGACGTGGTGATTGGGGTTCGGGTCGGCGAACAGCGCCTTGTGGGTCGACATCGGCGTGCCGAGGAACTTGGCCGCACCGCTGCGCTGGAGTAGTGGCTGATGGGCACGTGGTAGTTGTCGGAGCAGTTGTCCACCGGCGTCTTCCAGTTCACCGGCTCCATCCACTTCTGCGGGCCGTAGGCGATCATGCCGTTGTCGCGCCGGTTGAACAGAGTGTCGAGATACCAGCGGGCGTCGCCGAGGTAGGCCTCCAGCGTCGGCGCCTCCTTGTCCCAGCAGGCGAAGATGAGGCCGGCGTAGGTCTCGCACCGCGCCTCGACGAGGCCGAGCTCCTCCTTGTTCAAGGCGCCGTAGTAGGCCTCCTGCTCGCCGGGGACGTATTCGAGGCGGC
>Ga0194132_10007856_pt1 | contig 15614 bp, 16 predicted proteins | sample TA2KigOf80mmetaG_FD_148612 | JGI IMG/M metagenome (GOLD analysis project Ga0194132, IMG submission 148612) | Freshwater microbial communities from Lake Tanganyika, Tanzania - TA2015054 Kigoma Offshore 80m | ecosystem: Environmental > Aquatic > Freshwater > Lake | place: Tanzania: Lake...
GCGCACAAGCACCTGCCGACGCTCAAAGCTGCCCTGGCTGCCCATCAGGCCGAGCACGCGATCAAAACAAAACTTGAGAAGGACCGGCACGCCGCATAGCATCATCAACAGGCAACGCTCGTCCCGCCAAGTTCAACAAAGGGCGGGACATCCCCTCATCCGATCCCAGGGCGGATTGCCGATGATTGCGTCGAAGCCGCCGGCACGCTCCGCGCTCTCCCATGTGGACCAAACGCCCGGAAATGCGACCTGCCAGTTGAGGAATCGCTCTTCGGCAACAAGCATGCGTGCCCGCGCCAGCATCGCGCCGAACCGGGTGGCCTCCGGTCTGCCGTTCGAGACTTCGGCAGTTCCGAGGGCAATCTGGACGGGGTCTCCGAACTGTCCGTCAAAGAACGCAATGAGCGCCGCTCGATCATCGCGGCTACGAACATTGATCCAATCGAAGGCATGAATGAGCGAGAGGAAGGCATCGAGAGGCGCCGTCATGTCGCGGACCTCGTCGAAGATGTCCTTCGATCGATGGGCCTCGGCGATCTCCGCGTCGGTTAGACCCTCGATAACCTGCATTGACGAGGCGGCGCGCATCGCTCGCGTCATAGGTCCGTGAAGCAGGAGCGGAGCGCCAAAGGCCGACGCCTTGTCGATCCCGCCCCGCACCCATGATCCGAACAAGCTGTCGCCGCAGCGCAAGTGATGATCGAGGAACGATAGAGGGGCTCCGACGGTGAAAGTGTGGAGCCAGAGCGCAACTTTCGCCAGCTCCACAGCCATCGGATTCTTGTCGACGCCGTAGATGCAGCGCTTGAGGATCATGCGGCGGACGATGTGCCGATCGTCAAGCTGCTCCGGGTCGATCGTCCAGCCACGCTCGTCCGCGTTGCGCAGAATGGTATTTCGGATGCTTTCGATGCGCGCGATAAGTGGCGAGACGTAATCGGCGAAAGTCACGAGGGCTTCGGCTTCGGCCATGGCCGCGATGACTTGGTCGGCGAGATGGTCTACGAGACTCACGAGGAAATGCCCCGATCCCATTGCGGGGTCGCATATCTTGAGTTCCAAGAGCCGTTCGGCGGGATCGAGCCCGGCAAGGATGCCGAGGCGGCGCGCTTCCGTTTGGCGGCTTGCTTCCACCTCTCCTACTTTGCCGGAAAAAGCGTCCATCCGTGCGGAGATGAGCGGGTCGGTGGTCTCTCGGATGATGCGCCCGACAAGGTCGTCGGGCGTGTAATAGCTCCCGGTACCCTTACGCGCGAAGACGTTGGGTCGGATGACGATGGCTCCGTCGTCTCGGACGACTTCATGCTCAAGGAGCCTCTCATAGATCGAACCGAGTTGCTGGACCCCCAGATCACGGTAGTTGATATAGTTCCGCCCGCCTTCGGTATGCTCGAAGGAGAGCGCGTCGATGACGTTCGCCATCACGTCGTCACCGAGGCGCACTCGCGAGAGGAGCGGGGTTCGATCGCGATCGAATAGCCCGCCATTGTAAGGCGGCAGCCCAATCGAGCGATCCCCGCTGCCGATGATCCGGCAAAGGTCGTCGAGGACGGACCAATATCGGGCAGCAGTATCCGAGAATGTGTCGTTCCGATCCTTTCGGAGCGCGACGTCGTTGCGCGCCTTTTGTCTGAGGCTGTAGTCGTCGTAGCGTCCATCGCGAACGGGGAGAAGATCGCGATCCTCTGCGTAAAGTATGAACAGGAGGCGATAGAGGACGATCAGGGCTGCTTCGCGGACCTCCTGCAAAGGCGCATCTGGCGCTGCGGCGGATATCGCTTTGACAAGCTCCGGGAAGACCGTGCCAAAGACCAAGCCCGACAGATTTCCAGCGACGCGCTCCTCATAGAAACGAGCCTCGTCAATGGCGCGCTGATGGAAGGTTCGGGTTTCGCCTGGGGACGGCAAGAAACCATCCCGTCCGAAGATGAGAGCAAAGACCCTCAACCAATGTCGGCGCCGATCTTCCGAGAGCGCGAACAGGCCACCATCATGTCCGGGTACGGCGAGGGCAGCCGCCAGATCGAGCTCAAAGAACTGCTCTGAGACCGAGCGCGCGCCCTGAAAGTAGAGACGCCATCGAGCGCCGTTGGTCAAAATGCCCCATCGCAACTTTCCAGTCGTGAGATCTTCGACGCGCCTTAAGTAGCGGAGCATCTGGGTAGACGGTGCCGTTTCCTCGCCCCGTCTCCCGGATTGCCGGTCTAACGGTCGCTGCCACCGCTTCGATTCGACAATCGCGAGACCCACGCCGTACCGCTTCCACTCGTCGGGAAAAGCGTTCGCACCCGCCTTTGCGGCGGCATCTTCGAACAACAAGCCGTCCGGGACATCATCTCGCCCGCGAGCGGCCAGATTCTGCTGCCTCAGACTCGCCGTCCAACCGAGCCGGGCAAGAATCGGCCAAATTAGGTCGTCCTCGGTCTGGCTCTCGTTCGGCGTCTGCGCCGTTGGGAAGCGACCAAAAATCGCGCGAAGGTCGTTAGCCAGCACATCGATCTCAGTGTCCGTCAGCCGCTGCCAATCGCCAACGCGTGTGATCGAATCTTGAAGAAAATCGGTAGAAAACAAGCTCCCTTGAAAAACGCTGTAAGCCATTAACCGCCATTTCCGTCTATTTCTGTGAACGGCAAATGCGCCACGTGAGCATCGGGACCCGCTTTATCGTATCTGGGAGCGTGGCCACAAGCCATGCACCAATTCCTAGTACGGAATGCCCCCTCACCGCCGGCCGACGAAGCGCGGCGTCTTGTTGAAGAAGCGGTAGACCATCGGCTCGAAAGCCTCGAGCGGCAGGGTGTCGTAGTCCGGCTCCATCGCGTTCTGGTCGTACTTCTCGCAGAAATAGGCGGTGATCTCGAAGGCCGGATGGCCGCGGAACTTCTCGCGGCCCATGCGGTCCGATGTCGGGTGGTTGAAACGGTGATAGCGCTGGAACACCGTGTGGTAATTGAGGAGCCAGAGGTAGTCGTCGGAGAGGAACTGCTTCAGCATCGCCGCGCAGAACTCGCCATGCGTCACCGGCGCGATGTTCTGGCCGATGTCGTGCAGCAGGGAGAGCACGACCATGTCCTCGTCGGCGCCGTCGCGCAGCGCGCGCGTCGCCGTCTGCAGCGAGTGGCCGTAGTTGTTGCACTGCCAGCCATAGCTCGGCTCGTCCTTGGATGCCGCAAGGAAGGTCAGCACCTCCTTCGCCTGGCGGTCGTGGTGGTAGATCGCGCTCTGCCGCTCGATGATCGCCCAGTCCTCGGCCGTGTTGGCCTCGAAGGTATTGCCCGAGGTGCGCTGCCAGTCGGCGCCGCCCAGCGGGACGAGAATGCTCCTGGCTTCCCAGGCCGCCATCTCCTGCTCGAGCGCCGTCGGCCGCGCCGCCGACTTGTAGGCGGGCTGCCAGTCGGTCTCGACGTCGCGCTTCGCTGCCAGGGTCATCGGATATCCCTCGAAGGTCGTTTCACGATCGGAAAGCAAGATTGCCATTCCGAAATCCCGACGGCTAGGCTCATCAACAACCAAAGATAAAGTCCATCCAACAGAGGGGATCGGCGATGCACAGGACAATGCGCAAGGTGACCCTGGCGGCGGCGCTGCTGGGGATGATGGCGGCGCCGGCGGCGGCGCAGAGCGTGATCCGCTACGTGCCGCATGCGGATCTCAAGGTCGTCGATCCGATGACCAACACGGCGGCGATCACCAACCAGCATGCCTTCATGGTCTACGACATGCTGTTCGCCTATGACCGCGACTACCGCGCCCAGCCGCAGATGGTCGAGACCTACACGGTCTCCCCAGACGGCTTGAGCTATCGCTTCACGCTTCGCCCCGGTCTCAAATTCCATGACGGCCAGGCGGTGAAGACCTCCGACGTGATCCAGTCGATCAACCGCTGGGCGGTGCGCGATTCCAACGGCACGATCCTGCGCAACAACGGCATGCAGCTCGCCGCGGTCGACGACCGTACCTTCACCCTGATGTTGAAGGAGCCGTGGGGCCTCGTGCTCGACTCCCTCGCCAAGGACGGCTCCTACGCCGCCTTCATCATGCGCGAGCAGGAGGCGAAGACCGATCCCAACGCGGCGATCACCGAGGTGATCGGCTCCGGCCCCTTCCGCTTCTCGCGCGAGGGCTGGGTTCCAGGCAGCAAGGTCGTCTACCTCAAGAACCAGGACTACGTGCCGCGCGCCGAGCCGGCGAACCTCTTCGCCGGCGGCAAGCAGGTGAAGACCGACCGCGTCGAATGGGTGATCATCCCCGACGCCGCGACCGCCGCCGCGGCGCTGAACGCGGGCGAGGTCGACATCTTCGAGCAGCCGCCGACCGACCTGCTGCCGATGCTGCGGCGGAACAGGGACGTCGTGGTCAAGGTGCACAACCCGTTCGGCGAGGTCGCCTATCTCCGCCCGAACCACCTGCACCCGCCCTTCGACAAGCCCGAAGGCCGCCAGGCGCTGCTCTATATCGCCGCCCAGGACGAATACATGCAGGCCTCGGCCGGCGATCCCGCCTATTGGCGGCGCTGCTTCTCCTGGGTCGGCTGCGGCTCCGCGAACGAGACCGAGGCCGGCACTTCCGACTTCCAGAAGCCGAACGTCGCCAAGGCCAAGGAGCTGCTGCAGAAGGCCGGGTACAAGGGCGAACCGGTCGTTGTGCTGCAGCCGAACGACCTGCAGGTCCTGCGCGACATCACCCAGGTCCTGGCGGCGCGCCTCAAGGATGCCGGCGTGAACGTCGACCTGCAGCTCAGCGACTGGGCGACGATCACCGCGCGCCGCGTGAAGAAGGACGCGCCGGACAAGGGCGGCTGGAGCCTCTTCGTCTCGACCGCTTTCGGCTTCCGCTTCTCTAGCCCGGTGACCAACTTCGCGCTGCCTATGCCCTGCGGCGGCACGGGCTTCGTCGGCTGGGCCTGCGACGAGAAGATGAACGGGTTGCTGTCGAGCTGGGCCAAGGAGATGGATGCGGGCAAGCGCAAGGCCATCACCGAGTCGATCCAGCTCCGCGCGATCGAGACCATCCCCTATCTGCCGCTGGGACAGATCACGCGGCCCGTGGCCTATCGCTCGAATGTCGAGGGCATGATCGAGGTGCCGAGCCCCGTGCTCTGGAACGTCTCGAAGCGCTGAGGTGAAGCGGGTCGCTCTCCTCGGCTTCTCGCTCGAGTCGAACGGCCACGCGCCGGTCGCGACGGAAGCCGAGTTCCGCGACTACATGTGGCTCGAAGGCGAGGCCTTCGGCCGCGACATCCGCTCAGCAGCGCCGGAGTCGCCGCCGGAGATCCGCGGCTTCGTCAAGGAGATGGATCGGCACGGGCCGTGGACGCCCGTGCCGATCCTGATGACCGCGGGCGGTGCCAGCGGCCCGGTCGACCAGCGCTTCTTCGAGGACGTGGTCGCGAGGATGCGGGCCGGCCTCAAGGCGGCGCTGCCGGTCGATGCCGTCTACCTGCCGGAGCATGGGGCTGCGACCGCGACCGGCGACGACGATCCGGATGCGACCGTGTTCGAGATGGTGCGCGAGATCGTCGGACCGAAGGTGCCGGTTGTCGCTACGCTCGACCTCCATGCCAATTGCTCGCAGCGCATGGTCGATGCCGTCGATGTGCTGATCGGCTACGTCACCAACCCGCATGTCGACATGGAAGAGCGCGGCGTCGAGGCGGCGGAGGTGGTGCGCGAGATGTGGGCCGGCATGAAGCCGTCCTCGCATTTCATCAAGCTGCCGCTGATCCCGCCCTCGATCACCCAGAACACCGATGCCGGCCCCTATGCCGACATCCTCCGCTACGGGAAGTCGAAGAAGGACGGCGACATCGTCAACGTGACGATCCTCTCCGGCTTCACCAATGGCGACACGCCGAAGAACGGCATGTCGGTGGTGGTCTCCTCGCGCAATGGAAAGGCGAAGGCGAGGGAGGTCGCGCGCGACATCGCGACTGCCTGCTGGGCCGACCGGCAGCGCTACGTGCCGGAGATGATGAGCCTGGACGACGCGGTCGCGCTCTCGGTGAAGACCGGCCGCAACATCTCGCTGCCGCCGCAGCTGCTGGCCGACGTCGCCGACAATCCCGGCGGAGGCGGCCGCGGCAACACGACCTGGATCCTTAAGGGCCTGCACGGGGCCAAGGCCGAGGGCGTGATTCTCGGCACCTTCTTCGACCCGCCGCTCGCGGCCGAGGCGCATCGTCTCGGCGAGGGCGCCGTCTTCCGCGCCCGCTTCAACCGCGAGGAGACGAACGCGCTCTCGGAGCCTTACGAGGCCGAGGCGAAGATCCTGAAGCTCCATGACGGCGCCTGCGTCGGCCGCCGCGGCATCTTTGCCGGCCGCACGATGAACCTCGGCCCCTCGGCGCTCCTGGAAATCGGCGGGCTCCGGCAGGTCGTGAACTCGATCCGCCTCCAGATGCTCGACACCGTCTATTTCGAGATGTTCGGCGTCGATATCGGCGCCGCCCGGACCGTGGTGGTAAAGTCCCGCGGCCATTTCCGCGCCGCCTTCGACCAGTGGTTCCCGAACGAGCGCATCCACAACATCGACGTCCCCGGCCTCAACATGCCGGTCCTCAGCCGATTCGGCTTCAAGCGCTGCCCTCGGCCGATCTTTCCCCTCGACCCCGAGGTGACCTGGGCGCCGTGACGCGCTAGGCGGCGCGTGTGATGGGGCGCGCTCTTTCGATCCGCTCACGACGTTCGGCGGTATTCAGCGCGTCCCAAAGCTCGCTCCGCCGTTGAACATTCAGCCAGAATTCAGGGCTGGTGTCGAAGACGCGCGAAAGCATCAGCGCCGTATCTACGGTCACCGAGCGGCGACCGTTGCACAGCTCGTTGACGAGCCGTCGCTCAACGCCCATCGCTTGGGCAAGCGCCGTTTGAGTGAGGGCCAGCGGCTTCATGAATTCCTCTTCGAGGATCTCGCCGACCGGCACCGGCCTCCGCTTGGTCATCATGGATCATCTCCGTCGAAAGAACGCCTATCGGTAGGTGTGGTTGTCGAGGTACAGGCTCGATGCCTCGCCGCGGTCGCTGTTCCATCGAAAGACGAGGCGCCAGCTGTCCGTGACTCGAATCGAGTGCCAGCCCTGCGGGTTGCCGCGGAGCTTCTCGAAATGGTTCGACGGCGGCGCGCGGAGGTCCCTGTCGCTTGTCGCATCGTCGATCAGCTGAAGCTTGCGGAACACGCGATCAGCCGCGTCTGCAGGAAGATGCTTCGACCGCTTGTCGTATCGGTAGAACTGCTCGAGCCAGTTGTCTCGAAAGCTAAGGATCACCGGGGCATTTTACGCTGTTCCACTGCACCGTCCAACCGTACAGAGGCCTACTCCGCCTGGGTATGGACATTGCCATCTGACGCGATCGGTAACTTCCTTTGCATTTGGCGGCCACAGACGACCGAAAATGAGGGGGGCGGCTTGTGGCGGGTACCGTCCGGCAGGTTGACGGGGCCGGCTGCACCGGTCATTTTCCCCGCCCGATCCCGAGCCGACGGACCCTCCCTTGACCGTGCGCCACGACGATCTCGCCAACGCCATCCGGGCGCTTGCCATGGATGCCGTCGAGCAGGCGAAGTCCGGCCATCCGGGCATGCCCATGGGCATGGCCGATGTCGCGACCGTCCTGTTCACCCGCTTCCTGAAATACGACCCGGCGCATCCGGACTGGCCCGACCGCGACCGCTTCGTGCTGTCGGCCGGCCACGGCTCGATGCTGCTCTACGCGCTGCTCCATCTGACCGGCTATCCGGACATGACGATGGAGGAGATCCGCAACTTCCGTCAGCTCGGCAGCAAGACCGCCGGCCATCCCGAGCGCGGGCACGCGACCGGCATCGAGACGACCACCGGCCCGCTCGGCCAGGGCCTCGGCAACGCCGTCGGCATGGCGCTGGCAGAACGCATCCTGCAGGCGCGCTTCGGCTCCGACCTCGTCGATCACTTCACTTACGTGATCGCTGGCGACGGGTGCCTCATGGAAGGCATCAGCCACGAAGCGATCAGCCTCGCCGGCCATCTCGGCCTCGGCCGCCTCATCGTCCTCTTCGACGACAATTCGATCTCGATCGACGGCGGCACCGGCCTCTCGGTCTCCGACGACCAGATCATGCGCTTCAAGGCCTCGGGCTGGCACACGCTCTCGGTCGACGGCCACGACCCCGAGGCGATCGCCAAGGCGATCGAAGCGGCGAAGGCCGCGCCCGAGCCGTCGCTGATCGCTTGCAAGACCGTCATCGGCAAGGGTGCGCCGACCAAGGCCGGCACCGCCTCGACCCACGGCTCGCCTCTGGGCGCCAAGGAGATCGAGGGCGCCCGCGCCCAGCTCGGCTGGTCCGCGCCGCCCTTCACGGTCCCCGAGCCGATCCTCGCCGAGTGGCGGAAGCTCGGCGGCCGCGGCGCCAAGGATTTCGATGCCTGGACCAAGCGTCACACGGCTGCCGACATCGGGGCCGAGTTCGACCGCACGATCTCCGGCGAGCTGCCGGCGAAGCTGGCCGAGACCATCCAGGCGGTGAAGCGCGACGCCTCGGAGAAGGCGCAGGCGCTCGCCAGCCGGCAGTCCTCCGGCAACACGCTCGACGCGCTGGCGCCGGTGATGCCGGAGCTGATCGGCGGCTCGGCCGATCTCACCGGCTCGAACAACACCAAGGCCAAGTCGCAGGCGGTCATCAAGAAGGGCACCTTCGGCGGCGCCTATGTCCATTACGGCGTGCGCGAGCACGGCATGGCCGCGGCGATGAACGGCATGGCGCTCCATGGCGGCATCGTTCCCTATGGCGGCACCTTCCTCACCTTCACCGATTATTGCCGCCCGTCGATCCGCCTCTCGGCGCTGATGGGCCAGCGCGTCATCTATGTGATGACGCATGACTCGATCGGCCTCGGCGAGGACGGCCCGACGCATCAGCCGGTCGAGCATCTCTCGGCGCTGCGCGCGATCCCGAACCTCCATGTCTTCCGCCCGGCCGACACGGTCGAGACGGCGGAGTGCTGGGCGCTGGCGCTGGCGGCGGCGAAGACGCCCTCGATCCTGTCGCTGACGCGCCAGGCGCTGCCGACGGTGCGCAAGACGCACACCGACGAGAACCGTTCGGCTCGCGGCGCCTATGTGCTGGTCGAGGCTGGTGGCGCGCGCAAGGCGACGCTGATCGCCACCGGCTCCGAGATCGCGATCGCGGTCAAGGCGCGCGAGATGCTCGAGGCGGCCGGCGTGCCGACCGCGGTGGTTTCCATGCCCTGCTGGTCGCTGTTCGATGCGCAGCCCGAGAGCTATCGCAACCAAGTGCTCGGATCCGGCGTCCGCGTCGCCATCGAGGCGGGCATCAAGCTCGGCTGGGAACGCTATATCGGCGACAAGGGCGCCTTCATCGGCATGGCCGGCTTCGGCGCCTCGGCGCCGGCGGAAGCGCTCTACAAGCACTTCGGCATCACCGCCGAAGCCGCAGTCGAGCAGGTGAAAGCGCGCGTCTGACGATGAAGACGCTGGTCCCCGCAACGATCGAGACCGAGCGGCTCAAGCTTCGCCAGCTCACCATCGACGATGCCGATGCGGTCGCGCGCATGATCGGCGATCCCGAGGTGATGAAGTTCCTCGGCGGCAAGACGCAGACCGAGGTCTGGGAGATCTGGCGCTCGCTCTCGGCGACGCTCGGCCACTGGGTGCTGCGCGGCTACGGTTCCTATGCCGTCGAGGTGAAGGCGACCGGAAAGCTCGCCGGCCGTATCGGCCTGCTCAATCCGATCGGCTGGCCCAGCCTCGAGATCGCCTGGACGCTGGACCGCGGCCATTGGGGCAAGGGCTATGCGACGGAGGCGGCGCTGGCGACCGGCCGCGTTGCGGTCAAGCATCTGAAGGCGGACCGGCTGATCAGCCTGATCCACCCCGACAACGTCGCTTCGCAGAAGGTCGCCGAGCGTCTTGGCGCGACGCGCGAAAGCACGACCGATTTCTTCGGCGCCGACAATCCTGCCTATATCTACAGGCACGATCTGGCGCGCTTCCAGTAACCCTCATCTGAAGAGAAGGCGGAGACGGTCATGACGGTCAGGTTGGCGATCAACGGCTTCGGACGCATCGGGCGCCTCGTCCTGCGCGCGCTGGCGGAAGCCAAGCGCTCGGACGTCACGGTGGTCGGCATCAACGACCTCGGCGCGGTCGACGCGAACGCGCATCTCTTCAAGTACGACTCCGTGCACGGCACCTTCCCGGGCGAGGTGAAGGTCTCCGGCGACTCGATGGATGTCGGCTTCGGTCCGATCAAGGTGACCTCCGAGCGCGATCCGGCGAAGCTGCCGTGGAAGGACCTCAAGGTCGATGTCGCGCTCGAATGCACCGGCATCTTCACCAAGAAGGAGACCGCGGGTAAGCACATCGAGGCCGGCGCCAAGCGCGTGCTGGTCTCGGCCCCCGCCGACGGCGTCGACATGACCGTCGTCTACGGCGTCAACCACGACCAGCTCAAGGCCGAGCACACGGTCGTCTCCAACGCGTCGTGCACCACGAACTGCCTCGCCCCCGTCGCCTATGTGCTGAACAAGGCGATCGGCATCGAGCGCGGCTTCATGACCACGATCCACGCCTATACCGGCGACCAGTCGACGGTCGACACGCTGCACAAGGACCTGCGCCGCGCCCGTGCCGCTGCGCTGTCGATGATCCCGACCTCGACCGGTGCGGCGAAGGCCGTCGGCCTCGTGCTGCCGGAGCTCAAGGGCAAGCTCGACGGCACCTCGATCCGCGTGCCGACGGCCAATGTCAGCGTCATCGACCTCAAATTCGTCGCCGCCAGGAAGACGACGGCCGAGGAGGTGAACGCCGCGATCGATGCGGCCGCCAAGGACAACCGGCTGAAGGGCATCCTGACGGTGAACAAGGCGCAGCTCGTCTCCTGCGACTTCAACCACAACAGCTCGTCCTCGACCTTCGATGCGACCCAGACCCAGGTGATCGACGGCACGCTGGTGCGCGTGTTGTCCTGGTACGACAACGAATGGGGCTTCTCGAACCGCATGCTCGACACGGCTGCGGTGCTGGGCCGCCTCTAGAGCCGGGCCATCGACCGTCCGGTCGTCATCGTTCACGATCTCGCCCAGGCGCGCGCCGCGCTGGCTGCTGCGACGGCGGCCGGCGCGGCGGTGACGCTGCTCAGCCCGTCCGGCGCCGCTGCCTATTGGGGCGCACTCTACTTCCAGAGCCTGATGCGCCTTGCCGGCGAAGCCGAGCCAGAGGCGCGCTTCACCGCGATCCTCGATTGCGCAGATCGGCCCGGCGACGTGCTGGCGGCGTTCAGGCAGGGGATCAAGCACGTCGTTTTTCACGGCACCGGCGAGGTGCGTGACAAGCTGGCGGCGATCGCCGAGGCACAGGGCGCCCGGCTTCTGGCGCGGGTTCCGGCCGACCTCGACCTCGCGCGGATGCGCGATCCGGTCGCCGCCTGCCGCGACCTATTCGCCGTCAGGCTGTGATAGGGTTCCGCCGAAAAGAGGGAGGAATGACATGACGCGGTCGATCGCTGCGCTTGCCGCTCTCGGCGTGCTTTTCGCGGCACTTCCGTTCGATGCGGCAATGGCCCAGCAGCAGGTGAGTCCAGTCTATGCCGGCAAGGCGCCGCGTGGCACGGTCATCCAGAAGGCAACCAAGCCGCCGAAAGACACGATCGGAACGCCGGTGGCGGCGAAGCCGAAGGCGGCGAAGGTCCGCAGCACCGCCCAGAAGCAGGCGCAGCGGAAAGCCACCAAGGCCGCCGCGGCCAAGATGAAGAGGTCCGGCCCCTCGGTGAAGCAGAAGGCGGTGCAGAGAAAGGCGACCCGGGCCTCGGCGGCCAAGGCCAGGGCGAAGCCCAACAAGCCGCGCCGCTGAATCCTTCTGGCCGTTGCCAAGCGCCGGCCGCTCGTTTAACCAAGCCTTCCCGTTCCCGTCGGAGCCCCCGAAATGAAGATCAGCCAGCGCGTCCAGAAGATCCTCGCCAACTACGAGAGCGACAATCCCGGCACCAAGGCGAACCTCGCCCGGATCCTGATGCATGGCCGTCTCGGCGGTTCCGGCAAGCTGGTCATCCTTCCGGTCGACCAGGGCTTCGAGCATGGCCCGGCGCGCTCCTTCGCGCCGAACCCGGCCGCCTACGACCCGCACTATCATTTCCGCCTCGCGATCGCCGCCGGCCTCTCGGCCTATGCGGCACCGCTCGGCATGCTGGAAGCCGGCGCCGACAGCTTCGCCGGCGCGATCCCGACCATCCTCAAGGCGAACTCGGCCAACTCGCTCTCGCGCGACAAGGAAGCCGCGAACCAGGCGGTGACCGCGACGGTGAAGGATGCGCTCCGCCTCGGCTGCGCGGCGATCGGCTTCACCATCTATCCGGGCTCCGACCGCGCCTACGACATGATGGAAGAGATCAAGGAGATGGCGGCGGAGGCGAAGTCGCTCGGCCTCGCCGTCGTCCTCTGGTCCTATCCGCGCGGCGGCACGCTCTCCAAGCAGGGCGAAACCGCGGTCGACATCTGCGCCTATGCCGCGCACATGGCGGCGCTGCTGGGCGCTCATATCATCAAGGTGAAGCCGCCGACGGCTCATCTCGAGCTCGACGCGGCGAAGAAGGTCTATGAGGCCCAGAAGATCCCGGTGTCGACCTTGGCCGAGCGCGTGAAGCACGTCGTCGATTCCTGCTTCAACGGCCGCCGGCTCGTCGTCTTCTCGGGCGGCGAAGCGAAGGACCTGGACGGTCTCTACAACGAGATCCGCGGACTCCGCGACGGCGGCGCGACCGGCTCGATCATCGGCCGTAACACCTTCCAGCGGCCGCCGAAGGACGCGATGGCGATGCTCGACACCATCATCCGGATCTTCCAGAACAAGGCCTGATCCTGGCTACGCGTCTCTATCTGATCTCGCCGCCGGCGCTCCAGCCGGCGGCGTTTTCGTCTGTGCTCGACGCCGTGCTCGATGCCGGCGACGTCGCGGCGTTCCAGCTTCGCCTGCCGGGCGTGTCGGACGACGACATTCGCCGTGCCGTCGAGGCCCTGATGCCGAAGGTGCAGGCGCGCGGCATCGCCTTTCTCATCGACGAGCGCTCGGACCTGGCGGCTTCGCTCGGTTGCGATGGCGTCCATCTCGACAAGAGCCGCGGCGCCTACAGCCAGGCGCGGCGCATCCTGGGCGGAGCACGCATGATCGGCGTGTCCGGCGGCAGCTCGCGCCACGATGCGATCGAGGCAGCGGAAGCCGGTGCCGACTATGTCTCTCTCGGGCCCTTCTTCCCCAGCACGACCAAGACCGCGGAGGTCATGGCCGAGGTCGAGATCGCGCAATGGTGGGCCGAGCTGATGGAGTTCCCCTGCGTTGCCGTCGGCGGCCTCACGACGGCGAATTGCCGCCCGCTGGTCGAAGCGGGCGCGGACTTTCTCGCGGTGTCCGGCGGAGTGTGGAATCACGCGCAAGGGCCGTCGGCAGCGGTGAAGGCTTTCAACGGGATCTTCGCGGCTTGACCTTGCCTCCCTCGCGGGAGGATAGGATCGGCATGAAGCAGAACATCTACGACGATCCGAGCTTCTTCGCCGGCTACTCCAAGCTCAAGCGCTCGACCGACGGGCTCGCCGGCGCGCCGGAATGGCCGCTCTTCCGCTCGATGCTGCCGGACCTCGCCGGTGCGCGCGTGCTCGATCTCGGCTGCGGCTTCGGTGCCCTCTGCCGTTACTTGGCGGAAGCGGGCGCGAAGCACGTGATCGGCATCGACCTTTCCGAGAAGATGCTGGCGACCGCAGCCGAGCGCACGAGCGATCCACGGATCGAATACCGACGCGGCGCGATCGAGGATCTGGGATTCGCCGCCGGCTCCTTCGATCTCGTCGTCAGCTCGCTGGCGCTCCACTATGTCGAGCGCTTCGATCGCATCGCCGCGTCCGTGCGCGATGTGCTGGTTCCGGGCGGTGCCTTCTGCATCTCGGTCGAGCATCCGATGTTCACCGCGCGCGAGTCACAGACCTGGCACTTGGACGAGAGCGGCCGGCGCCTGCACTGGCCCGTCGACGACTACCGCAAGGAAGGCATCCGCCATGCGCGCTGGATCGCCGACGATGTGGTCAAGTACCACCGCTCGGTCGAGACCTATGTGAACACACTGATCGATGCCGGCTTCGCCATCACGCGTCTTTACGAGCCGGTGCCGAGCGATGCCGATGTCGAGGTGCGCCCGGAGCTCGCTGACGACCGGCGCCGGCCGATGTTCATGATGCTGGGAGCGATCCGGCGCTAGCCGGGCCAGCGGAACTCGAGAAGCTGGTGCCGGCTCCGGAAGCCGGCCGCTTCCAGGCATGTTCGCGAGCCGACATTGCCGACATGGCATCCGGCGATCGGGCGCCAGCCATTCCTCAGACAGAGATGCTTGAGGTGCAGGACGATGTGGGTGCCGTAGCCGTGGCGGCGATGGCCGGGTGCGACCACCATGCCACATCGTAGTCGGCGCGATCGCCGATCACCTGCGTCAGCAGCCCGCAGCCGACCGGATCGGTGCCGGAGACGTACAGGAACACCCTGTCGTTCTTGATATGCCGTGCGGCCTGTATCTCGCTGCCGAAGAAGCCGTCATGGATCGCGAGGACCGCGGCGAGGTCGTCGCTATTGGCACGACGAACAGCGACGCCCGGCTTCTCGGTGTATTCGCCGTCGACGACCTGGCGGAAAAGCACGCCATATCCGTTCTGAACGCCGTTACCGGTGAGGCAGGCGCTCAAGAAGGCGCGATCGAAGGATTTGCAGAGCGCACGGCGGATGCCGAGGGTCGCGATCATCCTAGGGAAGGCGGCGTTGGATGCGTCGGGCGTTCCGTCGAGTCGGTACTCGATCAAGGCGCCGTCGGCATCGACGATCGCGTAGCCGAGCGCGGTCGATGCGCGCATGAGGAGAAATGGCTGTCCGCTTCGGACCCGGATCTCGCAATGCAGCTCCTGCGGTTCGGGCAACGCGGCGAGGTAGCTCTGCCTCCATCCGGCGATCTCCGCCGGGGAGGCCTTCACCACGTCGATCATGAGCGGATCAGGCGCTGACGCCGGGCGCGTGGCCGTACATCGCTTCCGGATCCGGCGTTACCATCTTCGGCCCGGCCTCGAAGCGGAGCTTGCCGGCGAAGCCTGCGGCGTCGAGCGAGCGCGTGAAGATGGCGTTGATGTTCTTGCGCATGTCCTCCGGCAGCGCCGTCCTGGTGCGGACGGCGAGGTCGAACTTCTTGCCGGCGACGAGACCGTCGAGCTGGAACTGGCCGAGGCGCGTGAAATCGGCATCGACGAGGAAGCGTTTGCCCGGCGGCTGGCCGTCTTCACCGTCCTCGGCGTCGCGCTGCACGTAGAGCCGGAGCTGGCGGACGCCTTCGCCGTCGAAGACCGGCATGAACATCGGCCGCCACTCGCTCTGCTGCGCCGACTCCGCCGAGCCGGCCCGCGCCATTGATTGGAATTCTTCGGACAGACTGATCGGCCCCCATCGAGTGGTCCAGATGGAATGTTAGTTCAGAGTTGGCCGTTGCGCTAGTTGGAGCGTGGCCGGCGAAGCCGATCGGCGTAGCGCAGCCGGCCATGCGGCGAATGCAGGCACGAACACTTCCGGTGCAGGCGGTTTGTAGCCGAGCGATTCATGCGG
>Ga0194132_10007857_pt1 | contig 15614 bp, 19 predicted proteins | sample TA2KigOf80mmetaG_FD_148612 | JGI IMG/M metagenome (GOLD analysis project Ga0194132, IMG submission 148612) | Freshwater microbial communities from Lake Tanganyika, Tanzania - TA2015054 Kigoma Offshore 80m | ecosystem: Environmental > Aquatic > Freshwater > Lake | place: Tanzania: Lake...
TGGCACGCTCGACGTGACGCAGGTGCGGCCGGTGCAGGCCTACCTCGCCGGGCTCGCCGCGGAGCGCGGCCTGCCGCCGAAGATCCTGGTGCTCCACCAGTTCCTGCCGACGATGCTCGCCGGCATGACGGACCTCGAACCGTCGCCGGACGTCGACGTGGTTGTGGACATGGACGGCTTCGGCGGGCAGCCGGAGAAGCTTGGTGGCTACAACCGCTACGCCCGTGCGCCATACTCGGAGTACAGCGGGTTCAAGCTGTTCTTCCACTGGGACACGCCGCTGTTCACGCCCGGGCAGCTGATGGCGCTGGACCAGCCTCCGCACTACATCGTGTACCAGTAGTGCAGACGCCAGCCGGGCTGTGCCTACTGCGATCTACAGATCGAGGGCGTACCGCAGGGCGTTGTCGAGCGCAGCGAGTTTCTCGTCGCTCAACGATCCAGCGCGGTTGAGCAGTCTCGAACGGTCCATCGTCGCGATGGTCTCCGCGTTGGCGACGCAGGACTGAGGCAAACCCTCCTCGGTCCCGAGGGGGACCTCGCCGGGCAGCCCGCGCGATCTCCGTGTGACAGGCACTACGAGCATCATCTCTCGAGCGCGGTACCCCGCCTGTCGGGAAACCAGGACGACCGGCCGCCGCCCGGCTGGCGGTTCGAGGTCAGCCCACCAAACGTCGCCTCGGACGAGTGACTGGTAGCGCCGCGCTACCACTGGTCGCTGAAGGCGTCCGCGGACGCAGCCTCCGCGACCGCGATCTCTTTCCGAGATTCCGGCATCTCCCGGTAGGCGCGCTCGTACTGGTCGTCGAGGCGCTTCCGCTCGGCGGCGTCGAAGTAGGACTTCGCCGTGAGCCGCAGGAACTCGCTGCGGCTGATCCGCAGGCGCTTCCGCTCGCGCTCGATGGCGCGGAGGAGGTTGGTATCCAGGCTGATGGCGATGCGCTCGGTCACGCTTGAATCATACCACGGTAATACGAAATTCATACCGAAGTATGATTGTGACGGGCAGAACGATGGGTCGGCGATCCCCCGGCGGCCGATCATTGGCATACGGGCGTGGCAGTCCTACTCGCCGCCGATCTCGAGGATCGAGCGGGAGACGGCCCCGCTCCGGAGCAGGTCGAACGCCTCGTTGATCCCCTCCAGCGGGAAGCGCTTGGTGACGAGGCCCTCGATGTTCAGCTTTCCCTGCTGGTAGAGGCTGAAGATGCGAGGCATGTCCGTGTTGAACCGCGCCGAGCCGTAGAACGAGCCTTTCAGCGTCTTCTCCTGCGCCCAGATCATGCCGGAGATCGAGATCTGGTCGGTGGGCGGGATCATCCCCACGATGACCGCGGTGCCGCCTCGGCCTGCCATGGCGTACGCCTGCTCCGCCGTGACCTTCAGCCCGATCGCCTCGAAGGTGTAGTCGGCGCCGCCGCCGGTGATCTCCTGCACGGCCTTCACGGGGTCGGTGTCGCCGGCGTTCACGATGTGGGTGGCGCCGAACTGCTTCGCGACAGCGAGTTTCGCCTCGACCATGTCGACCGCGACGATGTGCGACGCGCCGGCGAGGCGGGCCGCCTGGATGATGTTGAGGCCGACTCCGCCCGCGCCCACGACGGCGACCGTCGACCCCGGCGCGACCTGCGCGGTGTTCACCACGGCACCGTACCCGGTCATCACGGAGCAGCCGACGAGTGCCGCCACGTCGAGGCCGACGCCATCCGGCACCTTCATGAGGCCGGTCGCCGGCGTAACGGAGTACTGGGCGAAGCCGCCGGTGTTGGTCATCGCGCTCACGGCGGTGTCGCCGCGTTTCAGCGCCGGGCGGGCCGAGGTGCGCCCGGTCGTCCTCGTCTGGCAGAGGTTGGGGTGGCCGGAGTCGCAGTACTTGCAGTGCCCGCACGGCTGGACGAAGCCCATGATCACACGGTCGCCCGCCTTCACGTGGGTGACACCGGGACCGACGCCTTCGACGACGCCGGCGACCTCGTGTCCGAGCACCATCGGGAGGCGCCCGGGGTAGGTGCCCTCGATGAAGTGCAGGTCGGAGTGGCAGACGCCGGCGGCGACGACGCGCACGAGCGCCTCACCCGCGATCGGTTCGTCGATGGTGAGTTCCTCGATCGTCAGCGGCGTCTTCGGAGCGTTGAGTACGGCAGCCTTCACGTGGGGACCCCATCGCGTCCAGTCGAGCATGTCCTGCGGCGACCATGCCGCGCGCATACAGCGTGTATGGGACGCCCGGCAGTGTACCGCCCTTGCGTCGGGCCGGGCGGCAGCCGTCCTCAGCGGGCAGCCGCCATTTCCGCGAGTTTGGCGACGGTGTTCATGTTGCGTGCCTTGCCCGAGGCGGCCGCGCGGATCTTCAACTTCGAACGGCCCTGGCCGCTCGGATAGTGGATGTAGATCTCGCGTTTGCCGAGGCGGATGAGTTCGTCCGCCTGTCCGCTGACCCCGGTCAACGTGTCCGCCGGCGGCGCGGCGTCCAGGAAGATCGCGACGGTGAACGTGGGCGAGGCCTTCGGGAACGGGTTCGTCGCGAGGAGGGCGGCCATCTCCGCGGCGGTGCGCACGAGGACGCCCACGGGCTTCCCCCCGTACGCCTCCAGGTCAGCCTCGAGTCGCGCCTGCACCATCTTCGCGGGTTCCTTGCTCTCGAATACGACGTTCCCGCTGGCGATGTACGTCTCCACGCGCGTGTACCCCGCGGCTTCGCACATCGCCTTCAGGTCGCTCATCGGCAGCTTTCCCGTGCCGCCGACGTTCACCGCACGCAGGAGCGCGACGTAGGCGGTCATCGCGCCCCTCCTACATCGACGCCGGTGAGGGCTTCGAGGGCGCGGACGAGCGCCTGTGTGCCGGTGTCGCCGCCGTGGCGGCCCTCGACGACGCCGAAGAGCTGGTGGACGAGGGAGACGCCGGCGAGCGGGACGTGGAGGGCGTCCGCGGCTTCGAGGGCGAGGCGAAGGTCCTTCTGCTGAAGGGCGACCTTGAAGCCGGGGGCGAAGTCGCGCGCGACGATCTTCGGGCCGAGGTTGCTGATCTGCCACGAGCCCGCCGCGCCCGCGCTGATCGCCTCGAGCATGACGGCGGGGTCGACGCCGCTCTGCTGGCAGAAGACGAGCGCCTCCGCCATCGCGAGGTTGTTCAGGCAGACGGCGATCTGGTTGCAGAGTTTCACGGTCTGTCCCGCACCTACCGGCCCGCAGTGGGTGATCCGCTGCCCCATCGCCTCGAATACCGGCCGTGCGCGTTCGAGCGTCGCGGCTTCCCCGCCCACCATGATCGAGAGCGTGCCGCTGATCGCGCCCTGTTCGCCGCCGGAGACCGGCGCATCGAGGTAGTCGCCGCCGCGTTCACGGACGAGCGTCGTGAGTCGCCGCGTCACGTCCGGCGAGATCGTGCTCATGTCGATGACGACCGATCCCGGGCGGAGCCCCTCCAGGACGCCGGGCACGCCGTCGACGCCTTCGATCACGGCCTCGACGTCGCGGGTCGCGGTGACGCAGACGACTATGACGTCCGAGCGCGCCGCGACCTCGGCGGGGGAGAGGCCGGGCTGGACGCCCTCGGCCAGGGCAACCTTCGCGGTGGTGCGGTTCCAGGCGACGACGGGGAAGCCGGCGCGCAACAGGTTCCGGGCCATCGGCAGCCCCATGATGCCGAGTCCGATGAAGCCGACCGTCTCCGCCATGGCGTCCTCCACCACTCGTGCGCCGTTTGACGCCGGGCCTGGACGATACCTCCCCCTGCCGATTTGGTGATGCTGGTCAGTGGCGACGTGCCTCCGACGCTGCGATAGTGACGCAGGCCCCCCGTCTGACGAGGGCCTGTGAGAGGAACCCACCATGCGTCTGCTTCGCCGCCTGCTGTTCGTCGCCGTCATCGCGGGTGGGGTCGCCGCCGTCCTGCGCCGCCTCGGGTTCCTCGGCAAGGGGGAGTGAAGCCCGTCGTGCGCATGCTCCGAGGGGCAGCAGGACTGCACCTGCGGCCACTCGACCTGTCTCTCGCCCGCGATGGCGTAGCGAGGGCGTCCCCGGTGACTATCCTGGCGGTCGATGGCCGACTCAACCAAGTGGACCCGTGAGCAGAACCTTGCCGCGTTGCGGCTGTACCGTCTGCTGCCCTTCGGCCGTTTCCACCAGCGCAACCCCGAGGTCATCGCACTCGCCTCGCTGATCGGACGCACTCCGAGCGCGGTTGCGATGCGCCTCTCCAACTACGCCAGCCTCGACCCCATGCTGCAAGAACGCGGGATCAAAGGGCTCGCCGGTATCAGCGACGATGCCCGCGGGCTCTGGCGTGAATTCGAGGCTTCGCCGGAGGACGTGCTGTTCGAGGCAGAGGCCGCGGTCGCTTCGATGGAAGCGCGTCCGGTTGAAAGTGCTGGAGATACTGACGCTGTCTCCCTCGAAGGTCGAGAGCGCGAGGCATCCGTGAAGGTGCGGGTCAACCAGCGGCTGTTCCGAGAGATGGTGCTGAACGGCTATGGCTCGACATGCTGCGTGACCGGGATTGATCAGCCCTCACTGTTGGTGGGGAGTCACATTATTCCGTGGGCAGAGGATGTGGCGGAGCGGTTGAACCCTCGGAACGGGCTCTGCCTGAACGCCCTGCACGACCGCGCGTTCGAAGTGGGGCTGATGACGGTGAGCGACGATCTGCTGGTGCAGGTGGCGCCGAAGGCCCCGCGCGCCCCGAGTCTGTCGCGGTGGTTGGGTGAGTTCGACGGTGCGCCCCTGCTCTTCGGCGGGCCGCTGCGACCGGATGCGACGTTGCTCGCGAGGCATCGCGCGCGGTTCGTGGCGGCGAGGTAAGAGTGAGGCTCGTACCGCCTCGGCTTTGCCCGAGGGCGGCCCCATCTCCTGCCCTTCCCCTCGGGGGAAGGGAGTTGAAGAAGCGCGAATCACCCCACTCCCCCCGGCCCCCTCGCCCCTCAAGGGACGAGGGGGAGCCGGAATCGGAGGAGGCTCCGGTGCTTGTGGCTCGACAACGAAAGAGGCCCGGGCGTGAGCCCGGGCCTCTTGTCTGCTTCGCGCGGGGCGCCCTCGATGTGAGGGCGCGGCGGGCGGCTAGCCCCGCGGGAGACCGAGGCCTCGCGTGGCGATGATGTTGCGCTGGATCTCGGAGGTGCCGGCGGCGATCGTCGAGGAGACGGTGCGCAGGTAGGAGGTGCTCATGGAGGCCTCCATGGGCGCGCGTTCGTCCTTCGCGTCGTAGATGTTGGCGTAGAGGCCGAACACACGCGTGCCGGTCAGGGCGATCTTCTGGCTCATCTCCGAGTTGAACAGCTTCGAGACCGAGGCCTCGTAGTTCGGCACCATGCCGCGCGTCTGCATCGAGATGATGCGGAACGAGAAGTTGAACATCACGTCGACCTCGATGTAGCGGTCGGCGATGGCGAGGCGGTTGGCCTTCGCGCCCGGGGACTTCGCCTTTCCCTCGTTCGTCTTCATGTAGGCGGAGAGGCGGTCGAGGGTGCGCTTGCCATTCACGGCGCCGGTGATGTTCGACCGCTCGAAGTCGAGCAGCGTCATGCCGACGTACCAGCCGCGGTTCTCCTCGCCCACGCGGTTGCGGACCGGGACGCGGACATCCTCGAAGAACGTCTCGTTGAAGTGGTGGCGGTTGCTCATGTCGATCAGCGGGCGGACGGAGAGGCCCGGGGTGTGCTTGTCCATGAGCAGGAAGGAGATGCCGCGGTGCTTCGGCGCGTCCGGGTCCGTGCGGACCAGGGCGTAGAGCCAGTCTGCGTAGTGCGCGAGCGACGTCCAGATCTTCTGGCCGTTGATCACATACTCGTCACCGTCGCGGATGGCGCGGGTCTGGAGCGAGGCGAGGTCCGATCCGGCGCCCGGCTCCGAGTACCCCTGCCGCCAGTCCACCTCGCCGGAGAGGATCTTCGGCAGGTGCTCGGCCTTCTGCTCCGGGGTGCCGTGGATGATGATCGTCGGCCCCAGTTGGGAGACGCCCTGACCACCGACCGAGGGCGCGCCGGAAGCGGCCATCTCCTGCTTGAAGATGAACTGCTCCATCGGGCTCAGGCCCGCGCCGCCGTATTCCTTCGGCCAGTGCGGGGCGATCCAGCCCTGCTGGGCCAGTGCCTTCGTCCAGTCCTCGGCGGCCTTCTTGTGCTCGGCCACCGGCGAACGACGGTCGCGCTCCCATGAGCCTTCTTCTTCGCCGTCGCCGCCGCTGTAGCGCTTTGGGAGGCTCGATGTGATCACGCCACGCACGCGCGCGCGGAACGCGGCCTGCTCGGAGTCGTCTGCCCAGTCCATGGGGGTGTCCCTTCATCGTGACCGCCCGCAGGCCCATCCGTGTGGGTCGTCGAGGTCAGCCCGCGCGGATTCTAGCGCAAGAACTGCCGCGCTGAAATCGGTTGCCGCTGCCGACATAATTCAATGTGACGCTAGGTGGCCCAGGGGAGCGTGCCCGGTCCGCTCCGTGCTCTGTCCCATCACCTCACGTAGCCGTGGGGGCACCTCGGATGGCCCGGCCTGCCAGTCCTGGGCGTTCCGCAGGCGGATGCTGGAGGCGTGCAGCGAGGTGTCCCAGATGCCCCGGAGCGGCGTGAGGCGGCGCATCAGGCGGAGTTCGACGCCGTCCTGCCGCAACGCCTCGATGAGGTCGCCCACCAACTCCGCGCGGGTGGGGCGGACGGTTTCACGGCTCACCCACATCCCGGCGTCGTACAGGTTCTCGAAGGTGTCGGACGGGAGGTGGTAGCGCGTGACCGAGGTCGTGTGCATCCGCTCCAGCCAGTCCCACTCGATGCAGGCGACGGCGCGGACGCCGTCCCGCCCGCCCCAGTAGCGTTCGAGGTCGGCCTCGGTGGTGGTGGGGAGGGGCCAGTAGAGGATGCGCGGGCAGTCCCTCGGGAAGAGTTACATGCACTGGTGCGCCTCTTCGATCCCCCAGACGAGCGGCGCGGTGATCTCCGGCCGCGCGGGCATCAGGCGCGGCTCAAACACCTCGATGTCGGGATCCTCGGAGAAGTGGAAGAGGGGCAAGGGGAGCCTCCGGGTGGGGTGCGATGGGGGGATCGTACACTCGCGATAGGCCTAATAGATTGTGGAGCCAGAGGTTCTGATGTCAGAAATCATCGCGCTCAGCAGCTTGGTCGTTGCACTCGTTTCTGCGTGGCTGAGTTGGCAAGCGACACAGACCGCCGATCGAGCGAACAGCATCGGCAACCGAGCCAATGACCTGTCACAAGATGCAAACCGCTCTGCCGAAGATGCTTCCGCTGCTGCCATCGAGGCCAACCGGATCGCCGGACGAGCCACAGTGGAAGCCCAGCGCGCGGCCGATGCGGCTGAAGCGTCACTTGCTCTGCAACGGGACGAGGCAGCGGCCCTGCACGCAGATCGCCAGAGCGCACTGACCGCGAACGTCTTGCCGCTAATCTGGGACACTCGTGTCAGAGCAGGCGCTCTCCAGGGGATTCAGTTCAAGAACTACGGCCCCGCTGTCGCACGAGACGTCACGGGTCTCTTTACGCACGGCGACGGCTGTCTTTCCGTCACGTGGCCGGCGATCGCGAAAGACGAGCTAGCCGTACGGAGCCACGGCTATGAACCGTGGGCAGTAGATGCGGGTGACCGGCCGCCACAGGTACGGCCCGAGTGGGAAGTCGCTGCGCGTGCCCTCTGGACGAACGAGGACGGGAGTCAAGGTGACTCAGGCTGGCTCGTAGTGCCGCGGAGGTAACTCCTTACTGATTCCCAAGGATCAGCGTCGAGGTGGCGGAGAACCAGCCGCCGGGGCCGTGGACGAGGCTGGTCTCGACGTCGTTGACCTGGGCGGCGGCTTCGTGGCGGAGCTGGCGGACGGCTTCCTGGATGGCGAACATGCCGTACATGCCGGTGTGGGTGTAGGAGAGACCGCCGCCGTTGGTGTTCACGGGGAGCGCGCCGCCGGGTGCCCCTCGCATCTCCTCGAACCAGGGGCCCGCCTCGCCGGCGCCGACGAAGCCGAGGGCTTCGAGGCCGTAGATCGGCGTGTGGGAGAAGGCGTCGTAGAGCATCAGGTGGTCGATGGCGGAATGGTCGAGGTCGGCCATGCGGAACGCCTCGGGGCCGGTGATCTTCGCGGCGGCGGTCCAGTCGGAGTAGTCCCACATCTGGCTGATGTTCGTGTGCTGCACGGACTCGCCGCGGCCGAGGATCCAGACCGGAGGCTTCGGGAAGTCCTTCGCGCGTTCCTCGGAGACGAGGACGAGCGCGCCGCCGCCGTCCGTGACGAGGCAGCAGTTGAGCAGGTGGAGCGGCCATGCGATCAGCCGCGAGTTCAGCACGTCCGCGATCGTAATCGGGTCGCGCATGAGGGCGCGCGGGTTCATCGAGGCCCACTGGCGAGTGGAGACGGAGACGGCGGCGAGTTGCTGCTCGGTCAGGCCGTACCGCTGCATGTAGTGGACGATCGGCAGGGAGAACATCGAAGGCGGGCCGAAGACGCCGAACGGGGCCTCGAACTGGCCGCCCGGCGTGCTCGCGCCGCCGCCGAAGCCGCCAACGCCCACGCGCGACCGCCCGGACTCGCCGTGCGTGACGAGGACGACGTCCGCGTAGCCCGCGGCGATCGCGGCGACGGCGTGGCTGACGTGGATGAGGAACGAGCAGCCACCGACGGAGGTGCCGTCCAGGTAGCGCGGCATGATGCCGAGGTACTCGGTCAGTTGCGCCGGGGAGACGCCCGCCGTGGCGATGCCGTCGACGTCGTCGAGGGTGAGGCCGGCGTCGGCAAGGGCGTTGAACGCGGACTCGGCGTGCAGTTGCAGCGTCGAGTGGTTGGGGAGGTGGCCGACGGTGTCCGTCTCGGCTGCGCCGACGATGGCGACTTTGCGGCGCAGGGCGCGGGAGTCAGGCATGGGGAACTCCTCGGAGGATCGACGCTAAACGAGGCGGAACTTCGGGAGGGTGACCTTCTCGTTCACGGTCTCGTAGACGATCTCGACGGGTGCGTCGGCGGGCAGCGTCTCCGGCCGCGGGTCGTCGATGAGGATATTGGTCATCATCTTCGGCCCCTCATCGAGGGCGACGACGGCGATCACGTAGGGCGCGGCGAACGCCGGGTGCGCGCGGTGCGCGATGACGTAGGAGTGCAACTTCCCCTTGCCGGAGACGGTGGTCCATTCGACGTCGCGCGAGTGGCAGCCGGGGTGCGGGCAGAATGGGCGCGGGTAGAAGTAGTGGCGGTTGCAGGCGCGGCAGCGCTGGATGCGGAGCTCGCCACGCTGGAGGCCGTCCCAGTACTCCTGGGTCTCCGGCGTCGCCTGCGGCAGCGGCTTCTGTGGGTTCATGGCGCCCCCTCGATGCATCCTCGACGCTGCGCTCGGCCTCGATGTGCCGAGGGCCGGTCAGCCGCGCGCATTCTAGCGCGCGAGGAGGGTGAGGAGCGCGCCGCCGAGGAGCGCGATCAGCCCGAGCGCGGCGAATGCCTGGATCGCCGGGCGCACCCAGCCGCGTGAGGGGGCGTCCCAGGCAACATCCCAGGCACTGTACGGCGCCTCCTCGGAGAGGTCGGGGTCGAGGTCGCCCTCGGTCGATTCGGTCCAGCGGTCACTCATGCAGCCAGCGTAGCCTGCTCTTGCCGGACTATCCTCGATGTGCGGCATGTGCTCGGTGTCCCGGTATTCGAAGAGTGGAGGCGGCATGAGCATCATCGTGCAGCGCGAGTTCCAGGTGGCGGCGGCGGAGCGGCGGGAGTTCGAGCGGCAGAGCCGCGAGGGGCTGTGGCCGGCCTTCCTGCGTTTCGGCGCGCCGATGGTGGCGTATGGGACGTGGACCTTCGGTGGTCCGAGCGACGTGGTCGTCACGCACACCGCGTACGCCGACCTCACGCACTGGGCGGCGACGCGGCAGGGCGCGGGCGCCTACTACCAGGATGCCGCGATGCGCGCCGAGATCGATCCGTACCTCCGCATCTACGGCGAGCGCGCCGAGATGGTCGGCAGCAGCGTCGCCCACCTGTTTGAACTGGACGACGCGGTCTCGCGGCCCCGCCCGGTCGCGCGGCAGGCGGGACAGGCAGTGCTTGAACCGCCGCCGACGTTCGGGCGAGGCTCGGTGATCTCGGAGCGGACGCTCTCGGTGGCGCCCTCGAGCATGGCGGAATTCCGGCGGCTCTCCGCCGAGATCATCTGGCCGTGGTTCGAGTCGCACGGCGGCCGTCCGATCGCGCTGGCGCACGATCTGATGGGCCCCTCCGATGAACTCACCACCTGGTACGCCTTCCGTTCGCTCGCGGAGTGGCACCGTCTGCAGCGCCCGTCCGTAGTGGGCGCTCCCGCTGACGTGGTCGCCGCTTTTGCGGCACGGTCGGCGCTGGTGCACCAGCGCGGTGGGCGTCTGCTTACCATTGGCACGGATTTCGGACGCATGGTCTAGGCCGATGTCTCTTGACGCGCCTCCCTCCGCGGTACTACCGCCGCTTCCCTCGGAGGTGATGCTGGCCTCGGTCGAGTCGCTCGCGGTGGAACTCGCGCGGGCGGCCGGCGAGGAAGCACGGGGGGCGCTCGGGCGCACGATCGATGTCGGCTACAAGGCCGATCGCAAGGGCAAAGAGGACACCGGTGACCCAGTGTCCGAAGTGGATCACGCGGTGGAGGCGCTGATCCGGCTGCGCGTGGGTGCGGAGTTCCCCGACCACGCGATCCTCGGCGAGGAGGTCGAGTCCCACCCCGCCACGGCGGAGGAATGGGTGTGGGTCGTCGACCCCGTGGACGGCACGGCCAATTTCGTGAACGGCTTCCCGCTCTTCGCGGTCTCGATCGGCGTGTTGCATCACGGCCGTCCGGTCGCCGGCGCGATCTGGTGCGCGAGTACGCCCGCGCTCCGTGCCGGCGTCTATCACGCGCACCTCGGCGGCCCGCTCGCGCTCGACGGCGTCGAGGTAGGCGGGCGGTCGACGGTGGTGAAGCGGCGGCTCGCGGCGGCGCCGGGCGGATCGTCCGGCGGGACGCGGGAGTGGGACCACCGGGTGACGGGTAGCGCGGCGCTGGAGTGCGCGTACGTGGCCGCCGGCATCTTCACCTCCGCGCCGTTCTGGGGTTTGAAGATCTGGGATGTGGCAGCAGGCGTGGCACTCGTGCGCGCGGCGGGGCTCGAGGCGTGGACGCGTGACGGCGGGACGTGGCAGCCGTTCGAGCGTTTCGCTGCACCATCGAGTGCGCCGAAGGGACAGGAGCGCGAGCCGAGTCTGCGCGACTGGCGCGCGCCGCTGGTGCTCGGGACGCCCGAGGCGACGCGGCTGATCCGCGAACACACTCGCACGTCCGGCCTGCTCGCGCGGCTGCGTCGCCGCGTGATGGCACGAGGGCATCGATGAGTACGCGGCTGGCGGGGATCGCGGACGAGGTGCGCGTCGCGTTGCGCGCGCCGATCGTGCCGTCGCCGGTCGCCCGGATCGTGGCGGCCGCGCCGGGCTACCTCGAGGTGGTCTGGCCGCGCGTCGCGTCGTCGGTGGGGACGGCGGGGTTTCTCGGTTCGGCGCTCTACCTGGCGGACATGGCGCTCACGGAGGTCGAGGCGGTGTACGAGCCGGTGCTGGACCGGGAGGCGCTGCACGAGGCGGGCGTGGACGACGAGGAGGTTGCGGCGCTGGTCGACGTGGTCGACTGGTTCCACTACGGGCAGCCGCAGTTGTTGCTGCTGCTGGCGGCGCTCGCGGAGGCGTTCGGGCGCGAACGGGTCGGTGGCTACGGGAAGGCGGAGCCGCGCGCGGTGACGGAGCGCGAGCGCGCACACCTCGCGCTCGACGTGCGGCTCGCGTCGCCGGACGCCGGGCTGCTGCCGGAGATCGCCGCGGCGCTGAACCTCGATGCCGCGCCTGACCTCTACCGCGCGGTCGCGATTTGCCCTACGTACCTCGGCGTGGCGTGGGAGGAACTCCAGCACCTGGCGGCGTATCCGCCGTTCCGGCGGCGCGGCCGCGGCCTGTATTTCTATGCCCGTTCGGGCGCGCGCTTTCTCGCGGAACCGCTGGAGGCGGACCCCGCGGCGTTGCGCGCGGCCGGCCTCGAGGACGCGACGATCGAAGCGGCCAGGGCTGCCGTCGACGACTCGCTCTCCGCGGTCGCGATGATGGTGATGCACGCGGAGGCGATGCGGCTGGGCCTCGGTGTGCGCACGCGCGAAGTCGTGCAGGCGTAAGGCGAGGCCTCGATGGCGACGCTGAGCAACCCGTGGCACGCGGACGCCCCCTGGGTGGAGGACGCGCTGCGCGAGGCGTCGTTTGGTGAGCTGCGGTTCATCCCGTACTCCTCGAACGATGTCTATCTCGCGCGGTTGTCGCACCCCGAACATGGCGAGGGTCTGGCTGTGTACAAGCCGCGCGACGGAGAGAACCCGCTATGGGACTTCCCCGGCGGTCTCGACCGGCGCGAGGTGGCGGCGTACGACTTCGCGCGGCTCCTGGACTGGCCTGTCGTGCCTCCGACGGTGCTCAGGCCGGATGCGCCGCGCGGGGTGGGTTCAGTGCAGTTGTTCATCGAGCACGACCCCGCGCAGCACTATTTCGAGCTCCGCGAGGGCGACGCGCACGATATGGCCCTCGTGCGGATGGCGGTCTTCGACCTGCTGGCGAATAACGCCGATCGCAAAGGCGGGCATGTGCTGCTCGACCCGACGGGGCACATCTGGGGGATCGACAATGGGCTCTGCTTCCATGAGGAGCAGAAACTGCGGACGGTCATCTGGGACTATGCGGGGACTCGCATCCCGGAGGCGTGGTGCGAGTCGATCGCCCGCGCGCGAGACGCGATCATGTCGGAGGCGCCGGAGGCGGCTCCCCTGCTTGCGGCGCTGAGCCGGCGGGAACGGCGGGCGCTGCTCGCACGGTGCGAGGCGATGCTGGTCGATCCGGTGCTGCCGGAGATGTATCCATGGCGCTGCGTGCCGTGGCCGGTCGTGTGACCACGAATCTGACGAATAGCTGACGTCCGGCCACGGGGAATCTTAATGAAGTTGTCACCTATTCCCGGGCCCGGGAATCGCCCTGTATGGTTTTCTGATTGATATCGAGACTCTAACGCAGTCCGGCGGGCCGGCCGGATGTCTTCCAGGAGCCCCGTGGAGTCACGAAAGCGTCCCGCCCAGCATCCTGCCTCGCAGGGCGTGGTTCCTGATGGGATGCCGTTGCCCCTGGACGCTCGCCCTCGTCCGGTGGAAGGCGATCTCCCGCTGCCCCTCGATGACTCGCTTCGGGGCGCGCGCATCCTGGTGGTCGACGATGAGCCGACCATGCGCGAGGTGGTCGGCCAGATGGTGCAGGACGGTGGCGCGGAAGCAGTCAGCGTGGGTTCCGGAGAAGCCGCGCTCGACCTCCTGAGGAATGCCGATTTCGACCTGGTGATCCTGGATGTGGGGCTCCCGGGGATTTCCGGGTTCGACACGCTCCGGTCGATCCGCGAACGGAGCGACATCCCGGTGATGATCGTGACCGGGGCCGGCAGTCTCGATGAGCGCGTCACGGGCTTCGACCTGGGCGCGGACGACTACGTGGTGAAGCCGGTCGAGATTCCCGAACTGAGCCGCCGTGCGCGAGCCCTCCTCCGTCGGGCTCGGGCGAAGGGCGGACAGACGGTCGAGCAACTCGAAGGTCCGGACGGGCTGGTCCTCCGGCTGCGTTCGCACGAAGCGCTGGTCGGTGACAGCCCGCTGGACCTGACACCCAAGGAATTCGCGCTCCTGCGGCTCTTGCTGGACCACCGCGGCAACGTTGTCCGGCTCGATGAGCTGTCACTCGCGATCTGGGGATACGGGACGTTCGGTTCGCGGAACTTCGTGGAGGCACATGTCTCGCGCCTACGCGCCAAACTGGCGCAGCATGGTGTCGAGCACGCCTTGAAGACAGTCCGTGGCGAGGGGTACGTGATACGCTAGCGGGTTTCGAGTTACTCCGGCAAGCGGAACTCGACGGTCTCCTCCGCCACGACGACCGGTTCGATGCGCGTGACGCCGCGGGCACGCAGGTCATCGATGATCGGTTGCAGCAGGTCGTCAGGGACCGAGGCGCCCGCCGTCAGGCCGACGACCTCGACGCCGTCGTACCACCCCGGGTCGATCTCTGCGATGCCGTCGACGCGGTAGGCCGGGGTGCCCATCGCGCGGGCCACCTCGCACAGCCGGACGGAGTTCGAGGAGTTCGCGGAGCCGACGACGATCACGAGGCCGGCGCGCTCCGCGAGCACCTTCACGGCGGCCTGCCGGTTGGTGGTCGCGTAGCAGATGTCGTTCCGGATCTGCGCGTCCGGGAATCGCTCGCGCACCGCGGCGATGGTGTCCGCCGTGTCGTCCACGGAGAGCGTCGTCTGCGTGACGACGAAGACGGGCCGGCCTGGTTCGCCGAGGGCCTGCACGTCGCGCCGGCTGTCCACGACGCGTGTGCGGTCCGGGGCCTCGCCCTTGGTCCCCTCGACTTCGTCATGCCCCTCGTGTCCGACGAGGAGGATTTCGAAGCCGTCCTTCGCCGCCTTCTTCGCCTCCAGATGCACCTTGGTCACCAGCGGGCAGGTGGCGTCGATGACGCGCAGCCCTCGATCGCGGGCGGCGGCGATGACGCCAGGGGCGACGCCGTGCGCGGAGAAGACAATGCGCGAGCCAGCCGGGACATCCTCGATCGACTCAACGAAGATCGCGCCGCGCTCGCGGAACCCGTCCACGACGTACTTGTTGTGGACGATCTCGTGGAAGGCGTAGACGGGGCCGGTCTCCGCATCGAGCACCTGGTTGAGGACATCGATGGCGCGGACGACGCCGGCGCAGAAGCCGCGCGGTTCGGCAAGCAGGATGGTGTGCGGCATGCGGCGTCCTCCGCAGCGATCGTAACAGCGCACGCGGTTATGCCTCGACGTCCCTCCCGCGCACCACGGAGGCGGCCCGCGCTGCGGCTGCGCCGAGGAGGAGGCCGCCTGCGAGGGCGATGAGGACGGCCCACGCAGGGGCGAGGCCTTCGATGCCGCTGAGAGCGTCCCGGGCGCCTGGCGCCGCCTCGGTGTCTCGTGCGAGCGGGGGCGCCGGGGGTACGCCCGGAGTCGGTGTGTCGGTGATCCGCGCGTCGAGCAGGACGCCCGTGGCCGAAAACAGCCGTTCGATCGACTGGCCCGGCCCGGGGGCGGGAATGGTGGCCTCGCCGTCCTCCACGCCCTCACCGTAGGCGATCGCATCGATCTCGCGGCCGTCTGCAGCCACGAGGGCGACCCGGTCGCCTGCGTTGCCCAGGCCGTTGCCGATCGCGCGACGCAGGCGGATCAGCGGCACGCCTTCCGGGATGCGCGCTCCTGGCGAAGCGATGACGACGACCGAGCCAGGGTCGACCGTGTAGGGAGGGAGGGTGTTCCCGGAGCGCCGGTCACGCACGGAGAGCCCCGCCAGCACCGCGGGTTCGGCGCCGGTGTTCATCACCTCGATCCACTCGAACTCGCCGTCAGCGCCTGCCTCGTCCGGGTTGCTCATGACCTCGGTGATGCGGAGGTGGCGCTGGGCGGCGGTGGCGGCGCGCGGGTCGGCTGGCTGCACGCTCATGATGGCGGTGCCGGTCTGAGGTGTGGGCTGCGCGGCCGCTGCGGACGCGTCCGACTGAGCGGGGCGCGGTGTGCTCACGGGGTCGGGGGCCGGGGTCTCTGC
>Ga0194132_10007859_pt1 | contig 15613 bp, 12 predicted proteins | sample TA2KigOf80mmetaG_FD_148612 | JGI IMG/M metagenome (GOLD analysis project Ga0194132, IMG submission 148612) | Freshwater microbial communities from Lake Tanganyika, Tanzania - TA2015054 Kigoma Offshore 80m | ecosystem: Environmental > Aquatic > Freshwater > Lake | place: Tanzania: Lake...
TGCAGCGCCGGCGCGTCGCACCGGCTGGAGCGTATGGCGCGGTCACGATGCCAGCCGTACCTGAAATCGTTCATCCTCACGGTGTTGCCGGGATCGTCTGGTGCCGTCATCGAGGCGCCGCTCCACCAATACCTCTACAACCACGGTGACCGCGCGGTGCGGCTGCTGACCGATTCGGGAGACGAGCGCCGGGAGTTGGTGCTCGCACCAGGTGACTCGGCGTACGTCGCGCCGATGGTTGTGTGTCGCTTCCTTGATCACAACGGGCAGGGCGGCGAGTTGTTTGTGGTGCGTGTGCCTGGTGATCTGCACGCGGATGCCGTATTCGAACTGTCGGGCATGGCGCCCTCTGGATGGGCGCGTGTCGCCGCGGAGTCAACCCGCTGGTTCTGACAACGGCTCCATCAGCCGACGCGCTGGCGTCGGCGTTGTCCGGACGTTCCTGGGTGCTCGTGACCAGTGCCGGGTGGCGCCGCCGTGGCCTCGTTGATCAACTTTCGCGGGCGTGCGGTGCACCCTTTGCCGTGGTCGAGGACATTGCCGAGAATCCCGAACTCGACGTCGTGCTCGAGCGAGCGGCGACCGTGGCTGCCGCTTCGCCGGAGACTGGCGTGGTCGTGGCGGCTGGTGGCGGGTCGGTGATGGATGCCGCCAAAGCCCTGGCGGCCGTTCTTGGCGACGCCGGCCGAATCGAGCGCGTGCGGGCAGCGGCGATCGCGGGCCGGCCCCTGCCGGACGACGTCCGGCCGTGGCCGCTCATCTGCGTCCCCACCACGGCCGGCACCGGCAGCGAAGTGACACCGACCGCAACCTTGTGGGAGACCGCAGCCGGACGGAAACACTCACTGGCTGATCCACGCCTTGTATCGGAGTCGGCGATTTTTGATGCGACCCTGCTCGAGAGCGCGCCGCCCGACCTGATCCTGGCCTCCGGGCTCGATGCGTTGTCACACGCCATGGAGGCCATATGGGCCAAGCGCCACGCGCCGGTCAGTGACGCGTGCGCCGTAGCCGCGATCCGGGGCGTGCGTAAAAATCTTGAGGAAGCGTTGCGGCCCTCCGGCCGGTCACATCGCGCTGCGCTGCAGCGCGCGGCGTTGCAGGCCGGGTTGGCGATCAGCCACACGCGGACGGCGCTGGCGCATTCGATGTCGTATCCCCTGACGGCCGTGTTGGGATTACGTCACGGACTCGCGTGCAGCTTCACGCTGCCGGAAGTGGCGGAGTTCATGGTGGCCGCCGATCCGGAGCGCGCTGCCGTGTTGTGCGACGCGTTTGATGCCGAGTCACCGGCGGCACTGGTAACGTCACTGCGCGCGTGGTTCACGCGATTGGGCGTGTATGCGGCTGTCAGCCAGGTCGTGACCCCGGCGAACATCGAACCGCTCCGTGGTCAGCTCCTGGCGCCAGGGCGAGCGGACAATGCGATCCGCACGCCAACTTTCGATGAAGCGTTCGCGATGTTGCGCTCGGCAGTCTCGCCGCCTGTGAACACACCTGTCGCTGAACCCGGAACGGTGATCTGGATCACCGGGCTGTCAGGGGCCGGCAAATCAACCATCGCGCGACGCGCGGTTGAACGGCTCCGGGCGATGGGCCGGACCGTGGTGCTGGTCGATGGCGACGAGGTCCGCGGCGTCCTCGGCGGGCAACATAATCACCAGGCACAGACCAGGTATGAACTGGCGGGACGGTACTCGCGCCTCTGCCAGGTGCTCTCTCGTCAGGGCCTCGACGTGGTGTGCGCCACGATGTCGCTGTTTCACGGCATCCATCAGTGGAACCGCGAACACCTGCCGCGGTATGTAGAAGTGTACCTGCAAGTCGATGTCGACGTGTTGCGGCAGCGGGATGTGCGTGGGCTGTACTCAAGAGCGGACCGCGGCGAAATCACCGACGTCGCCGGCGTGGACGCCACATTCGAGGCACCGCTGACGCCGGACGTGGTCATCGATCGCAACGGCGACGAACCGATTGATGTCTGTGTTGACCGTGTCCTGCAGGTGTTAACGACGTGACCCGGTTCCTGGATGCGGCCACACGCGAGAGCGATCAAACGCTTGGACCGTACTACCGGTGGGTGCTCCGTCCGGCGTCGCTGCCGGTCGCCGCGATGTTCCTCTCAGCCGGTATGACCGCGAACCAGGTCACCTTGATTGGCATGGCCGTGGGTGGTGGCGCAGCCGCGCTGGCGGCGATCGGGACGCCTGCGATGATGTTGTGGGGCGCTCTGCTCTGGCAGGTGTCGCGCGTGCTCGATTTGGTGGACGGCAATCTGGCGCGGGCGTCGGGAGTCAAGGTCTGGTCGGGCAAGTTCCTCGATGGGCTCGGTGATGCGCTGTTGGATACCGCCTTTCTGATCGGCGTTGGTATCGGAGTTGGCGGGTTGTGGGGCGCAGCGTCCGCCGTCATCGCGTGGTTCATCATCTCTGGGGCGTACGCGCGGATGCGCCTGCTGTACATCCAGCAGCTCATTCACGCCGGCCGGCCCGAGGGCGCAGGGACGGCCCCCAAGGCGCCCGCGCCGGTGGGTCTCGCACGACGTGTGATGTCAGGCCTGGAGTGGATCGATCGGAACGCCGGGCTGCCGGGTGTTGTGGCCGCTGCAGCCCTCGGCGCACCGTTGGTGTGGCTTGTGCCGACTCTGGCACTGCGGAGCATCCTGGCATTCGGCGGGCTCGGTGGCGCGATCTGGATTGGGGTACGGACGTTGGCGGTGCCACGTGGATAACCCCGGTTCTGTGATCTGGATTACCGGATTTCCGGCGTCCGGCAAAACGACTGTGGCGCGCACACTCGACCGGTTACTGCGAGAGACCGGCCGGCCCATCGTCTGGCTGGACGGTGAAGACCTGCGGTCGTTGTTGTCGCACCGCTGGGGATACGCCCGCGCCGACCGCATCGAAATCTCGAAGGTGTACCTGCGTCTTTGCCGTCATCTGGCGTCGCAGGGTCAGACGGTCGTGTTGTCGGCCGTGGCGATGTACGACGAGGTGCATTCCTGGGTCCGCGCCTTTGTGCCCGGCGGCACGATTGTGTATCTGCGAGTGCCGTTGGACGAACGGGTCCGGCGTGATGCCGAGAGCCGGCAAATTTACGCGCAGGTCGGCGACTTCGCGGAACTCTACGACGAGCCGGCCGGCGCGGATTTGATTGTCGACAATCACGGTCTGGTCTCGGCTGACGATGCCGCGGCGCAGATTGTGGAGTATCTCGGCCGAACCTCGGCCCGACGCGCCGACCTCGGCAGGACCGAACATTGGGATCGGTTCTGCGCGACCGATCGCGCGCCGATTACGCCATCAACGTTTGCGCAGGTGGTGGCCTCTCAGCTGGCGCCGGCCCAGCGCCTTGTGGACGTCGGCTGCGGCAACGGGCGGGACGCTGCCCTGTTTGCGTCGCTGGGGCATCACGTGACGGGTATCGATCCGTCGGCGGTGGCCATCACGCGATGTGGGGAGCGATTTGTGGCGCCGAACCTGACGTTTGTTCGAGGGACACTTCCGGAGCAGGGGCTGCAGGCATCCTCGCACGATGCGGTGTATTGCCGGTTTGTGCTGCATGCGATGCCGCTTGACGAGGAAGTGGCGACGTTGCAGGCGGCCCGATCCGTCCTGCGACCGGGAGGCCGCTTCTTCATCGAAGCGCGGTCGGTCACCGACCCTCTGGCCAGGCAGGGCGAGGTGCTCAGTCCCGACGAGCGCGTCCACGACCACTATCGTCGCTTTCTCGTCCGCGCCGACGTTGAGGCGCGGCTTCAGGCCGGCGGCTTCCGCGTTGCATCATCACTGGAGTCACGCGGTCTCTCGGTCCATGGCGGTGATGATCCCGCCCTCATCAGAATTACCGCCGTCGCAGAAGCATGAACAAGAAGATTCTCTTTCTGGTGGACCACAAACACCGGGACCTGCCCAGCATCAGCCTGATCGGCTACCACTTGAAAGCCCGCGGCTTTGCCCCGACGTTTGTGGGGGTGGGCGATGAGCTCGCCGTGATCGAGACATTCGATCCGGGATTCATCGTGCTGCCAAAGCCGGTCTACGACTACGAACGGCTGATTCGGTGGAAGCGTGATGGCCGCCGGCTGGTTGTGCTCGAGACGGAAGGGAATCCTCAGGATCGTGAGTTCGAAATGCGAATCCGGATTCCACCCGACCTCTATCTGTTCTGGAACGAGGCCATGGCGGAGCGGTATCGACCCCAACTGCCGGCATCGCAGACCACGATTACCGTGACCGGATTTCCCCGGTCGGACTTCCTCCATCCGCGGCTGGCCCGTGTTTTTCCGGACCGACAGGAACTGATGACGCAATACGGCCTGGACCCCGCTCGGCCTACGCTCACCATCGCGACCAGCGCCCAGGACTCACACTTCTCCGAGGATCGCGTTAAACAGAAGCGCAAGCGACGTGTGCGCAGTCTCGCGAAGACGGCGGAATATCTGGAGATCGTGGCGAACATGCGGGACCTGCGGGACCGGACCGTCGAGTTGGTGACAAAGCTCACGAAGGATGCGCCGCACATCAACATTGCGCTCAAACCCCATCCGCACGAAAACGTGGTGTTCTGGGCGGACTTCATCAAGTCATTGAATGCGCCGAACGTCGCGCTCGTTGTCGGAGCGCCAATCAATCACCTCCTGCTCATCTCGGATTTGCACGTGGCCTTCAACGTGTGCACGACGACCGTCGAAGCGCTGCTGGCCGGCGTGCCGGCCATCGAGTTGCAGACCGGCCGCAGCCGTGTGTTGTATGGGGAGTCGCATCTGGATGTGCCGACGTACCGCGCGACGTCGTATGCGGATGTGGCCGCAGCAGTCGAGGCGGAACTGGGCAGCGACCGGGCCCGTCGCCATGAGGCGCCGGATCAGAAAGCCAAGTTGGATGTCTACGTGTCCACGTTTCTGCATGTCCATGATGGCCGCCGCTGCGAGACGTCTGCCGCCAAGATCGCTGCGTGGATTGAGGACACGGCGCCGGCGCCTCGAGGGTGGCGGGTGTTGCTCGCCAACCCGCGCCTGGCGGCCCTGTTTGGCCTCGTGCGCCTTTGGGCGCGTGTGCGCGCGGTGACGGATCGTACTGTGGACCCGGATTTGATTCGCCAAGTCAACGCGCCATCGGCGGAGAACGCTCGTGCGACCCGCAGCGTGCAGGGCGTCGTCGTGGACGCCGAGTTCGGACTGTTCGACAACCGGATGCGCCCGGGTGACGAGCGGGAATGGATGGATAGGTTCGCGAGGGCCTTTTCACCGCCATGTTGACCGTCCTCAAGGATCTGTTCGTCGTCTTCGGCCGGCCTGCGCGTCGCCGCCTCGGGCTGCTGGCGCTGGCGACCGCCGTGGTGGCGGTGCTGGAAGGGGCCAGCGTCGCCGTGGTCCTGCCGTTTGTGCAGCTGGTACTCGACCCCGACGCCGCGGTGGGGGCCACTGGGTTGCGCATGGCCGAAGCCATGGGGGTGCAGGTGTCGATGGCACCCGTCGTGCTGGTCGGCTGGGTGGCCTTCACACTGTTTGTCACCGCGACGCTGCTGTCGGCCCTGACTGCGTGGATGACGTTTCGGATCGCCGCGGGCGAAAACCTGCGCCTGTCCCTGCGCCTGCTGCGTACCTACATGCAGCAGTCCTATCCGTTCCACCTTGAGCGCAACTCAGCCGCGCTGTCGAAGAACGTCATCTATGAAGTCGACATGATGACGATGAACCTGCTGGTGCCGGTCGTGACGCTGGTGGGTCGCGTGATGATGGTCATCTCCACCTTTGCGTTTCTCGTGTACGCCGACCCGCGGGCGGCGTTGGCGACGGTTGGCGGCGTCGGCGTGGTGTACGTGGTGTTGTACGGTGCCATGAAACAACCGGTCGCCCGCTTGAGCCGCCGACGCGGCGTGGCCGTTACGCAGCGTGCCCAGGCCGTACAGGAGGCGCTCGGCGGCGTGAAGGAAACCAAGGTCCTGGGCCGCGAGTCCTTTTTTGTGGACCGTTTCCAGCACGCCGCTGGTGAGTTTGCCCACGTGGGGGCGACCAGCCAGATTATCGGATCCATTCCCAAGTTCTTCCTTGAAGCGGTCACGATTGGTGGGGCACTACTCGCGATTGTGCTGTTGATTGACAGCGGGCTCGGCGGCGCAGGGCTCGTCCCCATGCTGGCGCTGTATGCGGCGGCGGCCTACCGCGTCATGCCGGCGATTCAACAGATTTACACCGGCGCCACCAACGTGCGGTACCTCGCGGACCTCGTGACCATGATGAAAGCGGAAGTGGCTTTGCCGGTTCCGATCCCCGTGCCTCACACGGTGCGGCCCAGGTTGACGTTCAGCGAACACCTCCGTCTGGTGAATGTCAGTTTTTCGTATCCGGGAACCGTTGCGCCGACGTTGTCGCGTGTGTCGCTGACCATTCCGAAGAACAGCCGGCTGGGGATTGTTGGAACCACCGGCTCCGGCAAGTCGACGCTGGTGGATGTGATGCTGGGGCTCCTGACGCCCTCCGCGGGCGAGCTCCGGGTCGACGAGACCCCTCTTGACGCCGACAACTTGCGGGCCTGGCAAGACAACGTCGGATACGTGCCGCAGACGATTTATCTCTCCGACGATTCGATTCGCCGCAATATCGCGTTCGGCGTCCCCGAGCACGAGATTGACAATGCGGCGGTGGCTCGCGCGGCCGCCCTGGCGGGCATCCATCGCTTCATTGTTGAAGAGTCGCCGGAGGGCTACGACACCTTCGTCGGCGAGCGCGGCGTGCGGTTGAGCGGTGGACAGAGGCAACGCATCGGCATCGCCCGGGCGCTCTATCGTGATCCTGACGTGTTGATCCTTGACGAAGCGACCAGTGCGCTGGACAGCCGCACGGAGCAGGACGTCATGGCCGCGATCGGCGCTTTGAGCGGGCGCAAGACGATTCTGATCGTCGCGCACCGGTTGTCGACGATTCGGGAGTGTGACGCGGTGGTGGTGGTGGACCGGGGTGAGGTTGTCGAAACAGGAACCTACGACGACCTCGTCGCCCGGGGTGGGGTATTCAGCCGGTTGGCGCAGGGAATTCCGGCGTGACACGCGCGCGTGCTGTGCGGGTGCTGGTCAGCGCACGGGATGTCGGCGCCGCCAGGCAGAATCTGGCCCTGATGCGCGCGTGTGCCCGAAGCGTGGTGCCCGTGGAGTGCACGGCGCTTGTCCAGGAGCCGGCGGCTTCGGTCTTCCGGTCGGCGGGGATGCCGGCGACGGTTGCGACACCGGCCACCATGCGGCGCACCATTGACGACACGTTTACCAGAGTGCGCCCTCAGTTCGTGCTCGCGGGGTTGAGCGGATTTGGCAGCGGAGTGGACGAGGCGGTGCTCCGCGTGGCCCGTCACGGCGGTGTGCCCAGCGGTGCGGTGCAGGACTATTGGGGGTATCTCGGTCCTGCCGGGTCGGTCGATCGGCCGGACGTGTATTTTGTGCTGGATGCTCACGCAGCCTCACTGACGGAGTCGCGAGCACCCGGCGTCCGGGTGGAGGTCACGGGATCGCCAAAGCATGAGGAGTACAGGGAACGTGTAGCGGAGTGGGTGCCGCTCCGGCGCAGGGGCGCCGGCCACCGGCAGGTCGTCTTTTTCATGCAGCCGCGAGCCGTACCTGGGGTGATGGAGAACCTTGAGGTCTTTCTCCGCGCCATGCGCAGGACACGAGTCCCGGCGCACGTCGGCGTGCGGTTGCACCCTGCGGATCCCGCCGGCCGAGCTGTTGGCCTCCTTGCGAAACGGCTGGGCGTGTCCGCCGAAATTCTGCCGTCCGATATCCCAGTGGAACCCGTCCTCGCTACCGCTGATCTGGTGGCGACCTGTTTTTCCACCATCGGGTTGGATCACAATTATCTGCAGGCGTATACACGCCGAAGCCTTGGCCCGCTTCTGTACTTGCACACGAGCGCACCGATGCGCCGGTTCATGCGTCGCACCATCGGCCAGGATCACGTGCCTGGGGCAGATGTTGGACTGGGCAAGGCATTCAGTCGCACGCCGGGGCTCACGGCGTGGTTGACGGATGCCTTGACCGGTCTCTCGGAACGCCGTCGGTATCGCCGCGCAGCACGCACCCTGCTGCCGACAGGCGGACGGCCTTCGGCCCGGATTGTTCAATACATGGTTGGGGAAGTTACTTCGTCGTAGGAAAGGACAGAGGAATGCATATCGGAGTCATCGGAGCGGGATCGATCGGGCGGCGTCATGTCAAGGGATTCGCCGCCCTGCGAGAGGAACTGGGCATCGGGGAGATCCGGGTATTTGATCCGAATCTCGAGCGGCGGCAGGCTGTCGCCGAACTGGGGAGCGGCATCGTCCCCTGCGCATCGATTGCCGAGGCGGTGCGTGGAGTGGAGGCCGTCTGCGTGTGTGCGCCGACATCCCTGCACACTGCCGTCATGCAGGAGCTGCTGGAACTGGGCAGTTTTCATATCTTCATGGAGAAGCCGCTGGCCAGTGAGGCCGCCGGCTGGGCCCGGCTGCTTGAACGGCACCGCGCCTCCGGCAAACACTTCGTCGTCGGCTACATGTTGCGGAAGCACCCGGTATTGCGCCGGGTCAAAGCCCTGCTGGCCGAACAGGCCGTCGGGCGTGTCCTGCATGCGCGAGCGGAGTCGGGGTTCTATCTGCCGTACTGGCATCCGCATGAGGACTATCGTGACTTCTACATGTCGTCGCGAACGGGCGGCGGCGGCGCGCTGCTCGATACCAGTCACGAAATCGACTATCTCACCTGGCTGCTGGGGCCCGTCGCAGAAGTGCAGGCGACGGTGGAGACCGTCTCGGACCTTGAGATCACGAGTGACGATTTGGTGCTTGCGTCCTTCCGCCTGGTTTCAGGTGCCCGTGCGCAGGTGCACCTCGACCTGCTCCAGTTCGACGAAGCGCGCTACTGCAAAATCGTCGGCACCAAGGGCGTCGTCCGCGGCGATCTGGTCGCGAACGAGGTTGCCATCTGGAAGGAAGGGGACAAGGCCTGGACCGTCGAACGGCTGCAGGTGAAGTTCGACGAGATTTATGCCGAGGAGTACCGGGACTTCGTGGCCACGTGTCGGGGTGAGCAGCGGCAGCTGCCCAGCGGACGTGAAGCGCTGCACATCATGGAAATCGTGGAAGCGGCCCGGCGTTCTCATTCGTCCGGCGCCGTAGTCCGGCTGCCGCTGTGGGACCTGTAGACCACCCGTGTTACCGCCCGGCGTAAGGCTGTCGGTCTTCGTCTGGTTCTGTCTCGCACTCATCCCCATCGGGGCAGGAGAGGTGAGCGTGAACTACGCGTTCGCCCTCCTGCCCATGGCGCGTGTTGCAGTCCGTGGGCGGATTGACGTGATGCCGGCGTGGGTCCTGTTATCGGCAGTCCTGTTCAGCCTGATTTTCGTGTTCTCGACAGTGCTGTTTCTTGAGGTTCTTCCGCTCTTCGCGAGGCGGCTGGCAAGTTTTTTCGTGTTCATGTCGATGTTCGCCTTCGTGGTGACCCGGATGACGCCGGAGGATACTGAGGCGTTCACGCTTGCAGTCATCACGATGGCCGTCGTGTTCTCGGCGTATTCGATCCTGGTGTTTGCCCGCGCGAATGCCGCCGGCACACTCCATTTCGAAGCCAAAGACCTCGTGGGATCCCAGCGGTTTGGCTTCATCTATGTCATGGCGTGGTGGCTGTTGCTGCTCGCCAGGGTGCGTACTCGTCGACTCGGCCTGATTCGGTGGGGCAGTTTGATTGTCGTCCTGTCCGGGATTGGTCTCACATTCTCGCGCAGCTCGGTCGTCGCTTTGCTCGCGAGTACGGCGCTGTTTGTTGCTGTGCGTGCCATCCGCCGCGCGGCGCGGCTGGAACTGGTTCTTCCTGGTCCGCGCGCGTGGGTGGGAATCGCCGGCCTGTCGGTCGCCGTGATTCTGCTGGTCCAGATGTTTCCTCTGACGGTGGAGTTCTACGGGCAGACATTATTGACCCCGTTGCTCGACTCCAGTTTGTTCACGGCCGCGACGCAGGCAGGGTCGTCCGAAGGCATCCGCGTGGTGCGCATCATGGAGATCGTCGGGTTCGTGCTGCAGTACCCGCTGACGGGCTCCGGGTACCTCGGGATCTGGGCCATTTCGCCGTCCGGAGGCGGATCGGCTCACAACCAGCTGCTTGACACGCTGCTCCGCGTCGGCTTCGTTGGATTCGCGGTGTATATCGGGATTCTGCTGACCGTCATGCGGCACTTGCAGCGTGCCCACACCGGTCTGTTCTGGGGAATGATTGGGGTTCTGATCTACGGCTTTTTTCACGAGACCTTCAAGGAATCGCACGGAGTGTTCGTGCTGGCATTTGTGGTGGGCCTGACGGTGCAGCATTGGCGGAGCCAACACACAGGGCGGTTGGCGGCGGCGGGGGGGCTCTAGTGTCTACTCGACGAGGTGTCGTGGCCGTGATTCCGGCTCGAGCCGGGTCGAAGCGCGTCACCGGCAAAAACGTGCGCCCGTTCATGGGAGTGCCGCTCGTGGTTTGGAGTGTGCGTGCAGCCCTGACGAGTTCGCTGGTTGACCACGTGGTGGTGTCGACCGACGATGCCCAAGTGGTGGCGGCCGTTGAAGGGTACCCGGTGACGGTCATGCCGCGCCCTGCGGACCTGGCCACTGACACCGCCTCGACCGATGATGTGCTTGCAGATGTGGATCGCACCCTGGGCGGAGCCGCCGGCGGCCCGGAACTGATGGTGCTCCTGCAGGCGACCAGTCCACTACGTGAGCAGGGATTGGTGGACACCGCGGTCGAGCGGATGCGGCAAGCGCCCGAGGCCGCCCGACTTGTGGAGGTGACGCACCAGGCGTTGTTCACCGGCCGCCTGGCCGGCGGATGGTGGGATCCCGCGTTTCCTGAAGACACCCGGTCGCAGGACCTTCCGTCGTTGTGGTATCCCACGGGCCGGCTGTACGTGTACCGGTGTGGAGCGTGGTTCGAATCCGCGGCCGCGCGCGAGGAACGGGCGCTGGCCCTGGAGGCTCCGCGGGACCGGTGCATTAATATCGATCACGAATCTGATTTCCTCTGGGCGGAGCACGTGTACCGCCGTTTTCATTCCGAGTACGCCTTCCTTGAATCACCGGCTGATCGCTCGTCTCGACATTAAGGGCCCGGATCTCGTCAAGGGGATCCATCTGGAAGGACTTCGCGCGCTCGGCAGTCCGCGTGCGTTTGCACGGCACTACTACGAAGCGGGCATTGACGAGTTGTTCTACCAGGACATCGTGGCGAGCCTGTATCAGCGTCACAGTCTCCACGACGTGATCCGGGCGACCGTGGCCGATACGTTTATCCCACTCACCGTCGGCGGGGGACTCCGATCCATCGACGACATTCGCGCGGTCTTGCGTGCCGGTGCCGACAAGGTGGCTCTCAACACGGCGGCGGTTGCGAATCCGGATCTGGTGCGGCAGGCGAGCCGTGTGTTTGGTTCGTCCACCATCGTGGTGGCGATCGAAGCCATTCGGCAGCCTGATGGACGGTATCTGGCGAGCACCGACTGCGGCCGTGAAATGACCAACCGTGAGGTGGTCGCGTGGGCGTGGGAAGTGGAAGCACTCGGTGCCGGCGAAATCCTGCTGACCTCGGTCGACCGTGAAGGCACCGGGCAGGGGTTTGACGTGGCGCTGACTGCAGCGGTCAGCCAGGCGGTGTCGATCCCCGTGATTGCGCATGGCGGCGCGGGCAGCGCGGCACATGTGGCCGAGGTGCTGACGGCCGGGCACGCGGACGCTGTCGCGGTGGCGTCAGTGCTTCACTACAGTGCGCTGCCGACCCTCGGGGCGGCGGCGCGCGGAGCGGTCACCGGCAACCAGGAGTTTCTGGACCAGGGGGCGAAGCACAGCCGCTTCAGCGGGCATACCGTGGCGTCGATCAAATCGAGCCTGCGTGAGCGCGGCATTCCGTGCCGGCCGATGGCGGTGACGGTGTGAAAGTGTCACCGACGATCGCGATCGTGGACTGCGGGATGGGCAACCTCTTCAGCGTCGAGGCGGCCTGCCGCCACGTGGGTCTGGATGCGAGGGTGACTGATGACCCATCCCTGGTTCGCGGCGCAGACGGCGTGGTGTTGCCCGGTGTGGGGGCGTTCGGCGAGGCGATGCAGCGATTGGGACAGTCGGGCCTGGATGTTGCTGTCTCCGACGTGGTCGCAGGTGGCCGCCCGTTCCTGGCTGTGTGTCTCGGCCTGCAACTGTTGTTCGAGTCCAGCGAAGAATTTGGTGCCTCCTCGGGTCTCGGAATTCTCGCCGGCCAAGTGGTGAAGTTCCCCACCGAAGCCGATGGCGTCCGGCTGAAGGTCCCCGCTGTCGGGTGGCTGCAGGCCGAGCGGGTGCCGCGGACCGGGGAGACTTCCTGGAATGTGCACCCGTTCACCGGCCTGAGTGCCGCCGAGTACTTCTATTTTGTGCACTCCTTTTATGTGAAGCCGTCCGACCTCTCCAACGTCGCGACCCGCACCACCTACAGCGGCATCACCTACGTCTCGAGCCTGATGCACCGCAACATCTTTGCGTGTCAATTCCATCCGGAGCGCAGCGGCGCCGCCGGACTGCAGATTTACCGGAACTTCGCCGACAGCCTACGGAGCCTTGATGACTGAACGTTCGACCGACACGACGAAACCCTACGCCATGTACGGTCTTCCTGAGCAGGTCCGGTTCTGCCGGCGCTGTGTCATGTCCAATCAGCGGCCGGCGTCGATGCCTGAATACCGCCACACGTTGTCCACCCCCAAGACCACGCTCAACTTCGACGCCGACGGCGTGTGTGATGCGTGCCGGCACGGGGATGTGAAGCGCAGTATTGAGTGGCAGACGCGCGAAGAGGCCCTGTTGCGTCTGCTCGACAAACATCGACGCAACGACGGCAACTACGATTGCATCGCCCCGGGCAGCGGCGGAAAGGACAGTGCGTTCGCCGCACACATCCTGAAACACAAGTATGGAATGCACCCGCTCACGGTGACGTGGCCGCCGATTCTGTACACCGACTATGGCCATCGCAATTTCCTGAACTGGTTGAGCGTGGGTGGATTCGCGAACTATTCGTGCCGGCCCAACGGCGAGGTGATGCGACTGCTCACGAAGTTGTCCATCGAAAACCTGTTTCACCCGTTCCAGACCTTCATCCTCGGACAGAAAAGCATCGCGGCTCGTGTCGCGGCCGAAGTCGGCGTGCCCCTGGTGTTTTACGGGGAGAACGAGGCCGAGTACGGCAACCCGATCGCCGACAACACGTCGTCGTTGCGTGACCGCGCCTACCACACGCTCGGCGACGTCAAAGACACCTACCTGGCTGGAGTCAGCATCGCCGAGTTGATGGAAACGTACGGCCTGAGCTTGTCGGACCTGCGTCCGTTCCTGCCGGCCGATGCCGACAAGGTCGATCGTGTCGGCGTGGAGGTGCACTACCTGGGGTACTACCTGAAGTGGACGCCGCAGGAGGTCTACTACTACGCCGTCGAGCACACCGGCTTCCAGGCGCGCCCCTTCCGGACGCAGGGCACGTACAGCAAGTACAACAGCATCGACGACAAGATCGACGACCTCCACTACTACACGACCTACATCAAATTCGGGATCGGCCGGGCGACGTACGACGCCTCGCAGGAAATCAGGAACGAGCATCTGACGCGCGAGGAAGGCGTGGGCCTCGTCAAACGCTTTGACGGCGAGTTCCCGGATCGGTATTTCCAGGAAGTGATGGACTACCTGGACATCAAGCCTGAGGCCTTTCACCAGATGGCGGATAAATTCCGTTCGCCGCACCTGTGGACCCAGGTTGACGGCCAGTGGCGCTTGCGTCACACAGTGGCCGGCACCGGAGCGGACGACTAGACCTCATGTGCGGCATTGTCGGCATGTTGCAGGCCACCGCGCCTGTTGATCGCGGGCGCCTGCAGGCGATGCGCGAGGTGCTGACGTCCCGTGGGCCAGACGATGCCGGCGCGTGGGTGTCGCCGGATCAGTGCGTCGGCCTTGGGCATCGGCGGCTGGCGATTATCGACACCTCGTCGGCCGGCCATCAACCGATGACCTTTGCCGGGCGGTACATGAGTTGCTACAACGGCGAGATCTACAACTACCGCGCCGTCCGCACGGTGCTTGAAGGCGCCGGCTACGAGTTCCGGACCGCGAGTGATACCGAAGTCCTGCTCGCCGCCTACGATCACTGGGGACCGGATTGTCTCGCGGAGCTGGACGGCATCTTCGCGTTCGCGATCTACGACCAGACGGATCGCAGTCTGTTTCTCGCTCGCGACCAGGCCGGCGTCAAACCGCTGTACTACTTCGCGTCGGCGTCGCTGCTGGTTTTCGGATCTCGACTGCGGGCGCTGCTGCAACATCCGGGTGTGCCCCGTGATGTGTGCCCCACGGCCGTGCGGCTGTACCTCGAACTCGGGTATGTGCCGGCACCTCGGGCGATTCTTTCCGGCGTCCGGAAGCTGGAGCCGGGTGAGTGGCGGCGCTACCGGGTGTCGGATGACACGCTGCGTGTCGAGTCAGGGCACGCACCACCACCCGCTGCGCCGGCATCGCTGCCCAGTAACGACAGAGGGTGGCTCGATGCGATTGATGGAGCGGTGACGCGCGCGGTCGGCGCCCAGATGGTGTCCGATGTGCCCATCGGCGCGTTCCTGTCCGGCGGTGTCGATTCGTCGCTGGTCGCAGCCGCGATGCAGCGGCACAGTACGTCGCCCATCCGCACGTTCACCGTCGGGTTCGCGGGGGCCGGAGATGAATCCCGCCAGGCAGCAGCTGTGGCGGCGCACCTGGGGACCAACCACGAGCAGATGATGTTCGCGGCGCCGGACCTGCTGAATTTTCTGGACGTCTACGCGCGCGAATTCGATGAACCACTCGCCGATTCCTCAGGGTTGCCCTCACTTGTCGTGAGCCAGATGGCGTCGCGCCACGTCCGTGTGTGTCTGGGTGGTGACGGCGGGGACGAACTGTTCGGGGGCTACCGCAACTACGGGTATCTCGATCGGATGGCGCCCCTGTGGTCGCTGCCGTTGCCGTTGCGGCGACTGGCAGGCGCCGCGGTTCGCGCCGGTGGCCGGTCGGGGCATCGGGCGCGGCTTCTGGCCGCGGCGATCGAGAGCGGGAATGCCGTCGACGCCTTCGCGTTGATGCGGACGTTGTCCAAGGATCGCGCGGTGACCACGCTGGTGGTCGATGAAGGCGAGCAGTCAGCGCGTGATTTGATCGCCGAAACATTTGACGCGCACGCCAATCGGCCGCCGTCAGAGCGTGCCTGCCGGTTCGACCTGCGGTCGTATCTGGTCGACGACATTCTGCAGAAGGTGGATGTCTCCAGCATGGCGTATTCCCTCGAAGCGCGTGTGCCGTTGCTGGCACCGGAGGTGCGGGCGCTGGCCGATCGCCTGCCGCCTCACCTGAAGCGGCGCGGATCGACGACCAAGTGGGCGTTGCGCGAGGTCTTGTACCGCCATGTGCCACGGGCGCTCGTGGACAGACCGAAACAGGGCTTTGAAGTGCCATTGCGCGAATGGTTTCGCGGAGATCTGCGCGAGTTCGTCCAGGACGCACTCAGTCCGGATGCTGTTGGCCGGTTCGGGTTGTTGCGTCAGGATGGAGTTGCCGCAGTG
>Ga0194132_10007861_pt1 | contig 15608 bp, 24 predicted proteins | sample TA2KigOf80mmetaG_FD_148612 | JGI IMG/M metagenome (GOLD analysis project Ga0194132, IMG submission 148612) | Freshwater microbial communities from Lake Tanganyika, Tanzania - TA2015054 Kigoma Offshore 80m | ecosystem: Environmental > Aquatic > Freshwater > Lake | place: Tanzania: Lake...
CGACGATCTTGAGAATCAGTTCCCTTTGCTTGCCTGAACACTTCCATCCGTCGTTGTCGCCGGAATCCGCACCATTGACGTGGCCATTCCCATTTGATTCAGGAAGAAAGCCAGTTTTCTGAATTTCACGGTCAACACATGATTGCAGCAGGGCATAGAGCTTTGCGTTTTCTGCTTCGACCTGCGCTATCTCGGTCAATTCTTTTCGAATCGTGACTGAGTACTGATGTGACGAGTACCCAGGCAGTCCAATCTTTTTGCTGTAGTTTGCTTCCAATACGATTGCCATGTTGATTTTCCTTTCGTGGTTTTGTTGTGGTTGAAAATGAAAAAGGCCCAACCCATTTGTGGGCTGAGCCTCTTTCAGAATTGAGTTTTTCCAGTTGGTTACTGGCCCTGTGATTTATCCTGCGGATTCATTGATTCCTTTGCCTTGTGCCAACCTTCACTGCCGCTCAGTGCCGCCTGCAACAGTTCATTGGTTAGAACTGTCATAGGGACACCTTTTGCTTTTGCTTGGTGGTACAGGGCGCAAACAAGGAACCGATTGATGGCAGGAGAATAATGCTGAGGTCTTGCCATACGTAACACTCCTTGGTTTAACGGCGGTCCAGTTTGCATGCGATACGCTCACGCTGAGCTATGAGGCTATTTTTCCATCCCGGCAGCTCTATCACCTCCTCCAGGATCGAATTGCCAAAGAATTCTCGAACGGATGACTTCAATCGTTCTTGGTGATTCCGAATTGTGGAAGTACTGACCTTACACTCATTGGCAATCTCCTTGGTAGGCATTCCTTCCGCCATAAACCGAACAATGGTTTTGATTCGACTCGGTTGATCGTTCACGAACTCTTGCCAGTCCAACGAACGTGCTGCTGCTGTTGAGGGATCATCTGTGCCACAGCTTAAAGCGTCAGCCAGTGTAAACAGATCACCTAAGTCCTCGGGTTCGATGACTTCTTCTTGGAATGAACTCATGGCTGACCTGGCGTTTAACTGAGTTGCTGAGCCATACACGTCAGCATTGCTATGCCCAACACTCCTTCGTCCAGACTTCATGTGCTGGATCGTGTAATAGGCGATATTGCCAGCCGTGACCTTCTTTCCATTAGCCTCAGCGTTGTGCAACATTTTAGCCGCCATTGCTGTTGCATCTTGAACCAACTCTTCCGGGTCTTCGCAACCAACCAAGCGAACTGCCTGAGGAACCGCTGAACGTAAACGTGGAACGATTTGATTAACCAGAATCCAACCTGCTTGCGGGGACATAGACACAATCCTTTTGTTGAGAGGGACGGGTTGAAATGAAAAAAGCCCCGGCTCCAACGATAGGAGTGGGGCTGGATTTGTGAATTAACCTGGGATGACTAACTCTCGATCAGATTATTATCCCACTTTTGGAGGTGGATTGGCAGGCCGGGGTAAGCTTACGGGTGTAGGGGTAGAGGGGCAAGTTCCTGACTTTATCGTGGCAAATACCATTCTTACTTCATCATTTTGACCATTGGATTACTAAACTTGCCCCTCTGCCCCACCAACGTATGGCTGCTCAAAATGACAACGATCCCAAAGATCAGAATTCGCTGGGAAAAATGTCCCCGAGCTTGCACTTTAGCTTTCGACAAATTTGCTCAACGGTTCGAAGCCTGGCTGTTACGCGGGCATTCTCAAGCTTGAACACGGTGGATTTTCTCACTCCCAAAATGCGGGCGAATTCCTGAAACGAGAGATCGCCTCTCCTTTTCTTCAAAAACATTCCAAGCTGTTTGTCAAAATTCTCCACCAGGGCAATGGTGGAAAATTCGCCGTTTCCTTTGGGAAACGTTTTGAATTGAGCTTTTGGCTGAAAGCGACAACAATCGGGTCCATTTGTTTCAACTGCCGCGACCAAAACATGACTCGGATTGGAAAATATCTTGTCCTGGCAATGAAATTGGTCAGTGGGTTTATTCTTCTCCTGCCGATCGAACTAACTCTTGGTCTAGTGCGAGTTTTATTGAAGTGGAAGGAATATTGTCTTGGCAAATCCCTTGCAGAAAATGTTTTTGAGGAACCTGATCTTAAACGGCAAGCCGAAGCAATCAGGACCCACCGACGCAAACAAGCCATCAGTTCAAAAACGACAAATGAGAACAAACCATCAAGTTATCTGCAACGCAGTAGAGTTCTCATTTGCTGGGCATGGGTGACAATTAGGGTCCATTTTTCCTTGTTGCGTTTTGGTGGCTCAGTTCTGAAACATAACCTAACACTCGGTCAATTAGTGCCTGAAAAACTGGCTTCTTCCACGAACTCATTAATAGAATTCACGCACAACTGCCGCAAGCAGCGGGATCACTTCCGCACAAGCTTGCCTTGGTTTCTTCGTAGGCCAACGGCGATAACGGTCATCGTAGTACTTGGCATAGCAGCTTTCAGTCATGATCGTGCAATTAGGCCCTCCAAGTTTTCACCGGTCGCCAGCGTGATTGGCGAAGGAATTGATGGGTTGAAGAGTTCGAATGCTAAGGAATATTCGGTGCCTGAGGTGATCAGCTTCCTTCGTGACAAGTTGCTCGACGGTGCTTATCGAACTGCAAGCATCGACTGCAATCAGAGCACCGGTCAGGTTACCTTCGCTTTAACGAACCTTTTTGGAGGCAAAGAATACTTTGCATTCAACTTTGCCGATTTAGATCCCGACCGCGTGTCAGTTGATATGAATCGTGAATTTACGGGAATGGATGGTGTGAGAAGGGAGACGGGTTCGCCAGTTCTTATGGCTTTTTGCAAAGATGATGCATACAAGGTCATAGATCGAAATAAACGTCCAGCCCGTGGTTTTGAGCTATATTTTAACAATGGGATCGACGCAAAAAAGGTGGGTAAAGCGTTGATTTTTTTGATTCACCATTTCGGTGGTGAAGCCTCTCTACGCTACCCCCCCTCACTTTCTATCAATGACTCATGCTCCGAACTTCAGAAACTCCTCAAAAAGACCCACGACGAAGCGGTCGTTAAGGTTGTCAAACCAAACACGCTTTTGCTTCATCTTGAAACGCGATCCTGGATTAAAGATGTAACCGTGAAAATCGCGGACCTCAATCCCACTAAGTTTGGCTGGCAAGCATCCGGCGAACGGAAAAGTGTGTTAATCATCACATGTGGCCGGAGTCAGCACCTAGAGGTGGCCACTGAATTTCGCAATCTGTCCGAGGCTGAACGCTCAATTATCTCGACTCCTTACGAAAAAAAGACCACCCGGTCAGTAGGCCTCGCATTCATCAATGCTCAGGATGCTGAAAAGGCGAAAATACTCTTGGAAAGCATTTGCAGACAGCACGGTTGGATGCCTGACTTGTTCTAGGTGGTGCTGACTAATGCCTTCCGCTGTGGAAAATCAGACCCGCTATTTGATGGACTACGAGATTGCTGCCATTGCGAAATGCCTTAAGGTTTCGGTCGGGTGGTTGTTTGGGGAAGAGTAAACTCTTTTCTCGTAGCCAGTCTTGTTCGTTTCGCTATCGTTGCTCTGACTCATGGCCGCGCGTCACCAGGTAACTTTGCAACAGATTCAGAGTTTCGACGAATTGGTTCGCCTATTTTTGAAGCTTCCGCCGATTAGGAAGAAACCGAAAACAATCTGGGAGATTTCGAGATTTCCTCATTCTGAATTAGTCAGCAGTAACGTCCTCAGCTTTTTCATCGACCCTAACGAAGAACACGGTTTGGATGACCTTGTTCTAAGATCACTCTTCGAGGCGGCTCGGTCCAACCTGGTGGACGGAGACCTTCACGTCTTGGAAGTAATTCGTGAAGAAGTTACTGACTCTGGAAAAAGGATCGATTTAGTCATCCGGGGATCGGCTTTCATTGTAGCAATTGAAAACAAGCTGTATCATCACGCCAAAGCCAATCCGTTTGATGATTACAATAAACACCTAAAGAACCTCGCCAAGCAACACTCCATTACGCCGCGAAGAAGCAGGCCGAGAAGGCTTATGCAACCGGCTACGATAAGGGCAAAAGCGACGCCGTGGTACTGGCGAATCTGCCTAACGACGTTTGCTCTCATAAGGTCGGAGCCTCCTCGACTTGCTGCTGTTCGGCGTGTTGGCGTTTCATTCGGATTAGTTCTTGGACTTGAGCCTCCACTTCCTTGACCAACCGCTTGCCCTTCAAGGCGGGGTTGTCCAACGTTTCCACGATGCTGTTTCGCAACGCCATTTCCCGTGCCTTGTATTCAACCGAGAAGGTCTCCGCTTCTGCGGCCTCAAACTCGGCGTCAAGGATTGCCCATACGGCGTTCAACAGTGTCTTGATTCGGTAGCGGCTCATACGCTCTCCTTCAGTTGTTTTTCAGCGTGCATGAGTCGTCGGATTCTTGCGCATTCCTCTTCACACCTTTTGAATTGGACATGGTTGCGCTGTCCAATTCTAACGCAGTCATCAATGGAGTACAGGTCGCAACGGTGAGTGTACTTCACGGGGCTGACGTAGGTTCTGCTCCCTTTGGGGACGGCGTTTGGTCGCACCTTGTATCGGCGGCGGTGGTCAATACACCCGTGGAGGGATCCTTGTACGGGTAGATGTACAACCTTAGCCCCTGTTTGAACAACCGTCCCATCGCCTCCAGCAAACCTCCCTGCAAATCAACGTAATATTTTTCGTCAAGCAGCTCCCGCAGGCTCGGAACACCCAGAGCGATGCCGATTCCCTTGTTCGGATTCCCCGCAAGGTAATGCGCCAGGTGATAATATTCCGCGTACTTTGAGATGAGCACCGACTTGCCCAGGGCGCCCAGCACATCCACTCGGGCAAGAAAATCCGTCACGTCAAGCCCCTCGGGAGCCAGAAGGTTGTGCATCGTGATTTCCGCAAGATTCACCGGCTCGCCCTCCGCAACCCCTGCATCGCGCTCAAACTGCTTCCCCGCGCACTCGAGCATGTCAATCGTTACCTTGGTCACCGGGCGAAAACTCCCGCGTTCCACCAGCACCGGTTTTTTGTAGAGAACCTCCGACGCCTGCACGACCTCCCCTTTTTCCGTGAAGAGCACCACATCGGTCAGGCCCTCATTGACGAGTTGAAGGCTCATGAGCCGGTTATCCACCTTTTCGAAAGCGGGACCGGAAAATTTGATCATGTCCACCTCGACACGGTCGCGCGACAGTTCGTCCATTAACGAGACAAGCAATTGACGCGGATCCTCGTGATAGTAGTAGGCGCCGTAGATCAGGTTGACCCCGAGGATGCCGAGCGCCTCCTGCTCGCGAACATTGTCGGTGTCGACCATCCGAACATGGATGATGATGTGGGAGGGCTCACCCAGCGGAGCGGTCTGGAACTTGACGCCCATCCACCCCTGGCCCTCCTCTTTCCGTGAATAGCTGTGTGCCGCCACGGTGTCGGCAAAGGAGAAAAACCGGGTTTGCGGCCCGCGTTTGGCGCCCAGACGCTCGATGAGAATTTTATACTCGCAATCGAGCATGGTCTGGAGGCGCTGACGGCTGACATAGCGGGTCGTGGCTCCATAGATGGCATCACTGAACGTCATGTCATAGGCCGACATGGTTTTGGCAATCGTCCCGGCCGCGCCTCCGACGCGGAAAAACCATCGTGACACTTCCTGGCCGGCGCCAATTTCCGCCACCGTGCCGTACTTCGCCGGATCAAGATTGATCCTCAATGCCTTCTGGTGCGTGGACGTGACGTTTAATGGGTTCATGGAAAAATGTAGTCCTTCAGGTATCCAGAATCCAGGAGTCAGAAGCCAGAATGAAAAGATGGGCCAAAAAAACCCTTGTGCCCACCCGCTGCCATGACACATGCACAAGCCCTTCTCCGTCGAATCTCTGTTGTTTCATTCTGGATCCTGAATTCTGACTCCTGACTCCTTTTCCGACTACACCACCTTCATCCATAATACAAAGAGCCAGTTCATCAGAACCAGCGCCAGCACGACACGCCAGCTGATTTTCGCTCGCGCGTTGGTGACGAATGCGGTGAGCCAGGAACCGCCCATAGCTCGTTCCACCAGCCAGAAGAACATCCACACAACCACCAGCGCACAGAGCATCACCACGAGGGGATTGAGACGCAGGGCCTGTTCCCAATGCATACTCGAAATCGCGACCAGGGAGCGCGTCGCTCCGCAAAACGGGCATGGTATCCCCACCACCGTGCGGAGGAAGCAGGGCGGCACGGGCAGCCAGCCTCGCCAGGCGATGGGTGCCAGGATAAGCGCAAGGAGCATTCCTCCCATCGCATACAATGGCGCTCGATCCACAAACACCGGTGGACGCGCCACTGGTTCCTTCCCTTCGCTCACGACGCACCCCCCTCGGATTGCTTCGCCTCACGCATCAATGCAAGACTGGTCGTCAGGGCCCAAATCCACCCGACCAGGAACATCCCAAACCCGGACAGGCCCATCGTCACATGGGGACCTCCATCAAATGGATATTCACCGGTGCGATGCCATTGCATCAAAAGAAAAACCATCCAGACCACCGAAAGGCTCATTCCCACCAGCGCCAGCGTCGCCTGAACATAACCGCAACGACGTCCGGCGACGACGGAACCGAGCCCGGGCAAAACCGCGAGATTGCTCACAAGACAACCCCACGCTGCCGCTCTATCCAACGTTTTGGGAGGTACGGTTTCCAAAGTTATCCTCGTAGGCATACAGCATCCCGATGAATGAGAGGGGAGCCGTAACGAACACGCCGACGCAGCAAACAAGTATTCCCGAGGCTCCCACCAATCCGCACATAAGGACCAAGCCAAGAAATTGACCCGGAGCGCGCGACACCGTCTTGCGGCTCAACTCCATCGCATCCCAAAAACCAATCTGCTTGTCAATCACCAGCGCAAATGTGAACCACCACATGAGTGAAAGCGCAATCATCACCACCAGGCCCGCAATCACTCCAAGAACAATAAAAACCACGCTGCCAGCCACCGCCGCATCCATGTTGCCGCCGTGAACCAGAACCAGAATCATGGGAATGAAGAATGGAAGCATCACCACGAATGCGGGAATCATGGTCAGGAAGGAAGTAACGATCCCGGCCAGCATGAGATTGACAAAACCGCGCGAGAACCCGGCAAAGGCGTCTCCCACCTCGGCCGGCTCTCCGCGAATCAGCCGGAGATACACCCAGTACAGGCCACCCAGCATCACGCCGTTGAGCACGGTGCTGATGAGTGAGCCGATGATGGGATCCGCCCCCGCAATCCCTATCGAAAGAAAAACCAGAAAAAAACATCCGACAACCATCATCAGGTTTTCCTTGCACAAGTTCCATGCGCGGGAAATACAGGACCCGATCTCCACACGCACCGGGCGCTCCAGAATCGCAGTCTTCAAAGCGGCGAGGTCTGCCGGGGGAACAGAAGCCGCAGGGGGAGGCTTTCCACCCAGCAACGCCGCCAGCTCGGGATGATTCCCCAGAGGCTTCCACTCATCGGTCCCCTCTTTCTTGACCATCGTCCGGGCATTCACCCGGTTTTGGGAAATCCACAACTGCATCTCCTCAATGGACACCGGCCCATACTCATTCTTATCCCCGCCAATGATTTTGTACATGATCGTGATTGGGTTAGGCTTCGCTTATACGATACCCGCGCCACCGATTCAACTCCGAGTGTTTCCATGCCGTGTTTCCAGAGCATACAACACCTTCGTGGGTGACCCTCGTTCCCGAAGATCGCCGCTGGCAGCGGTTCCTACAACACCCCGTTTTGTCCAATCTGGTTCGCGTAGGAGCCGCTGCCAGCGGCGATCCGTCATGCAAATGGGGAAAAGACCAACAAATTTGCTTACACCCGTCTCTCCGCTCCTCGTTCCTACGAATGCGTCTGCAACAACTCCAAGGCCGCCTCCAGGGTCATCCGCCATGATTTCTCCGGATCGGAATCATGCACGGCCGCGAGCAAACCTTCCTCCCGACACCCGAAATCATTCAATGTCTCCGGCGAAAGAAAAGCGGCCACGCATGAAGCGCCCGACGCCACCGCCACATGATAAGGCCCGCAATCATTCGAAATAAAAAGACCGCAACGCGACAACACCGCGGCAAACAACGGAAGCGGACACGCGGGCAGGAGACGCCCGCCCTACGGGGCTGGCTTCTTCGCCCGTGCAGCCGCCAGCAACGTGTCCCGTATCCACCCCGACGTGGATTGTTTTGCGGTTCGGGCGGCGGCTTCAATCTCCGCAACCTCGCTTTCCGACACTCGGCAGTAGAGACGCCCCCGCCTCGTCCTGCCTTTGGGCAGGGGGGGTCTGCCTATCTTCGGCTTCTTTGGCATCGCTTAAAATATATTAACGTGGGTACAGAAAGTCGTTGACTTCGGATTGAGGATACAATAATGTACCCACAGAAACAACAACAATATGAACGCAGCCCTCCAATCAGCCACCCTTCCGATGGCCCACATCCCCGTTCAGGAATCCCAAACCCCCGTTCAGGAATACTCCCCCGCAAACGGCTCAGGAAAAGTGGCAAAAATAGGGGGAATTCGAGAGGCAACTTTGAGCGGCACAAACAAATGTTTCGTAAACACCATGAACACCAAAACCGGAATCTACGTCCGGGTCAGTACCAATAACGGGAGCCAGACGACGGATTCCCAACTGGCTGAGGTCAAAAAGTACTGCGACATGCGGGGCTGGACTGAAACCGAGGTATTCGAGGACCACGTTTCGGGCGGGAAGGCTTCTCGTCCCGCCCTTGACCGCATGATACGGCAAATGCGTGCGGGTGCTTTGGCAAGGTGCGTTTGTTGGAAGCTGGACCGCCTTGGGCGTTCGCTAACCCATCTGGCCCTCGTCATTGACGAAATGACACGCCTTCAAGTTCCGTTGATTTGCTCGTCGCAGGGAATTGATACCTGCTCTGAAAGCCCGACTGGGAAACTACAGTTGGGGGTGCTGATGGCTGTGGCCGAATTCGAGCGTTCGATCATCAAAGATAGGGTTTTATCTGGTCTCGCCGCCGCCCGTAATCGGGGCGTCCGTCTCGGGCGTCCAAGCACGCTGAATAAACGGCGGGACGAAGTTCTGGAATTGAAGGCAGAGGGCAAGGGCGTTAGAGAAATCGCAAGGGAGCTAAAGATGCCCGTCGCCAGCGTGTTCAAGTTGTTGAAGGAGGCAGCATGAAAAGTCGCAACTTGGAAGACGCCTTTCGGTTGTATAACGAATTCCAGGTTGCTCTGCGAATGTCGCAAACGGACGCCGTTGCAACCAAAAACAAATTTGCCGCTATTCTGATTTCTCAACTGCTGGAAGAATCGTCCCGCACACATTGGCTCCTTCAGCGGATGACGGAGGCCGCACAAATATGAAAACCGAAAACCTACTGAAATGCTGCGACTCGTTCGACTTCTTCTTCAGCGAGTTGCGGGAAGCGCACACGGATGCGGTGAATTCGGAAAACGAGTTTGCCGAGATTGCCCTTTTCTCCCTGATTGAAGAGGCGGCGAAAATGCAACCCAAACTCGCACGGGTTAAAGAGGCGGCAACTGCCGACGCCGCCAAAACGAAAGGACGAAAGTGAAACCGATAAAATCAGCCAACGGAAAGACGCTCGGCTTTGAAAACAAGACGAGCGATTATCGTATCGAAATCCGCAGTAGCAGTAATGCCCTGTTGGGCTTCTTCAACCCCAAAGAAGGGCCAGAGGGCAAGACGCATGATGCCTCTGGGCGGGTAATTGGCTTTGGCGATCAACGGACACGGCTGCTTTCCGACGAGCAGTGATATGAGAGGCGTCGTTGTCCTGCGAAAAGTCCCGTACAGACTGCCCGGGACAAAGCGCATCGTCTGGGCGGTGATTGTCGGCGAGAGCCGGAGCTTCAGTTTGCTCTTCGTTCGCAAGCCGGGCCAAGACCATGAGCATTCCCTCGCAATCACGATGGAGAACGTGCCGGAGCGGGTTTTTGAAAGCGTAGAGGCTGGCCAGTTTTTCGTTGAGCCTGACGAGTTGGAGAAAATCGGCATGAATCTTCAGGCCATTGCCGATGGACTTGCCAGCGAGGAATTTGACCGCAAGTTTTTCAGGGGAGATGAGTGGTGGAAAGATTGAAAACGATAGTCCAAGTCACATTCGCTGACGGCGGGACCGCCGTTGTCGCCCTCGATTTCAAAAGTCCTGCGGTGATTGACCTGGTCGTGCGGGCGTGGGACTTTTGGTGGCAGCGGGAAGTGCTGAACTGGGAACGGACCTCTGAGGCGGCGGAGTACTGGTACGACGCCAAGACGAAGCAGATGAACAAGTACGATGAACCAAACTGCCACGATGAACTCGTGGACCTTTTGCCGATTGCGGCGATGAAAAAGAAACTCGGCAATCAACCGCCGGGGAAGTAACAAGAGACGTTTATGGGATTGACCTACGCATACAGCTTTCGGGCCGACGGCAAAGTGAAGGCGGCGGCATTGGAAAGCTTCCTAACATCCGTGGAAGCCGACGCCCAAAAAATGGGCTTCAACCCGACGCTTGTTTTTACGGCCACATTTACGACGCCCGAGCAACGAGATTTTGCACGACGCATCCACGTCTTGCTGCCCGTGCAGGATGAAAAGCTGCAAGGGGTCGTGCTACTGGCCAAAGACCAAACCGTTGACTTTGACCAAGTGGCGGGGCGTTGCCGTGTACTGCCAGAGCAAGCGGTGGTTCTCGTTGTAACCGATGAACGCCAGAACGAAACCGTGTTCGGCTTTGCCCGCTACCCCAAGACCCTTAATGACGTGAACGGACGCCCGTTGCTGGAAATCCCCGCTGGCGGGCATTGGCGCTTTTCGGATTTCATCAAGAGTTCAGACCCTCGATACCGCACCATTGTCCAACGATTTGCCAATGCTGGGTATGTTGAGGCGGTGACGGATGATTTTGCGGCGGCGGGCAACGAGACGAAGGACAGACCATGACAATGAAAGCAGCCGCCGTGATTAGTACCCCAGAGCCGCCAATGCGTTGCCGCAAGGCAGTAGTTGAGTTGGACGGTGAGCGGGTGGGCTTCTGGCTCGGCAACGATGACCACCCGAACCTGCGGCCTGGGGCCGAAGTGCAGGTTGAGTTTGACCCGCAAGACCAGTTCGCAAAAATCGTGGCATGACGCAATCGGGCCAGAGATTTGCCAAAGGGGACACCATCATTCCCGCAGAAGCGGTGTACCCCAGCGGGGCCATGACCGTTGACGGGTAAGAACCTGACGGGACTCTCTTGGCGCATCCGCTTGGCGGGGGGCTTCAGTACCGCATCAAAGCTGGAGCCGAAAAGGCGTTCAGGGTTGTCCCGCAGACGGAGAAAGCGGCGGGATTGTGGCGGCGGGCGAAGTTTTCCGTTGAGGGAGCCGATGCCGAGTTTCAAGGATGGACAAGGGGCCAGCTCTGGAACGGCTGGGCCATGCCCTACTTTGAGTTCTCGGAAGCCCAACGGGTGATTGAGGCACTGACAGACCCCAAGGGGAAGTACGACGCCGAGCGGGATTGTTTCGTGTCGGCGAACGGCGACGGCGAAGAAGAGATTTGGCAGGCCGAACGGATTGCCGTCCTCGGGGGCCAGCACGTCAAAGTTTACGGGATTGGTGCGGGGGCTTGGATTTGGGATGAAGTGACTTCCTAATCCTCTCAATGCATTTGCCGGGGTGTTTCTTCAACTGGCATTCCCAAATCCTGAGAACCTGCCATCCCGTCTTCGCCAACTCACGATTTACCCGCCTGTCACGGCGTCGGTTCTGGACAATCTTGGAGGACCAGAACTTCTTCTTTGACTTTGGTGGCCTGTAGCAGTGGGGACAGCCATGCCAGAAACACCCGTCCACGAAGACCGCAACTTGTGACTGTTTGAAAGCAAAATCGGGATGACCAAAGACATCCAGCGGAGCAAGAATCCATCCCGAAACTCCGGAACGGACGAGTCCGGAACGCAATCGCCATTCTGTTGAGCGGTTGCCCTTGCTCCGAACAGCGGACATTCGTTCGCTCCGCTCCTGCGGCGTGAGCGTGTCCATAGGCTAGGGGAAAAGTTGTTCCGAAAACTGGAAGTTTCGCTTGTTCGGGTAAAGGGTCATGTGGCTCTTGAACAGCAGAAGTTGCCAATCGCTCCCGAGCGATTTGGCGACTTGTACGGCAAGGCTCTTGGCGGTGTGAGGAATACCGCTTATGTCCACGTGGGTCGTGGATAAAGCCGGGTGTTTGAGGTCGTAGCGAAGCAGAAAAGGCAGTTGCCCCTTCATCGTTGCGAGCAGTTCCCCAGCAGAATACTCGTTCTTCAATCCATCCAGCTTCCAGTCTTCGTTGATAGGGTAAGCCAAATCAAACCCGCTTGGTTTCGCTCCGTCCCTTCTTTGCCCGGGGTCTTTGGGTCCGAAGCCATTGAGGTTCCATTGACACTGCCCTTTCTTTTTGAAATGGGCGATCAACATGTTTTCGTTGGCACTCGGTTGCCAGTTCTTATCCAAGAGCAGGCACTTGAAGGAGACCTCGGCTAGATTCAGATTCCTCCTTGAGCGGACCTTGTCCCAATGCTGCTTGAGCCGCTCAAAAAGGTTCTTCGCCTTTCCGACGTACATCACGTCCCCAGAGTAGAAGAGAACGTAAACCCCATGTCGTATCTTCTCGTCCTTTTGGAATACCTCCAATGCTTGAAGGCTCTTTTCCGTGAGAGAGCCTGGTTTCAACCCGTCAATCGCCTCAAGAAGTTGTTCCGTTATCGCTCGGGGCAGGTCGAATTTGAACAGGGCAAACATTTCGCAGAAGCCATTGCTCGTTAGTTTGCCGCTGACGATTTGAGGAGTACACCTTGGACGCTCCGCAGTATTTGCTCGGCAAGGGCTACGGGAACCGCATTGCCAAGTTGCCGCATGTTTTCCGTCCAGCTTCCTTCAAAGACGTAGTTATCGGGGAATGTCTGTAATCGGCAACACTCCCGAACCGTAAAGTAGCGAACCTTGCCGTCAGCGAAGCGAAGCATGTTCTCGCCGCCCGGGACTCCGTGGTCTCCTGCCTTGAGCGTCTTTGCGGGTTCGTCTAAAGGACTGCCGTTGTGTCCCGGGTAAACCCTCGCCCCTGGTTGGAAAACATGGTTCGGAACCCGAGCAGCCTCCGAGGTGCGACTCGGTTGCCCGAGGTCTGATATGCCGTCTCGGACTGTTCTCCAAGGTGAGAGCCTCGCCTTTTCCGCAAGACTTCCCTGTCGCAGACGGAGCAGGACCGAAGGTTCTGGGAAGATGCGTTCCCGCTTGGGGACGGAATGCCGTTCCCAGTAATCGCCTTCAGGGGATTGCGACAACAAGAGGGATGCCCGAGAGTGGGTAGCATCTGGGAAAGACCATGCCTGCCCAATGTCTGACCTAAACCCGACGATGAAAACTCGCTCCCGCTTTTGGGGGACTCCGTAATCGGCGGCGTTCAGCAAACGGAACGTCACTCGGTAATGCAGGTCAGGTTCCACTCCCTCAGTATGCAACCGCTCAAGGCGTCCAAGGTGCTGGACCCAATCCTCTTTGGATCGCCTGACCAAGTCGGGGTACGTCAGTTGCAGCAGGATGTAGGAGAAGTACTTTGCGAAGGATTCCCGAACAAGACCCTTTACGTTTTCAAAAACGAACGCCCAAGGGCGAACTTCCCTTACAACTCGTACCGCTTGCGGGAACATGTTGCGTTCATCCGATGACCCCCGATGTTTCCCGCCGATTGAGAATGGTTGGCAAGGTGGCCCCCCGGCCACAAGGTGGATGGACTGCCGCCAAGGGCTGAAGTCAACAAGGGCAACATCCGACTCAATCAGATTCCAGTCCTGAACAAGACGGACTTCCCGCTCTTGGTTGTGTCGTATGGTTGTGCAGGCGTCTCGGTCAATCTCCACGACTGCCGGATGGGTGAAGCCGATGGAGGAAGCCCCCATCGCCAACCCACCAGCACCCGCAAAAAGTTCAATGCTCTTCATTGCCTGACTTTTCTAATGCTACAGGGAACACGCCGACGAGTCAGGAAAAATGTTCAGCCTTCGGCGGCGGGAATGGGGCGGCATCGGGAGGGGCAGAAACGTTCAGGGGAGCGACTTCAAAACGCTCTTCGTAAACGCCACAACTTCTAGTTTTTGTGAACCTCGGCGGCGAATTGCCAAGGTCCGTAACGCCCGAGCCTTTGCAATCATCGGAAGTTTTTGCTTCAATTCGCAAATGCAAATCGGTCAGGTTTTCCGATACTCGAAACCGTTTAGTTCCTCGCTTGCGGAAATTGACGGTGTTCCCAATTTCCTGCACATCACCCACATGCCCGGGGCCAAGTTCGTGCTGCTCGAACGGGGCATAGACCGCATTGCCTGCGTGGCGACTCCCGACGGCGAAAGGCGACCTGCGATTTTGATTTCCAGCAGCCCCCACAAGATTGGCTCCGAAGAAACGCCGTGGCAGGACGTGTTTAATCCCGATATCGGGCACATTCGTTATTTCGGGGACAATCAACAGCCGGGAAAAGACCCCGCCAAAGCGTCGGGGAATATGCTCCTTCTGGAACAGTTCATGATACATACATCGCCCGACCCCGATGTCAGGAAGAACGCAGTTCCATTGCTCTTTTTTCGCCGGGTTCCTCACGGTGGGAAGGCGAAAGGCTTCGTGGAATTTCAGGGTTTCGGCATCGTCACACACGCCGAACTTTTGACGCAGTACCACTCCAAACTAGGCCAATACTTCACGAACTACGTCTTTGACTTCTGCGTTTTCTCCATGACCGCTGAATCGGAGGTCTTCTCGTGGGACTGGATTTCGGCGAGGCGAACCACCACGAAAACCCTTTCTGAAACCTTGAATGCGGCTCCCCAGGCATGGCGAGTTTGGATTAAGGAGGGACCACCTGCCGTCGAGAAATGTCGCCGCCGTGTATCCCGCCTCCAAACGGTCTCAACCGCCAACCAACAGCCGATGGCTGGTTCTGATACCGAGAAAGTCCTAAAAGAGGTTTATGAGTTCTACGAAGGGAAGAAACACCGCTTTGAGAACTTGGCGAGTTTCGTTGCTGCGAGTGTGATTCGGTCAAACGGCGAGCGATACAAGGAGTGCTGGCTGACCCCTGCGGTCTCGGACGGGGGAGCGGATTTCATTGGGAGGCTCGATGTGGGACAGGGCTTCTCGCTGGCCAAAGTTATCGTCTTGGGGCAGGCGAAATGTGAAAAACCAAAAATCCCCACGGGCGGCAACCATATCGCACGAACCGTGGCAAGACTCAGGCGGGGATGGATTGGTGTGTATGTGACCACCAGCTACTTCTCAGAACCGGTGCAGCGGGAAATCATTGAGGACCGTTACCCCATCTTGCTAATCAACGGACGCATCTTGGCGGATGAAGTTCGGAAACTGGTTCAGGAAGGGGGACATGCTGTGGGCGGCGGCGTGAAAGTGGATGAAAACCGCCGGTTTGAAATTCCTAAGCAGTTGAATTCTGGAACGGCGTAATCGGCTCTTTAGCCCGTCTGGCAGTGGCGTTACTGGCTACCGGCGGCATGAGGATTTCTTGCCCTCTTGTCCAAAGTCGTCGCATGGCGGCTTCAATGTCGTTTTTATCCAGTGAATCGATCAACATCGAAATGAGGCCGTAAATCAATGGGTGTTTCG
>Ga0194132_10007862_pt1 | contig 15607 bp, 14 predicted proteins | sample TA2KigOf80mmetaG_FD_148612 | JGI IMG/M metagenome (GOLD analysis project Ga0194132, IMG submission 148612) | Freshwater microbial communities from Lake Tanganyika, Tanzania - TA2015054 Kigoma Offshore 80m | ecosystem: Environmental > Aquatic > Freshwater > Lake | place: Tanzania: Lake...
GCCCCTCCAGAACAAGGTTCAGTATCTGTGCTCTCTTCGCTTCTCGCTCGGTCAAATGTAGTCCTCTCATGGACTGACATATTCACTGAGCAGTTACCTACTGACAATATCACTGAGCAAAGACAATATCTTCTGGAAGGGGACCAACGGTAACCTCTGGCACGCTTACTGGAACGGCTCGTGGTCCACGGACACCGACCTGGGGGTGGCCATCGCCTCCTCTCCCGCTGCCGTCGCCCACGGCAACGGCCTCATCGAGGTGTTCTACGCCTTGGCCGGAAACAAGCTGGGACACACCTCCTGGGACGGGAGCTGGCATCACAAGTCCTATAGCGATGAGATCAGCGGCCAGCCCGCCGTTGCGGCACGTTCAGCTACTCTCTACGACGTCTTCTGGAAGTACAAGGCCAGCAATCTGAAGCACGCTTACAACCAGGACGGGAAGTGGAGCGATACCGTCTCGCTCGATACCGTCATTACCTCGGACCCTGCCGCGGTCTCCTGGGGCGACGGCCGCCTTGATGTCTTTTACCGGCAGGGCGCCCAGACGATGGGACACAAGTACTGGAACGGCTCGTGGGGCGCCGACACGGTGGACATGACCGGGGCGACGTTCGGGTCGTCGCCTGCCGTTGCGTCCTGGGCTAACGGCCGCCTTGACCTGTTCCTCCGCGGCACGGACGGCACGGTCCAGCACAAGGCGTGGGACGGCAGTTGGCACGCGTGGGGAGAAGCTCGATACTACCGTCTGGTACGTGGCGAAGGGCGACTACATCACGGATATTACGGTATCGTCCTCGGATAATCGGAAGAAGGCCATGTATGGCTGTCCGAACGGATTTGAGCAGGTCAGTCAGGACATGAACGAAGGCTCCGGCGGCAAGTACATCTACGTTTGCCTACTGCGCGGCGACGAGGCGGATGCCGTGAAGGGGGTCAACGCCGTGGTTGCCTCGGAGGACGATGGCGAGTGCTATGACGTCGTGAATCCGAGAAACGCCAACGCTCATGGGATCGATCGGGGCGACAATAGAGACATATTTGAGTTTCACAGGGTCCACGTAAATCTCAATAACGGCAAGTATCCTAACATCCATCTTTGCTATTCAGTCAAGGGCGACGGGGCGCTCAAGGACCTGAAATTCACGACAACGGATGCATGCCCCGCGGGATACGGCAAGATGCCGGCCAATTTCGGGAGCTACAGGGATTTCAAGGACAAGGTAACGGGGAATAGCCTGCAGCACATGGACTATAACGGCTATTGGCTCACCCTCACTGAAGACGATAACTACGACATCGTCGACTTCAATCTGGGCGAGCGCGGGGAGACGATCACGGGTTGCACCAACCCCCCGCTCCCCCTCAAGGCAACCCGTTAGGAAACTGGTGCCTCAAGAGGAAGGGTTTCCTGCGCCGAACTCCTCTTCCGGGAAGAGGTCGCTCAGCGCGGACTCCAGCTCAGAGTACATAACCTCGCCGCGCGACTGTGTGAAGTAGAGCGCCATCATCCTGTGCGCCGGCCATCCCCATGCCCAGGTGCCGTCCGAGCCGCCGTGGCGGAATGCGAACGGCATCCCGGTCTGCCCCGGCCGGCCTGCCAGCCACCACATCTGGCCATACCGCCACGTCATCCCCGGGAAGCCGCCCGGCTCCCCGGCATCCGGCGCCGTGGACAGGGCGCGCCCGATCGCCGCCTCGGAGATGAGCCGCCGCCCGCCGAACACTCCGCCATTCAGCCAGACCGATACGAAGCGAGCATAGTCCGCAGGTGAGGTAAAGATGCCTTGCGACATCGGCGTGAACGGCGGCGCCATGGGGTAGGGGAGGTTCGGCCCCATGGTCGGGTCCCACTTGCGCTGCCACTGCCCCTGCCGCAGCTCGTAAGCGCTCGCCGTGCGAGCAAGGAAAGCCGGCGTCGCGGTGTCCAGCGTATAGGTGTCCGCCATGCCCAGCGGGACGAACACGCGCCGGTGGAAAACTTCGGAGAGCGATGCCCCCGTGACCGCCTCGATGAGAGCGCCCAGGAAGTCCGCGCCGATGTCGCTGTAGTGGAATATCCCTCTCTGGTAGTCCGGCCCCACCTCGCCGATGTGGTCGGCGATCTCTCCCAGGCTGTGCAGGGGCATGCGCGGGACGCGGTACTGCCTGAAGCCGCTGCGGTGGGTGAGGAGGTGCTCGATGGTGATCTTGCCGGAGCGGGGGTTGTTGAAGTGCGGCAGGTGCTTGCCGATAGGGTCGTGTAGCCCAAGCACGCCGTCGTCGATCAGCATCTGGATGACCATCCCGCCGATGGGCTTGGTCATAGACCGGATGTTGAAGAGCGTCCCCGCCGCCATAGGCTTACCCGCCTCGCGGTCCTTCCAACCCGCCGCCTCGTGCAACACAGTCCGCCCGTCCTTCACCAGCAGAACTTTGGCGCCGACGATATCACCGTCGTCCACGTACCCGCGCACGATGCGCGCGAGTCGCGTGACCTGGTACTCGGACAGGCCGACATCTTTGGGAGAGGCCGGTGGGAACGGGTTGCAGTGGGACGCCATCGCTACCGCGCCGCCCGCTCGACAAGGAGATGGAACATCCTGTCGAAATGGGGCGGCACCTCCAGCTTGCGCTCCGGCTGGAACTGGATGCCGAGAACGAGATCGTGGTCCGGGCTCTCCAGCGCCTCGATTACGCCGTCCTCAAGCGAATAGGCCCCTGCCATGAGCAACCGGGCTTTCTGCGCCTCCCGCAGGCCGGTGCGGTGCAGGCTGTTCACGCGCACGAAGCCGCCGGAGCCGACTATCACCGCCAGCTTGCAGCCCGGGGCAATGTAGATGCGATGGTAAGCAGGAATCTCGTGGCCGTTACCGTTCTGCGGCGCGTGGCCTTCCGCGAGCACGGGGCTTCCGCCGCCCATGACTGCGTTGAGCGTGTGCATCCCCCTCCCGACTGCGATCAGGGGGAAGTCCGTCTCGACGGCGAGGGCGATGATTCGCTGCTCGGCCGTGCTTACGCTGCGCGTGTCGGGAGGCGTTCCGTCCGCCACGAGCACCGCGCCTGCGTGGCGGAGGGTGTCGTCGGCTGGGTCAGCATGGTCCGGCAGGACCACCCACGGCGAGCCGCCGCATCGCTGGATTAGGTCCACGTAGGGTTGCGCTGCTGCGGCGGACGAGGCGGTGATGGCGACGACGGGGCCTGGGGAAGTCATTGCGGACATGCACCTGGAGATAGTCGTTCCAGATATTGTACGCCACGAGGCGGCGCGTGCGGGCCTACTTGGCCAGCATCTCCTTGACCATGAGCTCCACGCCGTCGACTATCTTGTCGGTGAGCTTGCGGCCGGTCTCGGCGGTGGAGGCGGAGACACCGGCGTCCTCGCTGTAGGGGAAGGCGTCCACGCGCACGTTCTCGGGGCGGATGTGCATCGTGATAGAGGTCTCGAACTCTTTCGCGTGCGCGGGGAAGCCGGGAGTCTTTTGAACGCTGTTCACGAACTGCTCGTTCAGCACCTCCCAGTAGCTGTGGAAGCGGATGTCCACGCCGCCGTGCTCGCGCTCCAGGAACTGCTGCCACTGAGGCAGCGCGGCCTTCGTGATCGCGGAGTTCTTGACGTGGCCGTTGAGCATGAGCACGTTCTTGACGCCGTGGCGGACAAGACTCTCGACCGCGTCGAACATTACCGCCAGCCACGTGCCGGGCTTGGCGGTGAGGGTGCCGGCGGAGTGCATGTGGTGCTCGGCGATGCCTATGGAGACTGGCGCGGTGACGAGCACCTGCGGGTACAGCCGCTCCGCGACGCGTTCCGCCATGAACGTGCTGGATGCGATGTCGTTCTCGAGCGCCAGGTGCTCCAGGTGCTGCTCGATGCTGCCTGTCGCCACAATTGCCGCCTTGAACTGCCCCAGCGCAAGCGCCTCGCGCACCTCCCGCCGGGTCATCTTCTCCAGTCGACAAAGCCTATTCTCTACCACCAGCTTCTCCCGTATGCTTTTTCACTGCTCACTGCTCACTGCTCACTGCCGTCCTACCGTTTCTCGCCCGCCGCAAGGTCGCCTGCGACGCCGAAGCGCTGGGGCCGGCCCTGCTGGAGGTCCTCCATAATGACCGTCACGCCCTCCACGATCTTCTCCACCAGCTTTCTGCCGGTCTCCGCTGTGGCGGACGCCGCGCCCTCGTCCTTGCTGAAGGGGATCGCAGCCACGCGCACGTTCTCCGGGTAGATGGCCATCGTGAACGCGGTCTCGAACTCGCGGGCGTGGGAGGGGAAGCCGGGCGTCTTCTGGACGCCGCTGACGAAGTCCTTGGTGAGCACGTCCCAGTAGTTGTTGAAGCGGACGTCCACGTCCTTGCCGTACATGTGGTGGAGCTTCTGCTGCCACTGGCCGATGACGCCGTACACAGGGCGCTTGTTGCCGCCGTGGCCGTTGAGGATCTGCACCTTCTTGATGCCGTGGCGGACAAGGCTATCGATGGCGTCGTAGACTACCGCCAGCCACGCGCCCGGGCTCGTAGTCAGTGTGCCAGGGTGCTCCATGTGGTGCTCGGCGATGCCGATGTTGATGGGGACCGCCAGCACGATGCTGGGGTACATGGCCTCGCACACGCGCTGCGCGATATACTGGCACGAAGCGTTGTCCTGCACCAGCGCCAGGTGCTCCAGGTGCTGCTCAATGCTGCCCGTGGCGATGATTGCCGACTTGAATTTGCGTTCGCCGAGCGCCTCCCGGAACTCCCTCCGCGTGAAGCGTTCTATGCGGAACTCTCGCTCATTCATCGTGAGACCTCTGCCGGCGGTATGCTGGGGCCGGTCCCGTTGGGATGCGGCATCGCGCGGCTAGCGGGAAAAGTACACCCGCGCGCAGGGCCAGTCAAGGTGCGGGGGCGCGGTTTTCATTGACTGGGCAGTGGCACGGCGTTATGATGTTCGAGATAAGAGTCTCGTCCCCAGGAGGGTGGCCATGCGATTCGGCCCTACCGAGCTAATAATAGTACTGGTTATTGTGCTCATCATCTTCGGTGTGGGCAAGCTGCCGGAGATCGGCGGCGCCATGGGCAAGGCCATCCGCGAGTTCAAGCATTCGCAGGCGGACAAAGACGAAAATAAGGAAGGCGCCGCAGCCGCCTCTACGGGTCAGCCCGCCGCGAAGAAGGAATAGACCGCCTCCCCTCACCGACAATACATAGAGGCCCCTGAATCAACTCCGGGGCCTCTTCGTTTGCCTTTTTTACGCGCCCTGTTCGCTAGCCGCCTTCAGCTTCGCCGCCTTCCGGCGTCCCCGCGTCCCTATCCACGACAGCCATATCCCCAGTTCATACATCACGATAACGGGCAACGCCACCAGAGTCTGGTTTATCGGGTCGAAAGTCGGCGTAATGATGGCGCCGACTACGAAAGCTCCAACGATAGCGATGCGCCTGTTCTTCGCCAGGAAGGACGTGGTCACTATCCCGATCTTGGAGAGGAAGAACAGGACTATCGGCATCTGGAAGACTACGCCCATCCAGAACAGCAGCGTCACCATCAGCCCCACGTAGCTGCCGATGCGTATGTACGGCGTTGCCACGTCGTTCCCGAACGTGAGCAAGAAGTGAATGGCCGGGGGGAACAAGACATAATATCCAAAAATGGAGCCTGCGAGGAAGGAGAAGAGGGAGGCGGGTACCAGAGTGTATAGGTATACGCGCTCTTTGCCGCTCAGGCCGGGCGAAATGAACATTACAAGTTGGTACAGGAGGAACGGGAGCGCCATGAACAGGCCGGCGTAGATGGAGACCTTCATGATGGTCCCTACGTACTCGGTGAGCTCCGTATATACGGGCTTGTAGTCTGCGAGCTCAGGGTACTTACGCGCGGGCTCCAGCAGGAACTCGATCAGCACCTGGTGGAAGGTGAGGGCGACGCCGGTGCAGATGAAGACTACGATGGCGGACCACGTGACGCGGCCTCGGAGCTCGAGCAGGTGCTGCTGGATGGTGAGCTGCTTGTCGCTCAGCCTGCGCTTCCCGGTGGGGTTGCCGCTCACGTCAGGCTTCCTTATCGGCGCCGCTTTGCGGCGGCGGCGCGGGCCGGGGGCGCTGGAAGGGGACGGGGGCGTCGGGGTGCTGGGTGCTGGGTGCTGGGTGCTGGGAAACAGCCGGGGACGGGGCAGCCGCCGGGGGCGTTGCCTCGGGGGCGCGCGGGGGGCGGCCGGGGTCCATGTTCGCAGCGACGGGCGCGGGAGGCTCTGCGGGCGTTACGACCTGGGTCGGAGGCGCGGGCTGTGCGTCGTCCTTCGCCTTCTTAGGCTCGTCGTCGATGTCGAAGTCGAGGGAGGGAAGGTCGTCGAGGGTCTTGCGGAGCTCGCGGGAAGCCTTGCCGGCCATGCGCGCGGCATCGATCATCTTCTTCGGACCCAGGAGCACGAAGGCGATGAGGGCGACGATCAGGATCTCGGTTGTGCCCATGCCGAAGAAGTTCATCGCTTGCCCAGTCCTTGCCTCCTGGCTTCGCGGCACGCCCCGCACATCTGCGGGTGCGACCAGCCCTTTTTGACGCTCACTTCCACGCCGATGCCGTTGAGGAGGTATTCAACCTCATACAGCGGGAATCCCACGACGTTCAGGTAGCACCCCTCGATGCTCTCCACCGGCCGGAACGTTTCGTCCTGTATGGCGTACGCGCCTGCTTTATCGAACGGTTCGCCGGTGAGTACGTAGGCGGCGATCTCCGTATCTTTGTACCTTCGCATACGTACTTTTGTGGTCACTGCGGAGGCGAGCCACAGGCCTGACTCGCTGTCCATGACGGCGACGCCGGTTACGACCCGGTGCTCGCGGCCGCGGAGGCGTTCCAGCATGGACACGGCCTCCGTATTCGACTGCGGCTTGTTCAGGATATCGTCGTCCAGGACGACTGTTGTGTCCGCGCCGATGACGATAGCCGGTCCCACGGAAGGCGCCACGTCGCGCGCCTTGGTCTTGGCGAGCCGGATGACAAAACTCCCGGGCGGCTCGCCGGGGAAGCGGGTATCGTTCTCGCCTTCAGGCGGGACGATCTCCACCTCCGTATCAAGGGCGGCGATCAGATCTCGCCTGCGCTTCGAGCCGGATGCGAGCACCAGCCGCTTTGTCTCGTTCATTGTAACCCCGCGCCTTTGATAATCGCCACACACTCCACGTGGTGCGTCTGCGGGAACATGTCCACCGGCTGCAAGCGCTCCACCTTCAGGCCTCCCTGCGCGAGGATATCCAGGTCGCGGGCGAGGGAAGGGGGGTCGCAGGAGACGTAGGCTGTGCGCAGGGGCGAGCGGCGGAGGATCTCCGCGAGGGTGTCCGGGTGGCAGCCGACGCGCGGCGGGTCCAGGATGACGGCGTCTGGCCGGGCGTCGAGCGTGCGGAGGACCTCCTCGGTCTTCCCCAGGCGGAACTCCACGTTGGGGATGCCCTCGGCGTTGGCCCGGGCGTCCTTGACCGCCGGCTCCGACTCCTCGATCGCGATGACCTGCTTCGCGGAATCGGCGAGGAGGATGGCGAATGTGCCGACACCGGCGTACCCGTCAATAACCGTATCGTTCTGGCCGAGAGCCAGCATCTCGCCGACGAGTGTTATCAGTCGCTCCGCCTGGTGCGTGTTGACCTGGAAGAAGGAGGGCGAGGCGATGCGGAAGTACCTGCCGAGCATCTTCTCCCGGTAGTGCTTCTGGCCGGACTCGAGGGTAATCTCCGGGTTTGTTAGCTTCGGCTGGATGAGCATTTCGCCGCTGTTGATGCCGTACCGGATCGAGAACTGGCTGGTCTCCTGCAGCTTCCCCTGCAGGTGCTGCATCGCGCTGTTGATGCCTTCCGACTGGATCATGCACTGGTCTACCTGCACGAACCACCGGGTGAGGCGGTTCACATAGCCCAGGTGACCCTGTCGCCGGACGGTCAGGCGCGCGTGGTTGCGGTAGCCGAACTGGCTGGGCGCCGCCATCGTCTCCGCTATCGGAACGCCGGCGAGGGAAGGGTACCGGGCGATCTCGCGCTCGACGTACCGGCGCTTCAGCGTGAGCTGGTGCGGGTAGGCGATGTGCTGCCACTGGCAGCCGGTGCACGGGCCGAAGTAAGGGCAGGGCGGCGTGATGCGGTGAGGAGAAGGGGTGACCACGTCCGTGACGATGGCGGTGACGACCTCTTTCCTGCGGCGCTTGCTCTTGTACCGCCGCACCTGCGCAACGACCTCTTCCCCGACGATCCCGCCGAATACGCCGATGGGCTGCCCCTCGAAATATGCGATGCAATCGCCGGACTCGCCCATTTCTACGAGGGTGAGCCTGGCGAGCTCCTGCTCCGGAGCGCCCGCTTGATGCTGTGTTTGCGTGGAGGTCATTCATATCCGCCTGTGAAGGTGTACCCGAATATGGTACACCGGACGGCGCAGGCAGGGCAGGGATTCGCGAATTGTGGTCGTGGGCGTGCGGCACACACGAACATTTAGCAATACCTTGTATAGGACGAGTGTCTTGGGGGAAGTTGGTACTTACGATTAGCAACGAACACGCGTACGTATTTTGGACTAGGCATTGCATTTTGACTAGTCCACTCATACTATTAAGAAGCCGTTGCCAGGCTATTTAGTAGGTTAATACGAAAACTGTCGCCAGGAGGACTGAGTTGCATTCCCCCCGTGCACGTATTCTCGAATCCGTTACGGATTGCCGTCATAATTCTCGCCGCGCTAATCGCGGTCGTTTGGTGGGTTGCGGCATCGCAACCGGCCGCCGCATCAGGACCTACGAGCCTTAGCCGGACCCCGTGGCAGATGTTTCGGCCGGCTACGTACGTAAGCCCGGTACCTAACTACGGCACGCACGGCAATGTGAGTTACTACAACCACGCGCCTGCGATCCCAGGGCAGAACGACGCCGGGTGGGTGGCAGCCCCGAACGGTTCTACCATTGCCTTCGGACATGGTAGCTTCTCGCGTCTGACCCAGTGCTGGGTGCAGGTCGATTTTACCTACTTCCAGACTCTTGTCGATATTCCCCTCGGCACCACGCTTACAACTTTCAGCATCAACTTCTCCGGCATGGACGACGGTTCCCTCGTCACTATCTTTAACTCCGCGAACCCGGGCGGCCTTGTCGTTCCCGGAAGCTATGTGTTCCTGGGTGGTTCCGGCACAACCAACCTGGCGCCTCACATTGTCGCCGGCGAGACCAACCGCGTCGTGATAACGCAGATGGATGATTGCCCTGTGGGCAACACCCTGCAAAGCGCGGTTGTGAACCTCAACGGGACCGTTATTCCGCCGAACAGCCCGCCCACGGTAGCCGCTAACGCCGCGTCCGTGAGCGCCAACGAAGGCCCTGCAGGTATCGCCAACTCCGGCACCTACAGCGATTCCAACACAGGCGATAACGTTTCTATCACCGCGAGTGTTGGGACGGTCACGAAGACCGGTACTAATAGTGGGACATGGAGCTGGTCTAACACCGCTCCGAACGGCCCCGCTTCCTACCCCGTCACCATTACAGCGAACGACGGGAACGGCGGCTCGGCGCAAACGACATTCACCGCAACGGTCCTTGAAGCGCCTCCTGTCCTCACCGTCGGAGGGTCGGCAACCTATACCGAGGATAATGCCCCGGTTGTCATTGCGCCTTCCCTCTCTCTTACCGATCCCGGCAACGACAGTATCGACGGCGCGAAGGTTTCCATCGGGACCAATTTCAACCCATCCCAGGACAGTCTGGGTATTGCAGGCCCGCTGCCTGGAGGCATCTCATCCTCTTACAACGCCGCCAGCGGAGTGCTGACCCTCTCCGGAGTGGCCAGCCCCTCGGACTATCAGTAGGCGCTTCGCCAGGTGACTTTCCACAACAACAGCCAGAACCCCTCGGCAGCGCCTCGGACGGTTACGTTTAATATCGGCACCTCACTGGCTGCGGCAAATGGGCACTTCTATTCCTTTGTCTCAGCCTCCGGCGTCAAGTGGAATGATGCAAAGAACGCCGCGGCGGCTCTCAGCCTGTACGGTCTCCAGGGCTACATGGCTACCGTGACCTCCCAGGCAGAGAACGACTTCATTCTTGCGAAGGTGCAGGGGAACGGTTGGCTCGGCGGCACCGACCAGGCGGTTGAAGGCCAGTGGCGCTGGGTAACCGGTCCTGAGAACGGCCAGCTCTTCTCCTATGCCAACTGGGATTCCGGCGAGCCTAACAACTGCTGCGGCGGTGAGCACTTCGTTCACATGCTCGGCAACCCCGGTTTCGGCTCCAGGGTGGGCAAATGGAACGATCTTTACGACTTCCAGGACCAGGGCGACCTATACCGGCCGCTTGGTTACGTGGTTGAGTACGGCGGCATGCCCGGCGATCCTTCGAGCATCCAGCTTTCGGGCAATGTCACAGTGCATGTAGTCCCTGTTAACGACCCCCCGACCGTAGCGGCGAACGCCCTCTCCGTCGTCGTGAATGAGGGTCAAACGGCGATCAACGCAGGCAGCTACAGCTACATCGACAGCGCTTCTGTGGCTATCTCAGCCTCGATAGGTAACGTCACCAAGACCGGCGCCGCTAACGGCACATGGTCGTGGTCGTACGTCACCACGGACGGCCCGCCCAACAGCGGCCCTGTGACCATCACCGCGAATGACGGAAACGGCGGCACGGCTATAGCCACCTTCCAACTCACGGTAAACAACGTTGCGCCGACGTTGAATATCACCGGCACCAACAGCGTTTACTACACGGACTGGACCGCGGCCAACGTCGGCGGCGGCACGGCATCCGGGGTAATCACTCTTCCGGACGCTTCCACCATCAGTGTTTCCCTGAGCACCAGCGGCGGCGGCTTCTTCGGCGCTCAGACTAATGGCGGGACCAACTACTGGGTCCCTTCCGCGCCTTACATTAGTGCGCAGGTCCCCAACGCGCCGCCGGACTCGGATATTATCCAGATCCAGGGTGGGACGAACACCGTTTACACGGTGACTGTCTCCCAGCCCATTGTCGATCCCATCATGTCGATCCTGAGCCTGGGGAGCGGGCCGAACACAATTACCTACGATTTCAATGCGCCTTTTACAATTGTCAGCCAGGGGTCGGGTTTCTGGGGCGGATGCAGCACCTGTTTGCGCATCAGGCCCGGCGACGTCCTGGAAGGGCAGGAAGGCCACGGCACGATCAAGTTCCTGGGCACATACAGCAGCTTCTCGTGGACTGTGCCTAACCCAGAGGTCTGGCACGGGTTCACGTTTGCCGTCCGGTCCACCCAGGCGCTCGCTCAGACGGTGATAGTTGATGAAGGCCAGACGGCAACGAATAACGGCACCTGGGGCGATGTCCCTGCCGACACTGTGCTTGTCACCTCGTCCGTTGGAAGCGTTGTAACGAACCCCGACGGCACCTGGTCCTGGTCTTTCCCGACCAGCGACGGGCCTGTGCAGAGCCAGACTGTGACGATCACCGCCAGCGATGAGGACGGCGGCGTCACACAGAAGACATTCCCGCTGGTGGTGAACAACGTTGCGCCCACCATAACCGCGAAGTTCCAGGTCGCGCCCATACCGGAGGCCAGTGTATCCACCAGCGGCAATCTTGTTGTACAGGCGACGGACCCGGCGGGTTCCAACGACCCACTGGTCTATGAGTTTGACTGCGACAACAACGGCTCTTACGAGACGCCGGCTCACCCGAGCACCTCTGCCGCCGACTGCTACTTCCCGGACAACGGCAGCTACCCAGTGCCCGTGCGCGTTTCCGACGGCGACGGCGGAGTGGCAACCGGAACAATCACAGCGATAGTGACTAACGTTGCACCTACGGCGACGGCCTTCGGCAGCGTCATAAATGAGAACGGCCTCGCCACGGTCAACGGCACGATTTTCGACCCCAGCCCGGTGGACACCTTCACCGTCACGATTACCTGGGGTCCCGGCGAGGGCTCGACGGTACTGAGCCTGCCCGCCGGTTCCACGAGCTACAGCGCCACGCACCAGTACCTGGAAGACAATCCGACGGCCACGCCGTCCGATACGTACCCTGTGGGCGTGAGCGTCAAGGACGATGACAACGGAGTCGGCACGGCGACAACGAGCGTAACCGTTAACAACGTGGCGCCGTTCGACGTTAGCATTGGAATGACCGCCTACTCCTTCTTTGAGAACAGCACAGTGACACTGAACGGCATGTTCAAGGACCCTGGTACCCAGGACACCCACACGGTGGTTATCGATTGGGGCGCCGGTGAGACCAGCACAACCTTGACACTGGCCGCCGGCCAGCGCACCTTCAGCGCCTCACACCAGTACATGGACGACAATCCCACCACAACTCCCGCCGATGGCCTGACGGTGAGAGCAACAGTGACGGATGACGATGGCGGCGCCCAAGCCTCCGCTCTTGGTATTGTTGTACGTAACGCGGCGCCGTCGATTACAGCCACCGGATCGATCGTCGACGAGAACGGCACGGCGACAGCGTCGGGATCGATAAACGATCCGGGCAGCCTGGATACGTTTACGGTAATCATTACCTGGGGTCCCGGCGAGGGCTCGACGGTACTGAGCCTGCCCGCAGGTTCCACAAGCTACAGCGCCATGCACCAGTACCTGGACGACAATCCGTCCGGCACCGCGGCCGATGCATATGCGATCTCTGTGACGGCAATGGACGATGACACGGGCGTTGGGGCGGCAAGCACGACAGTAACCGTCCGCAACGTGCCTCCAAGCGTGACGGCGACCAACGCAACGATTTTTGAAGGCGGCACTGCTTCGATCATGGTCGCCGTTGCGGACATCGGCAGCCTCGACACGTGCACCCTGACCATCAACTGGGGCGAAGGCCCAACGGAAGTCTACTCGGTGGCTTGCAACGGCTCCGTTGACCTTTCGCACCAGTACCTGGACGACAACCCCACGGCAACTGCGATCGACGATTATGACGTCGTGGTGACGGTTACCGATGACGACACCGGCGTGGGCAGCGCGGGCGCCACCGTCACGGTTATCAACGTGGACCCGGTTGTTTCAGCATCGGCTGCGCCGAATCCTCAGTACTGGGGCTTGAATGTGAATTTCATTGCCTCAGCGACCGATGTTGGGACGCAAGATACGCACACCTTCGCCTGGGACTTCGGCGACACCAACACCGGCGCCGGCGCTTCGATCGCTCATGCCTACGCAAATCCCGGCCTATACACTGCGACGGCTACAGCGACGGACGACGACACGGGCTCGGACAGCTGGCCCCTTGCGATCAGCATCAAGAAGCGTGAGACCAGCCTGGTCTACACGGGCCAGACATCGTCGACGTTCGGTTTCGGGACAACGCTGTCCGCAAAGCTGAGCGACGCGGTTGTCTCCGGAGCGCCCATCGGCGGCAGGACGGTTACATTCACGCTTAACGCGGTCAACTACGCCGGCACAACGGCGGTGAGCGGCCAGACCAACGACGTGTCTGCCATTCCGCTGCCGCCGCTGATGCCGGGCACATACACTATATCCCTTAGCTTTGCGGGCGACACGCACTACCTGCCGTCGAGCGCAACGGCGACCCTGACCATAACCAACAGCGTTGGCTGCAAGATCACTGCCGGGACACTGCGTTCGGCCAATAACGGTCGCGGCGGATTCAATGTTCAGGCTACGGGCGCAACCACGGTCAAGGGTGAGCTGCAGTTCCAGAACAACAGCATCAATTTCCACGCGCCCAACATGACGGCGCTCGGCTGCTCCCCCGATGGCAAGAAGGGCTGGTTCGCCGGCACCGGCAAGAACGGGGACACCTTCCTGGCGCACGTGGAGGACAACGGCGAGCCCGGGAGCAATGACATCTTCAAGATATGGGTGAATGGCGTAGCGCGGAACGGCAACGGCGCGCTGACGGGCGGCAACGTCCAGATCCACAAGCCTTAAGTTCCGACGATCAGGCCCTGATTTGAGAAGACCCCCTCGCGAAGGCGAGGGGGTCTTCCTTTTTTCGTCACGCGGTTGCGGGCGGCGCGTCGCGCCGCAATCTCCGCGAAACCGCCTTATGGCGCCCTCCGTGTTATCATTGTCTGTGCAACTGACGCGCTGGAGGGACCATGGCGGAGAGAAGGCTGCCGGAGTGGCTGAAGGTTAAGATGCCGGGTAGTGAGAACTACCGGGAGATCAAGGGCCTCTTGAGGGGCAATAGCCTTCACACCGTGTGCGAGGAGGCGCGCTGCCCGAACATCGGCGAGTGCTGGGACCGGCGCACGGCAACGTTCATGATCCTGGGCGATATCTGCACCCGCGCGTGCTCATACTGCGCGGTGGCGTCCGGGCTGCCCCAGGGGCTGGACCTGCAGGAGCCGGGCAGGCTGGCCGAGACGGTGGAGCGTATGGGGCTGAAGTACGCCGTCATCACGTCCGTGAACCGCGACGACCTGCCGGACGGCGGCGCGTTCATCTTCTCGCAGTGCATCAAGCAGGTCCGCAAGCGCCTTCCCGCCTGCAAGGTGGAGGTGCTGATACCGGACTTCCAGTACAACTACGACTCGCTTGCCGTTGTCATGGCCGCGAAGCCGGATACACTGAACCACAACATCGAGACTGTCCGCCGAATCTTCCACCGCGTACGGCCGAAGGGCGACTTCGACAAGTCGATAGAGCTGCTGGGCAAGGCGAAGACCATCGACAAGGACGCGGTCACGAAGTCCGGGATGATGGTGGGGCTTGGCGAGACGTGGGACGAGATAATAGAGAACATGCGCGCGTTGCGGTCTGTGGATGTGGACCTGCTGACGATAGGGCAGTACCTGCGACCGTCGGACAAGCATGTGGCGCTGGCGAAGTGGTACACGCCGCAGGAGTTTGCGGAGCTGAAGCAGGAGGGGCTGGCGCTCGGGTTCAAGCATGTGGCGTCGGGGCCGCTGGTGAGGAGCTCCTACCACGCGGACGAGCAGCATTCGGCGGCCGCCGCGATGCAGGCGGCGCCGGTGTAGGGAGCGAGCAGAGGGAGCGCGGTCCGGTGAGGGTGGAATGTGAGATTCGTAGGGATGCCGGAGATTATCTCGGCCCTTAAGGCCTCAAGAAATTTTTCGGACGGTACCCAGGGCTGCGTGCCTTCGCAGAGCCTTCGGCACTCCGCCCTGGGCTTAGATAGCCCGCGCCTTCAGCGCTCCCGTCGGCCCCGCCCCATGGGCGTGCGATGGCACTCGGCAAGGGCGCACCGAGGCGCCTCAATCGGGAGGACCCGGGTCGGTTCCGGTACGGAACATCCCGCCCGGATTCGTTCTGGAGTGACTGACACAGAACGCTTGCAGCACGATGCTCCAAGGCATGATCGGATCGTCCGCGAAGGCGGATCCGCCGCCGCGGAGCGTCGTTCATCACGCAGCGATGGACGCGCCCTCAGCGGCGAATTCATTCGCCAACGTTCCACCGAAGGCCCGGTACATCTGCCGGGCCTTCGGTGTTTTTCCGTCGCCTCTAACCGTTGGCGTGAAGAGCCGTTATAGTGGGTGACCTTTTCCTGTGCGCCTTCCGATAGATTTTTTCATTTGGGGATGTCAATGCTCAATGACTTTGTCAGTCTTACTGCTCAGTGATTTTGTCAGTACGACTGGTTTTGGTTGAATCAGTCTCGATCTCCAAGGGTGATCTGGACCCGGCTTTCGATCCTTGGGCGAGGAG
>Ga0194132_10007864_pt1 | contig 15606 bp, 11 predicted proteins | sample TA2KigOf80mmetaG_FD_148612 | JGI IMG/M metagenome (GOLD analysis project Ga0194132, IMG submission 148612) | Freshwater microbial communities from Lake Tanganyika, Tanzania - TA2015054 Kigoma Offshore 80m | ecosystem: Environmental > Aquatic > Freshwater > Lake | place: Tanzania: Lake...
TGGGCCGGCTGGACAATGGCCTCTCCTATCTGATCCGCGCCAACCAGCGCCCCGAAAACCGCGCCGAGCTGCGACTGGTGGTCAAGGCCGGCTCGGTGTTGGAGGAGGAGGGGCAGCGGGGCTTGGCGCACGTGGTCGAGCACCTGGCCTTCAACGGCACCCGGCATTTCGCCAAGCAGGAGCTGGTGGACTATCTCGAATCGGTGGGCATGCGCTTTGGCCCGGATCTCAACTCCTACACCGGCTTCGACGAGACCGTGTACCTGCTCCAGGTGCCCACCGACAGCGCCGGGGTGATGGAGACCGCCTTCCAGATCCTGCAGGACTGGGCCGGGGGGATCAGCTTCGACCCCGGGGAGGTGGACATGGAGCGGGGGGTCGTGGTCGAGGAGTGGCGGGGCAGCCGGGGCGCCGAGGCGCGACTCTTGGATCTGCAGTTGCCGGTGATCCTCAAGGGCTCGCGCTACGCCAGCCGCCTGCCCATCGGCGAGAAGGCGGTGCTGGACACCTTTGGGCGGGAGGACCTGCTGCGCTTCTACCAACAATGGTACCGGCCCGAGCAGATGGCCCTGGTGGCGGTGGGGGACTTCGACCCGGCGCAGGTGGAGGAACTGGTCCGGGCCTATCTGGGCAATGTTCCGGCTTCACCCTCGCTGGAGGCGCGGCCCTGCTTTCCGGTCCCCGACCACGCAGAGCCCCTCTTCTCCATCAACGCCGACCCCGAGGCCACGGGTTCGAGCGTGGCTCTCTACTTCAAGAAGGATGTGGACGCGCACCAGACTGTAGGGGGCTACCGCCAGTACCTGGTCGAGGCCTTGTACGCGGGCATGCTCAACCGCCGGCTCTACGAGCTGAGCGTGGCCGAAAGCCCACCCTTCCTCTCGGCCTACGCAGGCATGGACCTGCTGGTGCGGACCAAGGAGTGCCACTTCCTGGGCGCGGTGGTGGCCGACGGGGGGGTGGAGCGCGGGCTGGAGGCCCTGCTCAGCGAGTGCCGGCGGGTGCAGCGCCACGGCTTCACCGCCACCGAACTGGAGCGCGAGAAGAAGGAGTTGCTGCGGGGGATCGAGCAGAGCTACCGGGAGCGCGACAAACACGAGTCCGGGGATTTTGCCGACGAGTACCTGCGCTACTTCACTGAGGAGGAGCCCATCCCAGGCATCGTCTACGAGTACGGCCTGTACCAGACCTTCCTGCCCCAGATCGGCCTGGCGGAGGTGGAGGGGCTGGCCAGGCACTGGGAGGGGAACCACAACCTGGTGGTGGTGGTGAGCCTGCCCGAAAAGGAGGGGGTCAAGGCCCCCACCGAGGCGCAACTCAAAGCGGTCTTCGACCAGGTCAAAAAGAAGGAGATCACGCCCTACCGGGACCTGTTGGCCGGCCTCACCCTGCTGGAGTCGGCCCCGTCCCCGGCCCCCATCCTCTCCACCCGCGAAATCCCCGAGCTGGGGCTGACGGCCTGGCAGTTGGGCAACGGGGTGGGGGTGGTGCTTAAGCCCACGGACTTCAAGAACGACGAGGTGCTCTTCAGCGCCTATAGCCCGGGGGGCCATTCTTTGGTGGCCGACTCCGAGTACGTGGCCGGGGTGACCGCCGACGCGGTGGTCAAGGAAGGGGGGGTGGGCCGTTTCAGCCAGGTGGAATTGCAGAAGCTGCTGGCCGGCAAGGTGGTGGAGGTCTCTCCCTGGATCGGGGGCCTGGAGGAGGGTTTGTCGGGCCGGGCCTCCCCCGAGGACCTGGAGACCCTGTTCCAGCTCATCTACCTGTACATGACCCAGCCCCGGCAGGACTCCACCGCCTTTGCCGCGTACCAGGGCTGGCTGCGGGGCATGCTCCAGAACCGCAGCGCCAGCCCCGAAAGCGCCTTCCGCGACTCCCTCCAGGTGATCCTGGCCCAGCACCACCTGCGCTCCCGGCCCTGGTCCGAGGCCCTGGTAGAGGAGATGGACCTGGGCCGCTCCCTGCGCCTCTACCGCGACCGCTTCGCCGACGCCGGGGATTTCACCTTCTTCCTGGTGGGCAACTTCAGCCTCGACGAGGTGCGGCCCCTGGCCCAGCGGTACCTGGGCGGGCTGCCGGCCCAGGGGCAGCGGGAGTTGTGGCGGGATCTGGGGGTGGAGCCGCCCGCGGGGGTGGTGGTGCAGGAGGTGTACAAGGGCCTCGAGCCCAAGAGCCTCACCCAACTGGTCTTCACCGGCCCCCTGGCCTGGGAACGCCAGAAGCTCTACGACCTGCACGCCCTGGCCGCGGTGCTCGAAATCCGGCTGCGCGAGGTGCTGCGCGAAGACCTTGGCGGCACCTATGGAGTCAGCGTCAACGCCTCGGCCTCCCACTACCCCCGCGAACAGTACCACCTGGCCGTGGGGTTTGGCTGCGACCCGGCGCGGGTGGAGGAGTTGACCGGGGTGGTCTTCGCCGAGTTGGAGGCGCTCGTGCAGCAGGGTCCGGACCCGCGGCAGGTAGAGAAGGTGCGCCAGATGCAGCGCCGCCAGCGCCAGGTGGATCTGGAGGAAAACAGCTTCTGGCTCGAAGCCATAGAATCGGCCTACGTCCACGGCACGGACCCGCGCCAGATCCTCGAATACGAGGCCCTGGTCGAGGGCCTGACCCCGGCTGCGGTGCAGGACATGGCCCGCCACTGCCTCAACCGCGAGCGGTACGTGCAGGTATCCCTGTTTCCCGAAGGGATGAAGAGATAGTAAAAATATTAAAAACAGTTATTTATAAAGTTAAATACCCACTGCCATTCCCACTCTTGACATCTGCACATTTGTTTAGTATTTTCCCTTTGCACAGCGCGGTTGCCAACCTCGGGCAGGACCCTCCCCGGGCCTGTCCCTCCCCAGGAGGTGCGCCATGGGCAAAGGCAGTAAAGGCAGGGTCCGCTCCGGTTCCCCGGGCGCCCTGGCCGCGGAACTGAGCGCGGTGATCAACCGGGTGCGGCGGGCCTTTGGCCCCATCCCGATGGCCGATTTCGCCGACCGGCCCGAGATCCTCCAGGCCGCCCGCCAGGTGAACCGGGTGGCCTGGAGAAGGATGCGGGGTGAGGCGGGGACCGCTGCCTGGCAGCAGGCCCTCTCCCAGTACGAGGCCCGCTGGTTGCAGGAACTGGGCGAGGGCCGCGCCAACCGGGCGGCCTGAGCATGGACGGCCCCGCCCTCGCCGCCCACCGCCTCCGGCGCCAGGGACTGAGCCAGCCGGCCGCCGACGAGGCCGCGTACCTGGGCCTGGTCCGCCGCCTCCAGCCGGTAGCGCCAATCCACTTCTCGCGGCCTGGCTCGCCCCCGCGTTTGGTACACCGCGCCGCCTTTGACGAGGGGGCCCTGGCCGACCGCTGGCGGGCCGGCCGCCTGTTGGTGAAGGGCCGCTTCTGGGGGGGGAATATCGGCTATGTGCTGGCCGAGGAGCTGGGCCTGTACGGGGCGGCCTTCCGCCGGCCCCTGCCGCGCCTTTCCGCCCTGCACGAGCGCATCCTCCAGACCTTCAAGTACGAGGGGCCCCTCTCCCCCAGGCAACTGGCCGCGGAGAGCGGGGTGCGGCACAAGGAACTGATGCCGGCCCTGCACCGCCTGCAAGAGGCGTTCCTGGTCTGCGAGGATCAGGAGGACGACGACTGGGAGCGGCCCTTCGGCCTTTTCGCCGCGGAATGGCCGGGGGTGGACCTGGAGGCCCTGCCCTGGGAGGAGGCCGCCGCCGAGGTAGTGATGCGCCTGGTGCATTCCCAGGTCCTGCTCAGCGCCGCCCAGATCTGCGACTGGTCCGGGTGGCCGGCCCGCAAGGTGGCCGGGCTCCTGGCGCAACTGGAGGGGGCCGGCCGGGTGGAAAGGGCAGGGGAGGGATGGAGGCGGCCCGAGGATCGGGAGTTGCCCTTCTGCGAGCCGGAGCAGAGCGCCTTCATGCTGCACAAGGCCGACCCGCTGGTGAAATCCCATCAGCACCAGCTCAAGGCCCTTTTCCCCGGCGAGGTGCTCCAGTATCTGTTGATCGACGGCGTGTTCCGGGGCGCGGTGTGCGGGCACTGGCGCATCGGGCCCCACGACGTGGAGGACATCGCCCTCCGCCTGCCCCGCCGCCAGCTCGCTGCCCGCAAGCAGGAGGTCCTCGCCGCGGTGGCTGCCCAGTACCACCCTCCCCACCACCAGATCCGTGGCTACGCCGGCATGGCTCTCAAGCCCTGATACTGCCGAGGTTGGGGTCCTCCAGCACCAGGAAGGCATTCTCCTCCGGCAACCCCCTTCGCCACTCGTCGAGGTACAGGCCGATCCTCTCCAGGGGGATGGGCCTGAAACCCAGCTCCAGGGCCGGGGCATCCTCCCGCAGCCGGAAGTCCAATCCGGACGCATCCACAAACCCAGGGTCCTCGTCCACGATATTGCGCTGCAGGGCCACCCAGTCGGGTTTGGCGTGCCAGTGGACCACCAGCCATTCGCCCCCCAGGTTGATGTTGCGGAGCACCAGGTTGCCCTCAGGGGGCACCCCCCTGCCTTCGGCCAGGTAGGGGTCGAGCTGTTTCAGGTCCGGGTAGCGGAGGCTGTAGGGAGGCTGGTGGTGACGCATGGCCTCCAGCCGTTCCTTCATGGTCTTGTTGACCATGTCCTGCCACACCGGCCGGGGGTCCAGACCGCGGCCGTCGATCATCACCGCTGGCTGGCACTCGACGAAGATATTGTTCTCGACGCGGTTGTTGCGGCCCCCGCCCACGAAGGCGGCCCGGGTACACTGGTAGAAGACATTGCCGTAGACCAGGGCGCCAGAGGCGCAGTCGTCGAGGTACACGGCCATGGAGCCCATGCCGTAGCCGTGGGTGTGGTGGAAGAGGTTGTGGCGGACCACCACCCCGCGCTCGGTCCAGTCGCGGCCCATGTAGAAGGCCCCCACGTCCCCGGTCTCCTGGCAGACGTGGTGGATATGATTGAACTCGATGTGGTGCTCGTTGCCGCTGAGCAGGACGGCGCAGTGGGGGCCGTGGTGGATCAGGTTGTGGGAGACGCGGTGGCCCACCCCGCTCAGCAGTACCCCCGGCTGGTAGCAGCGCGACCACTCCCCCAGGTGGTGGATATGGCAGTTGAGCACCCGGTGCCCGCCCGGCTCCAGGGTCCGCCGGTCCCCCCCGCTGAGGCGGATGCCCCCGTCGCCGAGACTGTACAGGTCGCAACTTTGCACCGTGTGGTTGCGCCCTTCATCGATGAGGGCGCCCCAGTTGCCCAGGTGGCGCAGGGTGCAGCCGGCCACAGCGACGCGCTCTCCCCCCTCGATGTGCAGGCCGCTGCCCCGGCCGTACTCCAGCCCCAGTCCCTCAAAGCGCAGGTGGGAGGCGCCCCGCAGGTGGATGAGGGGCGCGCCCAGCAGGGAGAGGGCGGTTTCGCCCGTCTCCAGGGGCGCCGGCGGCCAGAAATAGAGTATCTCCCGCTGGCGGTCCACGTAGTACTCGCCGGGCTGGTCCAGTTCCTCCAGCACGTTGAGGAAATAGAAGCGCTGCCCGGCCTTGATCCCGTACAGGCCGTGGGGAGGCCGGGTGCGGACCAGGCCGGTGGCGGGGTCGAAGGATTCCAACTGCTCGTAGGAATTGGCCCAGTCCCAGGCCCAGTACCCGTGCAGCCAGACCTCGCGCTGGTGCTGCCAGCGGATGGGGCGGTCCCCCTCGAAGTAGAAGCCCTCCTCGATGATCCCCAACTCGCCCCCATGCCCATCCCCCTCCCCGTGAAAGGCCGCGGCCCCCTTGATGCGGGCGAAGTCTCCGTTGGGCCAGCGGGCCAGTTCCATGCGCCGGCCGGCGAAGAAGAGTTCGGCGTGGGCAGGGGTGATGGGCCGGCCAAAACCGCGCGAGGCCAGGCCCGCCAGTGGGCCCAGGCCGCTCAGGTCGCACTGGAGCACCTGGCCCCTGGCCTGGGGGGCCAGGCGCTGGAGGGTGCCTGGGTCCTGCACTGGTCCAAAGTCAGACAAGAGCACACCGCCCAGGAGACGTGGCTGCTCGCCGGGCCAGGCCCGGTACACCACCGGCCCCTCGGCGGTGCCGCTGTCCAGGGCTTCGAGCGCGAAGGGCCGGGTGCGGCGGTATATCCCGCCGCGCAGGTACACGGTGGCCCCCTCGGGGCGGGGGGGCTGGCGCAGGCGGTCGCGGGCCGCTTCGAGGGTGGCCAGGGGGCCGTCGCTGCCGGCGGCATTGGGTTCGGGCAGGGTTCCGGACCAGGTGTCTGAACCATAGGGGGCGACGTAGAGCACCGGGGACATGGAGTACCTCCTGAGGGGGCGTTACCTTGAATCTAGGCAAAAAATCCTTTAGCTTCCCCCCATGAGCACATGTGGTGCCTTTCTGCTCCTCCTCGCCGCCGCCGCCCTGGCCCAGGAGCCCTACGGCCTGGAGCAGCGGGTGCCCAACACCTCCTTCCGCGTCCGCAGCGCCGGTTACGCCCTGGCCGAGCTGGACCTGCGCCGGGTCTTTGCCGGTTCCACCTTCACCCGTCCGGTGTACCTCACCCATGCCGGCGACGGCAGCGGCCGGGTCTTTGTGCTCGAACAGCCCGGGGTCGTCCGGGTGCTGGGCGAGGGGCTGGACCGGGTCTTCCTCGATCTGAGCGCAGTGGTCAACGACGGGCCCAACGAGGCCGGACTCCTGGGCCTGGCCTTCCACCCGCGCTACCCGGAGAACGGGCGCTTTTTCGTGTACTACACCTACGGCAACCTCATCTCCCGCTTCTCGGAGTTCCGGGTCTCGCCCGACCCCGACCGGGCCGATCCCTCCAGTGAGCGGGTTTTCCTGGAGGTGCGGCAGCCGGCGGGCAACCACAACGGCGGCCAACTGGCCTTTGGCCCGGACGGGTACCTGTACATCGGCCTGGGGGATGGAGGCGGGGCCGACGACCAGTACCGCAACGGCCAGAATCGCCAGACCCTCCTAGGGGACATCCTGCGCCTCGACGTGGATCGCACCCAGGGAGACCTGGGATACGCCATTCCCCCGGACAATCCCTTTGTGGGCAACGCGCAGAACTGGCGCGAGGAGATCTGGGCCTGGGGCCTGCGCAATCCCTGGCGCTTCAGCTTCGACCGGCTCACCGGGGAGTTGTGGGCCGGGGATGTGGGTCAGAACCGCTGGGAGGAGGTCGACCTCATCGAGCGGGGAGGGAACTACGGCTGGAACATCATGGAGGGGAGCCACTGCTTCAGCCCGGTGGCCAACTGCGACACCACCGGCCTGGCGCTGCCCCTCGCCGAGTACAGCCACAGCGAGGGCCGCTCCATCAGCGGGGGGTACGTGTACCGGGGTCCCCGCCTCATCGCCTTGCAGGGGGTGTACCTGTACGGGGATTTTGTCTCGCGCCAGATCTGGGGTTTGCGCCGTGTCCCCGGTGAGGAGGCCCAGCCCCGGCTCGTGGCCCAGAGCCCCTCGCCCATCTCCAGTTTCGGCGAGGATGAGGAAGGGGAGGTATACGTCATCGGTCTGGACGGCCGGCTCTACGTCTTTGAGGAGCGCGATCCCGCCCTCCCGCTGGGCCAGGTCCCGGAACTGCTCTCGCAGTCGGGGGTCTTCAGCGAGATGAAAACCCAGACCCCCGCGCCGGGGCTGATCCCCTACGGGGTCAACGCTGAGCTGTGGTCGGACGGGGCGCACAAGACCCGGCTGCTGGCCCTGCCCGACACGGCGCGGATCGGGTTTTCGGCGGAGGGGGATTGGGATTTTCCCCCTGGGACGGTGCTGGTCAAAAATTTTTATCTCGACCTGGAGTGGGGAAACCCGCAAAGCCGGCGCATCGTCGAGACCCGCTTCCTGGTAAAACGCGACGAGGGGGAGGCGTGGGACGGGTTCAGCTACCAGTGGAACGAGGAGGGCAGCGACGCGGCCCTGCTGCCCGGCAGCGCCACCCGCTCCTTCACCATCGCCGACCCGGCGGCCCCCGGCGGCAGCTACCTCCACGAGCACTATTTCCCCAGCCGCGCCGAGTGCGGGACCTGCCACACCCAGGCCGCCGGCCAGGTGTTGGGGGTGCGGACTGCCCAGCTCAACGGCCAGTACGACTACGGCGAGGTGAGCGACAACCAGTTGCGCACCCTCAACCACATCGGGGTTTTCGACCGGGACATCGGGCAGCTGCAGGAGGACTGGCCGCGCCTGGCCCAGCCCTTTTCCGCCGCGGCGCCGCTGGAGGGGAGGGTCCGGGCCTACCTCGACGCCAATTGCAGCCACTGCCACCGGCCCGTCGGCACGGGGCGGGGCGGCCTGGACCTGCGGGCCGGGGTGCCCCTGATTGCCACCGGCCTGGTCGGGGCTCTGCCCGAAGACGGGGAGTTGGGGGTGAGGGGGGCGCAGTTGCTGGCGCCGGGCTTCCCCGATTCCTCGGTGCTCTACCTGCGCCTGAAGGACCTGGGCCGTTTTCGCATGCCACCCCTGGCCAGCAACCGGGTGGACCAGGAGGGCGCCGGGCTGATCGGCCAATGGATCGCGGCCCAGGGCCAACCCACCGCGGTGGGGGCGGAGGAAAAGGCGCTGCCAGCGGCGGCGGTACTGCGGCAGAACTACCCCAACCCCTTCAACAGCGGCACCCTGATCCGCTACGCCCTGCCAGCCCCGGTACAGGTGCGGCTGGAGGTCTTTGACCTGCTGGGGCAGCGGGTGGCGCTGCTGGCCCAGGGATGGGCGGCGGCAGGGGAGCACGAGGTGGTTTTTGCGGCGGCGGGGATGGCCGGCGGAGTGTACCTGTGCCGGCTCTCCGGGGAAGGCTGGGCCTGGACCCGCAAGATGGTCTTGAGCAAATAATCGTTCCCACAACTACCCCAACCAAGGAGGAATACTTGAAAGTACCCATCGCGCTTTCGGCCCTGGCCCTCTCCCTGAGCCTGGCTTCGGCCTGCGCCGCCGAGCAGGTCCCGGCCCCGCAGGCAGAGGTGGGCAAACCTGCCCCGGCCTTTGTGCTGAAGGACACCGCGGGCGTGGAGCGCAGCCTGGCGGAGTTCAAAGACAAATGGGTGGTGCTCGAATGGGTCAACTTCGGCTGTCCCTTCGTCAAGAAGCACTACGGGGCCGGCAACATGCAGGGACTCCAGGCCGAGTACACCGCCAAGGGGGTGGTGTGGTTGTCGATCTGCTCCTCGGCGCCGGGCAAACAGGGCTATTACGAGGGCGAGGAGTTGAAGAAGGAGATCGCCGAGCGCAAGGTGGCGGCCACCCACTACCTGCTCGACCCCCAGGGCGGGGTGGGCAAGGCCTACGGGGCCAAGACCACGCCCCACATGTACGTGATCGACCCGGCCGGGTCCCTGGTCTACGTCGGCGGCATCGACGACATCCCCAGCGCCGACCCCGACGACCTGCCCAAGGCCAAGAACTGGGTGCGGCTGGCCCTCGACGCGGCCCTGGCCGGCAAGCCGGTGGAGACCTCCAGCACTCCGCCCTACGGCTGCTCGGTGAAGTACGCCGAGAACTAGCCCAAGCTGATGGCCGCCCCTCTCCGCATCCACCCCCGGAACCCGAAGCTCTTCGAGTTCCGGGGCAAACCCCGGGTCCTGGTCTGCGCCACCGAGCACTATGGGGCGGTGCTCAACCGGGCCTTCCGCTTTGAGGTGTACCTGGCGGAGGCGGCCCAGCGGCGCCAGACTCTGACCCGGCTCTTCACCCTTTTCCGCGAATTGCAGTCGGCCAACAATCCGTACTCCTCCTGCAAGCCGGAGACCCCCGACTACCTGGCCCCCTTCCTGCGCACCGGCCCGGAAAAGGCGCTGGACGGGGAGCCCAAGTACGACCTCGACCAGTGGAACCCCGAGTTCTTCGAGCGCCTGCACCGCTTCCTCTCCCTCAGCTCGGAGTACGGGATCGTGGTGGAGGTGGTGCTCTTGAGCAACACCTACGGGGAAAATATCTGGGCCCTAAACCCGCTCAATCCCCAGAACAACGTCAACGGCCTGGAGCCGATGCACTGGCCCGAGTACATGACACAGCGCCACGAGCGGCTCTTCGCCTACCAGTGCGCCCATGTCCGCAAGATCGTCGAGGAGACCTGCGGCTACGACCACGTCCTCTACGAGATCTGCAACGAGCCGGGCGGCAAGGCGCCCACCGGCCGCCCGGACAACCCCGCCCCCGAGGAGGTGGACCAGTGGCAGGCGGCCCTGGCCGGTCTGGTCCGCCAGGTGGAGGAGGAGCAGGGAACCCGGCACCTGATCGCCGGCCAGCAGGCTTTTACCTGGACACCCTTCTTTCAGCCGGCCGATCAGACCTTTGCCGGCGAGTCCCCCTTTGAGGTGGTCAACATCCACCCCCTGCCCAACACCGCAGTGCGGGGCCAGAGCTACGACCTGGGCGCCTTCATGTCCAAGCAGCTCCGGCTGCGCCAACTGCGCGACTACTGCCTGGCCGCCTACCCCCTGGCCAAGCCCCTCAACCTCGACGAGGACAACGCCGCCACCCAGTACCGCGACCCGGCGGGCTGGACCCTCCACCGCAAGCGGGCCTGGACGGCGCTGATGTGCGGGGCTCACTACGACTGCATCGACTTCTCCCTGCTGCCCGGCCGCGAGGCCGGCACCCCCGAGTCGCAGCGCCACCTGCGCGCCTGGATGGGGCACCTGTCGGAGTTTGTCCACTCCCTGGACCTGGTGGCCGCCAAACCGCTGGAGGGTTTCCTCAAGCAGCAGCCGCCCCACACCGTGGAGGCGGTGCTGGGGGTGCCTGGCCAGGACTACTGCGTGTACCTGGCCGACGGGCGCGAGGTGGAGGAGATCGGGGCGGGCCGGCCCATCGAGGGGCGGCTGATGTTCGACCTGCCGATGGGCTGGTACCGGACGGCCTGTTATTCGCCGGCCACCGGGCTCTATTCGCCCTGGCACTACCTGCGGGGGGGGAGCATGATCCGACTGGGGGTGCCGGACTTCGAGCAGGACCTGGTGCTGCGCATCCTGCGGGACGCGGGGCCCTAGGGCCTGTCTGAAAATTCCATTCTGGCGTCGCCCGGCTGCAAGCGGCGCGTTCGGCGTTGCCCTCATTCGGCGTATCTACGGATCAATACGCCTGCTTCGGGCGACTTGCCCGCGCCGCTTTCGCTCGGGCTTGGGCCTAAAAGCGACCTTTCAGACAGGCCCTAGCCGAGCAGGCGCCTGAGCCGGCGCAGCAGGCGGCCGGCCGGGCCACGGGCGGGGGGAAAGCGGAAGACCAGCACCGGGGTCCCGGCGAGTTCGGAGATCTTGTGCGCCCCCGGGCCGACGGCGGCGAGGGCTTCCTGGTAGCGGCTGGCCCACTCGGCGCTGTGGGTGAAGAAGACCTTGTTGCCGCCGATGGCCACCGGGAAGAGGCGCTCCGGGTGGTCTAGCAGGAAGCGCAAAGCGCCTTCGGCCACCCCCGGCCACTGCTCGTTGTAGAAGTCGTCCAGGATGAGGATGCCCCCCTCGGCCAGGGCGCCGCTGGCGGTGCGCAGGTCCCCGTAGGTCAGGTCGGCGGTGTGGCCCCCGTCCACCGAGAAGAGCCGCGCCCCGCCGCCCAGCACCTCCCGCACCTTCCCCCCGTCCAGTTCCGCCGAATTCGCCCTGACGAGTTGGATGCGGCTCAGGTCGCAGCCGTGGGCCTTCAGGTTGGCCTCTAACCTGGCGTAGTCCCCCCGCCCCGAGGCGTCGAGGTTCTGGTCCTGGTCCTCGAATAGGTCCCAGGCCGCGCTCAACTCGTCTGGCCCGCTGAGCAGATGTAACAAGATAAAGAGCCGGCCGTGGTGCACCCCGATCTCCCCCATGCCGCCACGCACCCCCAAACGGCGCTGCAGCCCGGCCAGGGAGAAGAGCAGTTCCATGGCGCCGGGCCAGAGCCAGCCTTCTACCTGCAGGTGGCCTTTGGCCCGGTACCGCGTCAGGGCGTCCATTAAGGATTCTTCCGGATGGGAGGGGGGCGGCGGCTGGGGTCCATGGCAGCTATGAAAGGCCGCCGCCGGCCCGGTGTCAAGGCGGCCGCGAGGATTGACACCGGGGTGCAAAGCCGCTTCTTTCTGCCCGGGCAGAAAAGGAGGCAGTGATGAGCAGCGCCGCGGTGGGCAGGGAGGTGATCACGGTCCTGGGGACGATCCGCCCCGAAGAGATGGGGCTGACCTACACCCACGAGCACCTGATCCTCGACGCCATGGACCACTAACCCAGCTACGAGTACGTCATCGACGACGAGGACCTGGTCGCCCGCGAGGTGCAGGAGTTCACCAGCCGGGGAGGGCGGACCATCTGCGACGTGACCCTGGACGAGATCGGGCGCAACCCGGCGGCCCTGGTTCGCCTGGCCAAACGCGCCGGTATCAACATCCTCATGGGGTGCGGCTGGTACCGCGAGTTCGGCTACCCCAGGATCGTCGCCGAGCGCACCAGCCGCGAGCTGGCCGATCTCCTTGTCCGCGAGATCGAGGTGGGTGTGGGGGATACCGGGGTGCGGGCCGGGTTCATCGGCGAGATCGGCACGGGCCGGCACTTCGTCAAGCCGGCGGAGGAGCGGGTCTTCCGCGCCGCGGCCCTGGCCCAGGCCCGGACCGGGGTGGCCATCACCACCCACACCACCCGCTGGGGCACCCTGGCCCTGGAACAGATCGCCATGTTGCGCGAGTTTGGCGCCGATCTGAGCCGGGTCATCATCGGCCATCTGGGCGACCGCATCGGCGTTCATCACCTCCTGCCCCTGGCCGAGCAGGGGGTGTACCTCGAGGTGGACAATATCGGCTACCTCGACTACCAGCCTGAATGGGTGCGGGCAGACAACGTGGCAGCCCTGGTGAAGGAGGGCTTTGGCGGCCAGGTGCTGCTCTCCGAGGATATCTGCTCCCTGCGCCACCTCAAATACGCCGGCGGCAAGGGCTACGGGTACCTGCTCGAGGTCTTCGTGCCCCTGCTGCGGGAGCGCGGCCTCACCGACGAGCAACTCCAGCAACTCCTGGTCGCCAACCCGGCACGGGTCTTTGCGCGGCGCTGTGCCCAACCCGAAGACGGCAAACCATGAAGATCACTCGCAGCGAAGTATTCGTCCTGGGCGACCCCGAGCCGCAGGGCAAGGTGGACGCCTCGCGGGTCCACGGTCTGGCCTTCGTGCGGCTGCACACCGACGAAGGATTGACCGGTATCTCGGAGATCTTCACGGTGCCGCCGGGGGTGGCGCGGGCGGTGCTGGATGGCCCTGAGTCGCTCTATGGCCGGCAACTGGTAGGGGAGGAGGTGACCCACCCGGAGCGGCTGTGGACCAAGCTCTACAACAGCATGTTGCACGGCAACCGGCGGGGCTGGGCCATCATCTGCCTGGGGGCGGTGGATGTGGCCCTTTGGGACCTGTACGGGAAGCAGCTCAAGCAGCCGGTGTACCAGTTGCTGGGCGGGGCGGAGCGGGCCCAGCACCAGATCTGGCGCCCCGGCGATGGGCAGGAGGTGGTGCCGTACTGCACCATCATCTCGGACCAGTGGGATCGCCAGAGTGTGCTGCGGCAGCAGGTGGAGCGGGTGGTGCGGCTGCGGGAGCTGGGATACCGGGCCTTCAAGGTGGAGCCCATGTACCAGGATCCGGCCACCATCGTCGAACTGGCCCGCCTCACCCGCAAGGCGGTGGGGCCGGAGGTGACCCTGGCGGTGGACGTGGGGTATCTGTGGAACGAGGTGGCCATCGCCCTGGCCACCATCGAGCGGCTGGTCGAACACGACATCCTCTTCTTCGAGACCCCCTTCCCGGTGGACTCGATGGAGGCGTACGCCAAACTGGCCGCCCGCTCACCCATTCCTTTGGCCGCCGGCGAGCACACGGTGAGTCGCTGGGAATTCCTCGACCTGATGGACCGGGGCGGAGTGCAGGTGGCCCAGCCCTACATGACCACCTGCGGCGGGCTGACCGAGGCCAAGCGCATCGTCGACTTGGCCCAGCCGCGCGGGGCCCTGGTCTGCCCGGGGAACTGGTCCACCCACCTGCTGGGCGCCGCCTCGGTGCACCTGGCGGCCTATTCGCCCATCACCCCGGTCTTTGAGATGGCCCCCACCGAGGTGTACTGGTCGCCCCTGCGCCGGGCCCTGCAGGAACTCTTCTTCCCGGTCAAGGACGGGGCAGTGGCCCTGCCCGAGCGGCCCGGCATCGGCATCGAGCTGCCCGCCGAGTTGGTGGAGCACTTCGTGATCGGCCCGGAGAAAGGCTGGCGCTACCATGAAGACCAAGACTGATTGGAAGGCCGGCCTCGCCCGCCGGGTGATCACCCCGCAGACCCCGGTATGGCTGGCCGGGTACGGCACCCGCCGCGCCCCGGAGGGCATACTGCACGATTTGTGGCTCAAGGTGCTGGCCCTGGAGGACGAGAGCGGCAAGCGGCTGGTGCTGGCCACCTGCGACCACATGGGCATGTCCAAAACCATCTACGAGCGGCTGTACGAGAAGGTGCGGCAGCGCTTTGGACTGGAGCGGGCCGAGTTCATGCTCGCCTTCTCCCACAACCACTGCGGTCCCATCCTCGAGGACGACCTAGTCGATTATTATCCCCTCGACGAGGAGCAACGCCGGCTGGTGGCCCAGTACTCGGTGTGGTTCGAGGACCAAACCGTGGAGACCATCGGCGAGGCCCTGGCCGATCTGCAGCCGGCCCGCCTGGAGCGCGGGGAGGGGCATTGCACCTTTGCGGTGAACCGCCGCGAGAATCCCGAGGCCCAGGTGCAGCAGTTGATCGCCGAGGGGAAACCCTTCAAGGGCGCGGTGGACCACTACGTGCCGGTGCTGGCGATCCGGGGCGAGGGGGAGGAATTGCGCGGGCTGTTGTTCGGCTACGCCTGCCACCCCACCACCCTTAACTTCACCTACTGGTGCGGGGACTATCCAGGCTTTGCCCAGCAAGACCTGGAAGCGCGTTTTCTGGGGACCACGGCGATGTTCTTCAACACCTGCGGGGCAGACCAGAACCCTCTGCCGCGCCGGCAGGTGATTCGCTGCCAGAAGTACGGCCGGATGCTGGCCAGGGCGGTGGAGGAGGTGCTGGAGGGACCCATGCAGCCCCTGGGCGGCGGGGCAAGGGCGGCCTTTGAATTCGTGGACCTGGACTACGACGAACTGGTGACCCGCGAAACCCTCGAACCCGTGGCCGAGGGCCAGAGTGCCGTGCACGCCCGCTGGGCCAGGCGCCTGCTGGGGCTGCTCGAGGCGGGCGTGGAATTCCCCACCTCATACCCGTACCCGGTGCAAGCCTGGAAGCTGGGCGGGGAACTGCTCTTCATCGCCCTGGGCGCCGAGGCGGTGGTGGATTACTCCCTGCGCTTCCGGGGCGAGTACGGAAAACGGGCATGGATCTGCGGGTACGCCAATGACATGGCCGCGTACATCCCCTCGCGCCGGGTGTGGGAGGAGGGCGGGTACGAAGGCGGCCCGCACCTCGACGAGTACGGGAGGCCGGCCTGGCGCTGGGCCGGGGACGTGGAGGAACGCATCGCCCTAACCGTGCACCGGGTGGTGCAGCGAGCGGGAGGCTGAGATGCAATACCGCGAAGGCTTCGACGAAGGATCCGGTGGTTGGTACGGCTGGATCAGCAACGCGGCCGGCCCCAAACCCCTGGAGATCCGCGACAGCTGCGCCCTGAGCCGCAGCCCCTGGTGGATCGACTACAACCACGCCCCGCCCGGGGCAGGGTACCTCAACC